>Ga0325403_1001824_pt1 | contig 18268 bp, 9 predicted proteins | sample PopdelMetagenome_19_FD_205665 | JGI IMG/M metagenome (GOLD analysis project Ga0325403, IMG submission 205665) | Populus deltoides microbial communities from Bellville, Georgia, United States - Xylem-PdKOR-R4 | ecosystem: Host-associated > Plants > Phyllosphere > Stem > Wood/Secondary xylem...
TTGCAATGTTCAGGTTCAACCCTTTCCTTACCCTCAGAGACTAACTCATCTTTTTTCTCACAAGGTTCAAGAATGAGTTTTTTAATAACCTTACCACTGCGGAGAGTAGTGATTGATTTGACTTGATCCATATGTTGGCTTCCAGAACTACTTGCACTTGAATTGTATTGCTCATTGGGATTTTGCTGTGGTTGAGATGGAAACTTACCTTTCTCCTGAAAACTGAGAGTAGATATGAACTTTGCAAGAGTATCTTTCAAATCAGCCATGGTTTGAGCATTTTAAGTGTTGATTGTCTCTTGCTTTTCAATGAATGCATGTAGTGTTTCCTCAAGATTTCTTTTATGAGGGGGAACATAAGGAGGTGCATATCCATGAGAATTTTAGAAATTATGGTATGCTTAAAATGGTGGCTGTGAAGTTTGTGCATTATTGTTACCACTCTTCCAACTGAAATTTGGGTGATTTCTCCAACCAAGGTTGTACGTTTGCGAGTATGGATTATGACTTGGCTTTTGGAAACTATTTAAAGCATTGGCTTATTCATGGAGACATTCTTTAAAAGAAGACGAAGTTGGACAATCATTGGTTGAGTGTTCATTAGTTTCACAAATTTGAAACACAATTTCTTGAACAGATTTTAATTGACCACTTTTTTTTAATTCTAGTGCCTCAGCTTTTCTAGCTAAACATGCAAATTTGGCTTGGAGGTCATGATCTTCCCTAAGGTTGTACATACCTCCACTAGATGTATGAAGTTGAGTTTTACCTGGTGCCTCACAAGTGCTTGTAGTGTCCCAATTTTGAGCATTTTCAGCTAGCAAGTCTAGGTACTCCATTGCTTCATCAGGGTCTTTATCTTCAAAAGTTTCATTGCACATCAATTCCACCATTTGCCTATCTTTAGGTGTTAACCCTTCCTAAAATTATGAAACCAATCTCCATGTGTTTAAAACCATGATGAGAACATGTATTAATCAAGTCTTTATACATATCCCAACACTTGTAAAATGTTTCTCCTGGTTTTTGAGTGAAAGTGGTGATTTGTCTTTTGAAAGAGTTTGTTCTATGAGAAGGGAAAAACTTCTTTAAAAATTGTTGTTGCATTTCATCCCAAGCACGAATGGATCCTAACCTAATATTTTGTAGCCATGTTTTAACTTTATCTTTTAATGAAAAAGGAAAAAGCTTTAATCTGATGGTGTTCATGCTACAATTTAAGTCATTATAGGTGTTACAAACTTCTTCAAATTCTCTTAAATGCAAGTATGGATTTTCTAATTCTAAGCCATGAAAAGTGAGTAAAAGTTGAATAATACCTGGTTTAAAATTAAAATGAGATGTATCAGGAGGAAAAACAATACATGATGGTGCACTTGTTCTTATTGGATTCATATGATCTCTAAGTGTTCTAACACGATTATTCTTATTATTCTCATTATAAATTGGCTGATTATCTTCTTCGGCCATGTTTTCTGAAGAAAATAAGGATTTCCTAGAAAGTCTACCACTTAATGTACGTGTCCAAACTCTCATGCAAGTACAAAAGAAAAAGAAAAAGAAAAAGAAAAAGAAAAAGAAAAGGAACAAAAATTAGAAAAACAAATAAAAGTAAAAACAAAAGAAAATAAAAGAAATATATAATTCATACAATACTTACCTCCCCGCAACGGCGCCAAAAATTTGACATGATCATAGAGTTGATGTCTTATCCCAAGTGCAGGAGTGTCGAAGTAATAAATAACCCGGTAAGATCGGGGTCGAACCACAAAGAAGTGAATTATATAAATTACAAATAATAAAATGATATTGATGTTGAAGAGAACTTTGAGATGTAATGTAAGGATTAAACAATGATAAAACAGATGTTAAGGTTAGAGGATCCACTAATGATATTTTAAATAAATATAATATAAACTCTTTTTATTACTCAATTGGAAACCACACACAAAGAAAGTTCTAATCGGATGATCTATCGTTATTAGCTCATTATAAATTATTAACATAATCATATTAATCATCTTATCTAAGTAACACCATACTTAGATATAGCATATTTTGTAAAGTCACCTTAAAGATGTTATATATATAACTCCAAAGCTCACTTCTTTTTATATTATTCTAAGTTTAATATTTGTTTTTTTTATTTAAGCCATATATACTTGTGATTTCATACTTTTTAACTGAGTCAACTAACATAGAATGTTCAACATAACAAAAAGTTTACTATATGTATATAGATGGACGGTTTGAAAGAACCCAAAATTAACAATACATGGGTCAATGTAAAAAAAAAATATATATTAAATTGATTTGATTGAATATAAAAATTAGATGAATTGAACATGATTTTTTTATTTTCATCCTCAGGAGTGATGAAATAAATTTGTATAGTAGAATAAGTAAAGATAATAAAAAAAAAGATTGAAAAGATGTTGAAAGGTGAAGGCTAAAAGCACAATTTAGTTAAATTGTCAGGCAATAATAAAATAAAATCCCTAAAATCAAAGCCGTGACCCTCCGGAATGTGAAAGATTTATGACCGAAGAAAAAGGCACGAAAAGGCACAAAGTAATGCAAGAAAGAAAAATAAAATAGAAACTCTGTCGTCAACGCCTGTGCTCTCTACTTTCTACCCTCTACTCTCTACTAGTGTCAAACAATGACTCGACCACACTAGCCTCTCGTTTATTTTTCCTTAACTTTTTGCTAAAAAAAATCACTGGTGAAGCACTTAGTCGGTCCCACATAAAGACAGCAGTATACCTGTTTCCCTGTCCTCACTTTCTCTCCCTCTCTCTCTCACTGCTCACCCACCCCCATCTTCTAGGGTTCACTCTAGAAAGAAAGAGAGAGAGCTAGTGACCACGTTTCAAGACAACTAAACCAAATCGAACTCATTAAAACCATAAAAAATTTCCGATCATTTCTTAATCAAGGATGAGTTCAGGTGGTTCAAATTTGGTTAGGTTCGTTGAATCAGTGTTAGGGATATTTTTTGGCGACTCCCTGTCTGACTCAGTTGTTGTGATAATTACCACGTCGTTTGCTGCTCTAGTTGGATTGACGGTGCTTGTATTGAAGAGATCGTCCGATCGGAGCAAAGACGTCAAGCCGTTGGTGGTTCCTAAGTCACTGTCAATTAAGGACGAGGAGGATGAGTCCGAGGCTCTGGGTGGGAAAACTAAGGTTACTATCTTTTATGGGACTCAGACCGGAACTGCGGAGGGTTTTGCTAAGGTAAATAATGACAATTGTTTTATCTAAAATTTAGATTGATCTAGAATCATAATCATAATTAAAAGCTATATCTAACTGCTTTTAGTCTTAATTAAAAAAGAATGGCTGATGGTTATCCTGTTGTTTTTCTGTAATCTTGATCGTTTGTCTCTGTTTCATCCTCTCTTTTTTTCTTTTTGTTTTTTGACTAGCTGCGTTAAAGTGGGTTTTTAATTTATTGGTTTTCCTCGAGAAATGTTGTCCTGATATTTTCTTTGAACAGCAGTAAGTTATTATTTTTTTTTATTGTGAATCTGAGAATAGCTGGATATTTTTCAGCTAATATTTGGTACTTAGCTTAATCTCTTTGAATTGTCAGTAGTTTTTGATTGATTGGTTTTGATGATACATTAACATTTATGCTTACTGCTTTTCTACGTCTTTGCTGTCTTGTGGTACCAAGGGTGGCATTTTTCATAGTTTTAGCAAAGCTTTACTGTTTATGATATACAATCATAGTAGATGAACTTTTGTGATGTTAGACGTTTCAATGGGGGCAACAGCTGGTGCTAAAGCATGGCAGATCACATGCCTGATTTAAAAAATAATAAATAAACAGTGGGCAGATCACATTCAAGGTACTTTAGCTGATAATGACTCCGTGAGGAATTTAAGGACTGAGCTTCATGAGATGTCGGAGCCTCACATCTTATCTACAGTGGTAGTCACAAGAGAGTGCTGGAATTGAATTCTACTCCTAGTGGTCATGTTTTGTCATGGGGCTATTGCCAAGTCACTGTGCTAGGTGTTTTCATTAGAGATAGACACTTTTCTGTGCTCTACATGTGTTATTTGTTCCGATATATTCAATTCTAAACAATCGGAGCAGTTGTATAACCTCCCCGCATGAGCATTCGATCTTCATTTTGATGTGGTTTATTTAATGTGTTACTTTGCACTATTATACTTTTATTTAATGTAGTTTTTTACTAATTAATGCTATTATCATAGGCTTTAGCTGAAGAGGTCAAAGCAAGATATGAGAAAGCAGCTGTTAAAGTGTTTGACCTGGTATGTTGGATAGAATTGTTTCACAAATTATTAAATTTTTTTTATAAGAGGTGGTTCTTTTACTATGTATCATCCCTTAAAATACTATTCATTGCAATAATATTTTTTTTTAATTTATATATATATATATATTAATTTTATCTTTCAACGTTTGGTTTATTGGATACTAGGTTTCATGATTTGTTATGGTTTGCTTTATATATGGTTATCTCAATCTTATGATCCATTTCATGGATTTGACGGGTTAAGCTAGTTCACTTGAGTTTTTTTTTAATTGACATTTTTTTTTAGTTTAATTTTTTAACATCTTCAACATTAGGTTAATTAGGAATTAAGTTTTGTCATTTGCTTCGGTTTGTTTTTTATGAGGTTATTTCTCGATCTCATGGTTTGGGTTATGGGTATTGCAAGTTAACTCGAGTAGACTCAGGTCATTTAATTGTGTTTTTTTTTAAATTGATTTTTTTTTTCAATTTCATCATTGAACAATGAGTTTATTGAGAATTTATTCAATTTGTTTATAGGGTTATCTCAGTTTAATGACACGGGTTGTAGCCTTGGTAGGTTAATCCGGGTTGACTCTAGTCTTTTTTTTATTTACTTTCTTTAAAGTTATCCCAGTTTCATGATCCAAGTTATGAGTTTGGAAGGTTAATCCGGGTTGACTAAGGTTATTTTTTTGTTCTTTTTTTAAATTGACTTTTTTTTCATTTTTTTCATCAATTTTGGGTTGATTGAGAATTAGACTTCATAATTTGTTTCGATTTCCTTTCTATAAGGTTATAATGGTCTCATGACTTGAGTCATGAATTTGGCAGGTTAATTCGGGTTGACTTGAGTCATTTTTTTTATATCTTTTTATCTTTTATTTTTTTTTATGTTTCATCATTTAACATTGAGTTGATTGAGAATTGAGCTTTGTAATTTGTTTCGATTTGCTTTATGTAGGGTTATCATGGTCTCATGACCTGGGTCGTGAATTTAAAAGGTTAACCCGATTTGACATGAGTTGATTCATTATGTTGTCTCAATATTTTTTAAAAAAATGTCATTTTAAAATTGTTTTGAATTAAACTACGTTTTTACCAATCATCCAGCTTGCCTTTAGATTCATCGAGTCGATTGGGTCACATTAGATTGACTCCCACACGGTTTGAATTTTTTTTTCTATTAGAAAAAGATTAGCTGCACTTAGATATTTTTTTTATGTATGTTAAAAAGAAATTAATCTGACCCGTAGCATAATACGAGCCAACGATCTAGTGACATTGATTGCAGCATTACATGATAGAATTGGCTTCTTTAGAAATTATAGCATATGTTCGTGTTCTTTGTGGCTTGAATAGGATGATTATGCTATGGAAGATGATCAATATGAAGAAAAATTGAAGAAAGAGACTTTGGCATTATTCATGGTTGCCACGTAAGAATAATTTTACTCTTGATGGTACTTTGTTGTATGTTGGTCATGTATTTCAATTTTTAAAAAAAAATTGGCGTTGAATGTTTTTGAATCTTACAATGTAGTTATGGAGATGGAGAGCCAACTGATAACGCTGCGAGATTTTATAAGTGGTTTACTGAGGTTGGTGACTTTCTTACAATGCCTATATGAGCTTAATGCCTGTAGCTTTGTTTTACCAGAATTTCTAGCTAAATGTCCCGCAATGATGGAGTTCTATTTCCAGGGAAATGAAAGGGGAATCTGGCTTCAACAGCTTTCTTATGGTGTTTTTGGTCTTGGTAACCGTCAATATGAACATTTTAATAAGGTAAAAACCAGTTGGATTTGTTTTCCTCTTAGACTTCATTTTAAGTAAGCAATATCTGATGACACACTGTTCACTAAACAGATAGCGAAGGTGCTTGATGACCTGCTCTATGAACAAGGTATATTTCAATTTTATTTAGTTATTCTCGTTGACTTAGGGTTATGGTTTGAATCTAATTCATTGCAATGTAGCAGTACATCAAGTTTTCTCATTTTGTTTTGGAGGATATGTTGAGGAAAAAAATACTAAATGTTGTACCAATTCTGCAGTTTGCAACTCAGTGCCCCCATGTTTTCAAGTTGTTCATGACATTGCTTTCTGATTCTGTTCTCATGCTTGTTTTAAATATTTGATTTAGATGCATGTCCTGTAGATTGGCATGCATGTCAAACTTTTATGTCTTGCACTGGTTGGCAATTTTTTTCATTTCATTCCCTTCCTTTTGAGTTTTTTATGTTGTGTATTATTTTGAATGAGGTAGAATTTTCCTGTGTGATTGATATAGGAGGAAAGCGTCTCGTTCCTGTTGGTCTTGGCGACGATGATCAATGCATAGAGGATGATTTTTCTGCTTGGTATGCAACATGTTCATGTTTGAGTGTTTCAGTGGATGGAGTGTCTTGCAATTGCTGTCTTAGCTGAGATTGGCTTTTTTGTTTCCTTTCTCTGGATGGATCGAGCTTCCTGGGTGCAACTTACCTAATTGGCATCTGTTTTTGTTCCTTTCATTTTCAGGAAAGAATTTTTGTGGCCTGAGCTAGACCAGTTGCTCAGAGATGAAGATGATGTGAATGCTCCATCTACTCCTTATACAGCTGCTATACCTGAATATCGATTAGTGATTCATGATCCTTCTATAATATCTGTTGAGGATAAATTCTCAAACTTGGCAAATGGGAACGTGTCTTTTGATATTCACCATCCATGCAGGTAATCAACTAAGGTATAGGATGTGTTAATCATAACTGATTTGTTATTGCTGAAATTGGTGTTTTCCCTCTTTCCGGAAGAGTCAATGTTGTTGTCCAAAAAGAGCTTCACAAAGCAGAGTCTGACCGGTCTTGCATACATCTGGAATTTGACATCACAGGGACTGGAATTATGTAAGTTCATCTCTATACTTTTACTCCGTTTAATCTAATAATTCATATCCCTTTATAAATTCCTTTTTCTCTCAATTTCTTGTGGTCCAAGACCTATCTCAACTTAACCCTCCCTACCATTGACGCTTAAGTGGAAGCCCAAAGGCTTCTTCTCCTCTTGTTTGCTACAAAGGTCCTGAAATTTTCCTTGTATGAATAATTTGCCTGATCTTGGGATATTTGGAAATTAAGTGTATTATCTGTTGCAAATCTCGCTTAGGGTGAATTTGGACTTCTTTGTGTGAGCCCCTCTTTGCTCTATTTATTGTGTGTATTATATAGATGCTATATTCCCAGGAAGGAGATATCCTCAAAAAGTTATTTTCTTATTTTGAGATTTGCGGTGTCACATACCTCTAGTATTTGTTCTTTTCTTTACGTACCTTTTCACTACTTTTTGGGTGGGTATCCTTGGTGGTTTCTTAATATGCTTTTGAATTCTGTAGAGTGATATTTTCTGCAGTTTTCTGGTGTGTTGTAAAATTCGTTTATTACCATACTGGTTTCTTTCTTCCTTTTTTTTGTTTATGTTTTGAAAAAAAGTATTTTGTTTATTTGCCATTAAGTTTGCACACTAGTGTTAGTAACAGCCTCTTTGCTGACTTTTCTCCTCAGATATGAAACTGGAGACCATTTGGGGGTGTATGCTGAGAATAGTGATGAAACTGTTGAAGAAGCAGGGAAGTTGCTAGATAAACCTTTAGATTTGTTGTTTTCTATTCATGCTGATAATGAGGATGGCACAGCTATTGGAAGCTCATTGCCGCCTCCTTTCCCAGGTCCCTGCACACTTCACACTGCATTGGCATGCTATGCAGATCTCTTGAGCCCTCCTAAAAAGGTGATATTTTCACGTGTTTTCTTGTTCAGGTTTATTTTCTGGTTCTACTTCTGTTAGATTTATCTATTGTTGGTTGGAAATTATGCTGTCAGGCTGCTTTGCTTGCATTGGCTGCTCATGCCAGTGAACCTAGCGAGGCAGATAGACTCAAGTTTTTATCATCACCGCAAGGAAAGGTCAGTAGGTGATCCATGCTTTTTGTTGATTTTTTTTTTGCTCTGTTTGATGTCTTCTGTATATTCCTGCTCATCTAATATGTTCTTTTTCTAAAAAATAAAAATAAAAATTCCAGAATGAATACTCTCACTGGGTCATGGCAAGTCAGAGAAGTCTTCTCGAGGTAATGGCTGAGTTCCCATCTTCGAAACCTTCCCTTGGTATCTTTTTTGCTGCAGTGGCTCCTCGCCTACAGCCTCGCTACTATTCTATCTCATCCTCTCCTAGGTAATCTATTTATTCATGTTGAGTATTTGAAATGCGAATTTATCTTCTTGATTGAATTATAAAAACATAGTATCCTGATATTTTTCTGCAGATATACTCCCAATAGAGTACATGTGACCTGTGCTTTAGTATATGGTCCAACTCCCACTGGTAGAATTCACAAAGGGGTGTGTTCAACTTGGATGAAGGTATTGAGAGCCTCCATTATATTTTACAGAACAGCACTTTCTCTCTTTCTGTACTATCCTTAATGTTTGAGATTATTTCTGCATAGCATCTTGGAAAATCTAATATTTTGCTGTATCCCCCCTCTCCTGACTCTCTCAAAAACTATAAATTAAAAATTAAAAAACAACAGAATGCAGTTCCTCTGGAGAAAAGTTATGAATGTAGTTGGGCTCCCATTTTCACCAGAACATCTAATTTCAAGTTACCAGCAGATCCTTCAACTCCAATTATAATGGTGGGTCCTGGTACTGGATTGGCACCTTTCAGAGGATTTTTACAGGTGGGGTGGATTTGCTTTCTGATGGGAGTATTTTATTTTTATTTTTTATTTTGGTGTGAAATGAAGAAAATTAATTAGTTGATTTCTCCAGGAAAGAATAGCCCTGAAAGAGGATGGTGTGCAGCTTGGTCCCGCCCTGCTTTTCTTTGGATGCAGAAATCGCCGAATGGTTTAGACCTTGACATACTTCCTAATTTGATAATAATTGATACAAAACGAATTTGTTCCCATTGATTTCCAATTTCTATGGTCTGCAGGATTTCATATATGAGGATGAGCTCAATAATTTTGTCGAGCAAGGTGTGATATCCGAGTTGATAGTTGCATTCTCAAGGGAGGGGCCACAGAAGGAATATGTTCAACATAAGATGGTGGATAGAGTAAGTAATTGTAGACTGCAAAATTTAGGTGGTTGTTGATTAGTCAAATACCTTGTACATATTAAATTAATTTCATTACCATATGCAGGCAGCAGAGATATGGACTATAATTTCTCAAGGAGGTTATTTTTACGTGTGCGGTGATGCCAAGGGTATGGCTAGAGATGTTCATAGGACTCTGCACACTATTGTGCAAGAGCAGGTACGTGTTATTGCTTGTGCTAATGTTCTGTCACCTTCGCACTATTATTTTCTCAATGCTGCTTCCCTTATGAAGCACAGCACCAAGAAAATCATGCCCATGCATGCATAATACGGTACCCATCACTGTTTTAAGTGCCAGTGATTCATGTCCAGCTCTTCCGCTGTGATTCACCTTGGTCCCTTCATTTGAATTGACTGTGTTTCTCTCCCACTGTCGCATGTGTGTATATGTGAGGAACATTATGCATCTGAAATATGTGCTTTTGTGTTTCAGGGAGGCCTGGACTCATCGAAAACCGAGTCTATGGTGAAGAAGCTCCAAATGGAAGGACGGTATCTAAGAGATGTCTGGTGATAGCAACATTCTCACATTGGATCTGCCTGTAACCTCACCGAGTATAGCATTGATTCATTCTTCTACTATTCAAGCTTCTTTCACTGGTTCTTCTCTACCCTTATGGACTGTGGAGTCCCAGCAGGATTTCACAAGGATGGGAATCTGAAAGCTGATTCCCTTAGAACCTTAGATTATGATGTCTTCCTGCCTGCCTTCCATCACATTCCATTTCTTACTTTTTTATTTGTTTGAATAGGATCCTGTTAGTCTCTGCTGTATCCATAATGGAATCTTCAAGCAGGGAATAGCTTGTAGTTAGTTACCAGGTGTCAAGGTAGACATAAAGCTAAACTTGCGGTTTTTGAAAATCAAAACGGTTACTAAAATTTACAACCCCCCCCCCCCCCCTCCTTTGTTTTTTTTTTTAAAAAGTGAATACTTGTGAATTAATATTCTTGACATTTACTGATTGCTGAGCTAACTCTCATGAGGTAAAATGTAGTAACTGAGGCAGAGGCACCTTGTGTGGCAAGGTTGCAGTCCATTCTCTGTTTTTCTTTTTATGTTTTCATTGACTCTGCCATCGTGCAAGAAAAAAAAATATTTAATTTCGATGCCGAAGGCGTATAGCGTGATGTCCATGTACTAAATTTTAATATTGATTCAAGGTCACCTTGCCAAGATCAAGGGTTCATTTGGGTATGCGTAGCTTTCGGTGTTTTAAAAGCTGTTGGGTCTTTTTATTTATTTATATTTTTCTTCATTTGTTTGGTAGAGTTTTGAGCCGCAAGTGGAACGACTTCTTTAATCTTTTTATGAGTTTTATTTTATTATTTTATTTTAAAGTTTTTAAATCTCGTGATAAAATTAACTATTGTAAAATTAATGTTTTAGATATAAAGACAGGGTAAGAGAGTAATTTTGAATCTTTTACAATGTAACTCATGTGTCTCTTATCCGGAAAGTCTCGGATATCTCTTTAAAAGATTCTCCTCTTTGGTTTCTGTCCTGAAATTTTTATTAACGTAAGAGCATTCTAATAGAAAATTAGCAAACATTTTTACACCCATGGCTAAAAGTTTCAATCACAAAAGTAACAGCTATCCAAACGGACCTTCACACTTACCTCTCCAACAGCAGGCCGACGATTCATTAGCTGGAAGCTTTCTAGTCAGTCTATGGGTGTCTGCTCTTGCTGGGGTAAATAAGAAAGTAATTGATGTCAAATTTGTGGATTTAAAAACTCAGAAACTTACAGTAAAATAGATAAATAATCTAAAAAAAGCTAAAGCTATGGATAAAAACCTTAATCCAAAGATAATCTTATACCTAAAAATATAAGGTATTGAAAATTAAATTAGGACTCGTTGATTATAAAAAATAAAAAATCCGAAGTATATGAATACGCCACAAGGTTAGTTATACATTTACAAGTTAAATTTGCCTTTTCTTTCAAGAAAAAAAAAATTGCATCACACAATACACAATTTTATTTAAAACATCATGAATGTTGAATTTTACAGTAAAGAAAACAATGTATAGTCTTTCTAAATGGTCTTAATGGATTTTTATTGTGTTGCAAATCAATAGACCCAAGCTAATAATGGTCATAAAACATCAAAACAAAACAAGTCTAATACTTAAAATGGTCATAAAACATCAAAACAAACTCTAACTAAAACACAAACTCTGAATTGAAGATAAATATCAAAATAATGGATCTTCCTAAATAACTTTAATGGACCTTTATTGGGTTGCAAACTTATGAACTCAAGCTAATATTTAGCTAACACAAGCTTGCTATTTAAAACAATCCTAAAACATTGTTTTTAGGCCAAAACATGTCAAAACTAAACACATGCAATAAACTAAATGTAAATATCTAAATAATAAAATAAAACAACAAATAAAACCTTAAAATAATACAGAAAAATAATTTAGCCTAAAATCAATGTCATTAAATATTCCAGCTCTCAGTTCTTTATATAGTTAGAATAAACAAGGAATCCTTATAAAAATAAGTTGTTGAATATCTTTGTATTATGTGGAAAAGAATTCTTCAAATAAAAAATTCACAGATTAAAAGACAACAAATAATAAAATTCATATTGCATCTGCTTATTTATATCGTAAAAATTTTCTTAACAATGATTAACTTAAGATTTTAATTTAATATAGAATAATATATTTAAAATTCCTATTAAAACTTTAACCTAATCTAATAATCAGATTAAAAATTATATTTAATGGTATAAAATTGAACAATAAACATAATTACATTATAATCTGAATTTAAATTTACTTATTTATAGAAACAAGTAAAATTGTGTGATAGAAACAACTCTCTCAATCTTGGATTTTAGCGATGAAATATAGAATTTAATGCCCACCAAATGAAGCTAACCAACTACTCCTTACAATAAAAAATTGTCTACTATAATAAATATCACATTTTTTTTATATAAATAAATCAGACCGGCACAAACACTCGTAGACGTCAACATTCCCAAATGAATTATAAGAGGCAATGAACAATTCTACATTGTACTCACAAATTTTCAAATTAAATGTTTTATTTTTATTTTTTATATTTAAGTATTTATATTTTTCTCTATGTTTATTTTTTATATTTAAATAACTACATGGATGATTTGTTTGTTGCATAGACATATGATATTCTTATTATGATACTCACTATTTATAAAATTAGAAAACAAAATGAAAATCTGATTTTGATAAAAAAAATGATAAATAATAAATATGTAAATCATTGGTTAAAAAATTTAATTTATTATAAATCCCCCCTTTTTTGTATAATTGTTTCTCGAGTTTCATATTCTCCCCTCCTAACAAAAATTTCATCTCTAAAATTTAAGTTGCATACCTGTCTCAAGGAATAGGTGGGGTTATTTTTCCTTAATCTCTGATTCTCTCTCCCATGTTTCTTTCTCTATTTGTGAGTTCCTCCACAATACTCTGACCAATGGTATTCTTTTATTTCTCAATGTTTTTTCACCCCAATCCATGATCTTGATTGACTTGGTCTCGATTCCCTTCAATGGGAACTGGAGGTAACACTCGTGAAGGATCCACTTCTGCCTTCCGTAATAGTGATACATGGAACACATTGTGAATCTTCTTTAGGTGCGCGATAGCCTTAGGTAGTAAGCAACCGACCCTACCCTAGCTATCACTTCAAATAGGCCAATGTACCTCGGAGCAAGCTTTCCTTTCATTCCAAACCGAATGATGCCCTTCCACGGTGCCACCTTTAAAAATACTTTATCCCCTATCTGGAATTCCAAAGGTCTCCTTCGATTATCTGAATAACTCTTCTATCTATCTTGGGCTTCCTTTATTCTTTGCATGATCACCCTTACTTTATCAGTCATTAATTGTACCATTTCAGGACCCAAGAGTTTCCTTTCTCCAATTTCATCCCAGCATATCAAAGTGCGACATTTCCTCTCATAAAGGGCTTCATATGGAGCCATCCCGATAGAAGCTTGATAACTATTATTATACGTGAACTCTACCAACGACAACAAGTCTTCCTAGTTTCCCTCAAACTCTAGCATACATGAACTTAGAAGGTCTTCAAGTGTTTGGATAGTTCTTTCAGATTGGCCATCCGTTTGAGGGTGGAATGTCGTGCTCAAGTTTACCTCGATTCGATTCCTAAAGCTCGTTGTAAGCGTGGCCATAACCTCGAGGTGAATCTGGGGTCTAGATTGACACAATTGATAAGGGTACTCCATGTAGTCTAATCACTTCATTCACGTATAATTTGGCCAACTTGTCTACGGGGTCCGTCATCTTGGTGGGCAAGAATAGAGCTGACTTCATTAGTCGATCTACAACCGCCCATATAGCCTCATTGCCCTTTTTCTCCTTTGGCAATCCAGTTACAAAGTCCATGGCTATATTTTCCCATTTCCATTCCGGAATTGGTAGTGGTTGCAAGTCCATGGCTATCTTCACCTGTTGACATATCCCACATCTTGACACATATTCTGCTATCTCCTTCTTCATATTTGGCCACTAGTAATACTCCTTGAGATCCCTGTACATCTTAGTGCTCCCGAGGTAGGTGATGCAACCATATTATTCAATAGTTTCACCCACATTTAACTAGTGTTTTGCCTATGTTCTATATATAAATGTCTTAATATTCTTTGTTTTATGTTTTGAAGGCACTTTTGGATGAAAGATACAAAAATGAGTAAATTGGAGGTAATTGGCAGATTTGACCTTTAGTCGATGTTTTGTGCAGTGCGTGAGCTCTAGAGATTGAAATGAAGTGATTTCAGTGGAATTAAAAAGATAACATCCATACCTTTCTAAACATCTAAGGTAAGAAAATAAAATAAGGAAGATCATGGAAATCGCAGCCTTCAAAGTCAAATCTCGCAATCTGCCAGTGTTGACCTTTGGCCATTCCGACTTTAATATAGGAAGCTACAGAAGTCCAATTGATGCAAAATCAATTTTTTTGTATTCCTAACTCAAAGGCCTATCAACGCTCCAAATATCAACCAAAAACAATGTCATCTGAGGGAGATATGATTTTTCAAAGATGACAATTGAATTCTACCAGCAAACAAGTTTCGTGAATAAATGAGTCCAAATTACGTTCCGAAGCATCTAAACTGATATCCAAGTTTTTATTTCAGCAATTTAGCTCCTCAAAGTCAAATATTGAAGATTTCATGCAAGGCTATTTTCTTTTTTTTTAGGAAAATATTTATTGAAGTACTTAAATGTAAATTGTCTACTTAAGGGAGGACTATTTTGTAAAATAGAGACTATGGTTTTCTAGGATATAAAAAGAATGAGAGAAGAGAAGGGGGGCAGCCAGCCAAGAGGAGAAAAACGCCCCCCTCCTCTAAGAAACCGGAAATCATGCATTCCTCATTTTTTTTTATTAGTTGTTCAACAAACATGCAAGGCTAAACTCGTTTTCTTGGTTGCAAAGACATGGAAATCTTCGGATTTCAAGAACTGTGAGATTTATTTTACCTTCTCTTTTCAATTTATATGATGAATATGTTTGTTCTCCTATACTTATTTTTCGTATGATTTTTTATTTTAATTGCTAGAGTGGACTCTAAGTTATTATTGTAGACAATCTATTGCTAAGTTTGATATCAAAACCGGAGTTGTGGTATATGAACTTATGAAGCAACTGAGTTTAATAATTGTGGCGGATCTATGTTATTAATCTTAGAGAGAACATTCAATCAAATCAAACATAGACTGTGAACAATTATGTTTTCTTGATTAATCAACTTCTCTAGTTCTTAAGGCTGTCATTGAGTTAAATTACTAATGCGGACATTGGTTATTTGATGGTTAGGATTAGTTATACGGCGGATCCGTTAACTAACCAATGTTAAGAAGAGATAAATATTTAGAATATAAATTGATGTTTCGTTTCCATGATCAGTTCTTATTTATGTAGGTGGATGTGTGCTTGCAACCATGGTTTGTTCTCTTGATAATTTTCTGATTTTATTAAATTTTGTTTGATAGTTTTCTGTTTTCTTTTGCTTTAGCCTAGATAACGTCCAAACCCCCCCAAATTGCATATCATCTAGCATAAAAATTTGACTTGAATCTTCCTCGTGGGATCGACCCCTTGCTTGCTCTATACTATCTTGTGTGTTGTGTTTGAAGCTAGGGTAATTAATTTGTGCAACCGCGACATCACAACAGTAGGTTGCAAACCGAGATTCATGAGCTTCTTTCATTATTTCACCCTTTAAGGCCTTATCCTCGAATAATTAAACTCGTTTGCCCATCGCCACCAATCCTTTGGGCAAAACTTGAAAAGATAACTCTTTGCCTTGCTCTATCCTTCCTTTGATCTTTCCTATACCTTCATCCACCAACTGAGCTTCTAGAACTTTATCTCGCAGCACTGATCTGATTTTTATATGAGCTAGTTGTGACCCTTCGGGACCCACACCTAACTGCAAGCCCATCCTTTTCAATTCCATCAAATCCTCTTGTTCTGTATTTCCTGTATCACCCACCACTACCTTCCCTTTTTGGCTCAAGGCATCCGCCATCATATTGGCTTTGCCAGGATGATAGTCAATTATGCAATCGTAATCCTTTATCAATTTCACCCATCTCCTCTATCGCATGTTTAACTCCTTTTGCGACATTAAATACCTCAAACTCTTATGGTCGATGAAAATTTGGACTTGTGTTCCATACAAATAATATCTCTTTAGCCGTAAGGCAAATACTACTGCTACAAGTTCCAGGTCTTGGACTAGATAGTTCACTTCATGTGGCTTTAACTGTCTGGAAGCATAGGTGATCACCTTCCCATGCTGCATTAACACACATCCCAAACTCCCTATCGAGACATCACTATAAACCATGAACCCTTTTGTTCTAGAAGGAAGGGCCAAAACAAGGGTTGATGTGAGCCTTCTTTTCAACTCCTGAAAACTCTCCTCGTATTCCTTTGACCAAATAAACCTTACTTCTTTATGAGTCAACTTGGTTAGAGGTGATGCTGTTGTAGAAAACCCTTTGATAAACCTCTTATAATACCCTGCGAGGCCTAAGAAGCTTCAGATTTCGGTCACATTCGTGGGCTTTTCCCACTTTAGAACTGCCTCTACTTTTCCTGGATCCATAAATATTCCTCATGCTGAGATAACATGTCCCAAAAGTACCACCTCCTTGAGCCATAACCCACATTTATCCCGTTTGGCATATAATTTATTCTCCTTTAATATCTCCAACACCTTTCTCAAGTGCTTCTCATGTTCCAAATAAGAGTTGGAATATACTAGTATATCATCAATATATACCACCACACATTTATCTAGATAAAGCCAAAACACCCGGTTCATCAGATCCATAAATACCGTCGGGGCATTTGTTAACCCGAAAGGCATCACTAAGAATTCATAGTGGCCATAGCGGGTCCTAAAGGCAATTTTCTGTATGTCCTGTTATCTGATCCTTAATTGATGATACCTCAACCTCAGATCTATCTTTGAGAATACCCTTGCACCCTTCAATTGATCAAATAGATCGTCTATCTGTGGTAGCAGGTACTTGTTTTTTACCATCGCTTTGTTTAGTTATCGATAGTCAATACATAACCGGAATGTACCATCCTTTTTCTTCACGAATAGCAATGGGGCCCCCCAGGGTAAATTGCTTTGCCGTATGAACCCTTTGTCCAGCAACTCCTGAAGTTGGATCTTCAGTTCAACTAGTTCTATAGGGGCCATTCTATAAGAGGACTGTGCTATAGGGTTGACCCCCGGAAGAGTCTCAATGAAAACTCAATCTCCCTAATTGGAGGTAGCCCTGGTAACTCCTCCGGAAACATATACGAAAATTCTTTTACAATAGGGATATTTGTTAATTCTATGCTTCCCTTCTTTAATTCTCTTACATGAGACAACCAAACAGGGCATCCCTTTCTAATCAATTTTCTAGTCGTCATGACCGAGTTATTAGATATTCATATTGTTATATTTATTGTGATATTCACCTTGCAATAATATGTATTTTGTTTCAGGATCATCGCATGCACGACAGGAGTAGATCCTAGCTTATGTTCCCTTTTTGAAATCTAGGTTCTAGGGAGTATACCCTTGTATTTTGTAAACATGAAAATGTTTGTATAACTTAATTTGTATAATAAATGTTTAAACTTGATTGGATGAATTTAACGCTGTAGTTTATATATCCATATTTCATGTCTATGTATCTATACTTATTTAAATTATTCATCCATAATGATATTTTGTTACATAATGCATATCATAAATATTATGGTTGATAGGTGTGAGTATAATTGTGGAATTGAAACCCAGGATGATTGGGTTGGGAATTAAGTTATGAGATGCGAATTGTTAGAAGTGTAGACAAGTTACATGTTGGTAACTTGGGACCTTCCGGTATAGGGGGGACTCCGTCGAAATTCCGGTAGATGTTAATACGAAGACCATGAATACGTATATACAAAAAAAAATTTACTACTCTGTTTTTTTTATTGACATGAGATTGTTGTTTTATCCCAGAAATAAGGGATGTTACACTCTTACTCTCTCTTTTGAAATACTTAAGTTTTGTTTATATTAATCTCTTATTTATGCCTTTCATTTTCTTTTCTTTACTTAGTTAACTTCTTTCTCATTTATGTTCTTATCTTGTTTATCTATGTTTCTTTCTTTCATTATGTTTAGTTAAGTTAATTATGTCAAGGTGAAAAGGGTACACTAATGGTGTAAGAATAAGTATAATATAAACTTAACATGAACCTTAATGTTGGATACTAACATGCTTTATATTTGTTATCTTGTTCACTTTTAAT
>Ga0325403_1001825_pt1 | contig 18265 bp, 9 predicted proteins | sample PopdelMetagenome_19_FD_205665 | JGI IMG/M metagenome (GOLD analysis project Ga0325403, IMG submission 205665) | Populus deltoides microbial communities from Bellville, Georgia, United States - Xylem-PdKOR-R4 | ecosystem: Host-associated > Plants > Phyllosphere > Stem > Wood/Secondary xylem...
AGATTTTCTCTCTTCATTCTATTATTTTTCTACATCATATTAACCTTTTTTTCCTATTTATAAGCATTTTTTATTTATCAAATCCATTAATGTAGATTGATTTATATGAACGTGAGAAGTAGTGTTTGTATTATATCTTCTTAAAAGGATATATATATATATATATATATATATATATATATCGTTTTTTACCCCCATATGAAAATACAACATTTTCATACCTTTTAGCTTTAATATATTTTATTTTTAGCTTTGAGGGAGCAGATAAAAGAAACAAATTGAGTTTGAGCAAAAAAATTAAAAAAAAAAAGAATAGAAAGCAAGAAATGACAAGTGAGAAATGACAAAAAATAGAACAAGAAGAAGAAGGAGGTGAAATGAAAATAAAATGAAAGGCCAAGCGAGCATGAGAAATCCTTTTTTCCAAGCCAACACTTTTTTATCCCTAAAACTAGACCGATCTACCTTCAACTTTAGCCGGTCCTCCTCTCTCATCAATTGCTCTAGCTGGTAGTTGCTCAGCCACACCGACCCTTTTTCCACACCGGCAAACCATGACCAATAACAACCACACGCCACCATTAGCTAAATTGTTCATAACAGGACCCAACTATTGAGCCAAACCTAGTTGCGACCCACCAGCAACTCCAATCAGTAACCCTACCCTCTCACCTCAAATCCACGCTAGACACCACTCTTAACTCATGTTTAGAATTGCGTTTCAAATGGAGGTTAGGAAATTTTTTAATTTTTTGTTTAAAATTAATTTTTTATGTTTTTTTTTATTATTTTGATGTACTAATATAAAAAATAATTTAAAAAAATAAAAATAAAAATATTATTTTGATGTATTTCTAAACGAAAAACAGCTTTGAAAAATAATCGTTATTACGCTCTCAAACACTCCATTAGTTACAAGTCACCAATAGCAAGCCTAACCACCACCACAACTCACACCAACCAATGAACCCTCTCTCTCCACCTTGACCTAAACAAACCCAAACATAGCTGTCATCAATTCAAGTCATGATAAAACACCATCTTCGTGACCATCATAACAGACACCAACCCTAATAACACTAGTGATTAACCACACAGCTACTATCACTTACACTCTCATTGACTATAGTAACAAGTTAGCAACCGTATATAAATAGAGGCAACATCAAAGAAGTAGGAAGAGAGAAATTTCAAACAAATATATCTCAATCTCCCTAGTTGGGTGGTAATGAGAAACATTGTCTTACCAACTAGTAAAAGATTCAATCAATGTTGATTTCTAGTTTGACAAATTCCAAAAAGCCATAGTGAGTGATCCTACACACTAATAGCAGCAATGGTGTGTGAGCCTATATGTTACCAATGTTTCAGCCTTGTTCTAGTGGCTTATTTCCATCCTCTTAGTTTTTTTTGTTGTAAGAAAATATGATGAAGAACATAAACAAAATAAAACTTAAAGCGTGTATAGATACTGTATTTAAGGATATTTTCTCAACACAAGGTTATCCTCCAGGATTCAACAAGTTCCTCCTCTAAAACGAGGGTCACAAAAAAAATTAGACCAAGAGCGAAAGGAAATACCAAAAAGTTTTGCGAACACAAGAAAATACAATGGTTTTCAGCACATTTTGATTGTAAGAGTGCATTGTATATATAAGCTACTAGATTGTAACAGCTAGGCAGGAAACAATTAGAGAATTAAAGAGTTGTTACAACAGTTCAAAAAAATAAAAAAGCTGTTAGAGAATTAAAGAGTTATAGCTATTAAAAAGGTTTTAAAATCAAATAATTGTTAGGATTTTATGACTTTTAGAAAATTCATTCCAAGTGTTTAAAAATTATGGTTTCAGTTTAAGGGCCTACTATCCTTTCCTTGTTGGTTACTATTCCATATCAAAGTTCACTATATAAACACTAGATTAAGGTCTTATTTTTACAATGTGTGATAGAAAGCCCTATATATATTCTATGTTTACAAGAAGTAAGTTGTGTTTTTTCAATATGGGATAAAAACCTTTTGAAATAGTTTTCATTATTTAAAATATTTTTCATGTTATTATTTTAGATTATTTTATTACTCATATATTTGAAGTGTTGCTCACGTTGTTAAGTGACACCTTGGGAGTCTGATGCCACTAAGGAATAACTAAGAGTGCTTTTATACATTAACATAATAAGAAAAAAAAAATCGGTACAATGTTATAGCACATAAAAATTTAGAAAAATAATACAGTTTAGAGAATTGTAGATAATATTTATGACTCACGAGTCGCATGTGTCATTAGCAACTCTCTAAAATTGTAAAATAACCCAGCATAAATTACAATAAATAAAAAAATAGAGATTAAAAAAATAGAGAAAAAAATAGACCTTAAAGGCATACTAAAACTTTAATGATGACACTACTGGTACTATAAAAAAGATCTCGATAAGATGAATTTAATGACAATAAAAAAAGATCACCAGCGGTGATCGAAGTCGGCCACACAAGTCATCTAAAGATGGCAAATGGATCACTTCCTTTAAAGTGGCTCGTGTGCCCACTCTGATCACCATTGATAATCTTTCTTAGTGTCATTGGATTTATCTCGTCAATATTTTTTTTATGATACCAATAGTGTTATCATCAAAGTTTTGATATACCTTCAAGATCTTTTTTTTCTCTCTCTTACAAATTACAATGAGGATAAGAGAGAGAGAGACGAAAAAGATCTTGAAAGTACATCAAAACATCAATGATGACATCATTAATACTGCTGAAAAGATCTTAAAGATATGAATCCAAAGACACCAAAAAATATCATCAACAATAATTGGTGTGGGCCACATGAGCCACCCAACGGCAAGTGAGTCACTTGTCATATTTGGATAGCTCGTGTGACCTATCCTTATCACCATTGGAAACCTTACTTAATGACATTTGATTTGTCTCATCGAGATCTTTTTTACAATTTCAGTGGTATCATCAATAGAGTTTTGGTGTGACTTTAGGGTCTCTTTATTTTTATTTCTATTTTCTCTTTCTCATGTCTTTATTGCAATTTGTTCCGGGCTATTTTACAATTTGAGAGTTGCTAGTAACATATACAACTCATGAGTTGTAGATGTCATTTTCAACCCTTTAAATTATGTTATTTCCATAAATAATTTTTGAACTATGTTATTTTTACCAATTTCTTTTTAATGTGCTAAATTCCAAAAAAACTTGGATGGTTAAGGCAAAATAAGATTGGTGTTTAATACGTTACAATAAGGTTGGGTGAATGGGATTTACAAATTGATGTGGATAGTTAATTCGAGATATAACTGTTGGTTTTGATAAAATAAGTTGTCATGTAATGTGTCGTTATTTTTTCTAGCAATTCAAACCTTTAGTAAAACCCACTTTTTCAAAAAAAAAATCATGTTTAAGATATTTTATATTGTTAATTTTAATTAAATTTATTCAAAAATTAAATTCAGCAACAATATTGATTTGATTTGAATTTCAAAAATTACACTAAATCTTATTTACACTTGCTTGTAATGTTATGCTCATTTTCTTTTTATATGGCTTTACTTGCTATTTTGTCGACATGCATTTTTGTTCGATAGATGTTTATTTATACTAAAAATCAACGTCTACGTATCAACTAGATGAGAATAGTAATTGTTCATATTTAAACAAGGAAAAAGAATTTGAAATTGAACATGAACAATGAAAGCAACCATGCTTGAGGAGTTCTAATCCATTTAAAAAAATAACCGCTACCATGTTTTCAAATACCCTTTTAGTGGCAGGTCACCAATAGCATACCTCAACTACCACCACATCTCACACCAATCAACAAACCCTCTCTCTCTCTACCTTAACTAGCAAACTCAACCGAAACAAACCCAAACATGGCCGCCATCAATTCAAGTCATGATAAAACACCGTCTTTATGACCATCACAACTAACAACAACTCTAGTAAGGGTGTGTTTGGGAACGCGGTGCAAACCGCATTCTCTCAAATTTTTATTTTTTTGTTTAAAATAATTTTTTTATGTTTTCAGATGATTTTGATGTGCTGATGTCAAAAATAATTTTTTAAAAATAAAAAAAATTATTTTAATGCATTTCTAAGCGAAAAGCACTTTGAACAGTCACTATGACCACAATCTCAAACACATCCTAACACAAGTGACCAACTAACACAAGTGACCAACCACACAGCTACTGTCACTTGCACTCTCATCGAACACATACTATCAAATTTAACAATTTTATAGATGAAAATTTCTTTTGCTATTTGCATTCACAGTCCGTCAGTAAATATTTTATCAACGAGTTCATGGATGAAAACGGTCCATAAAAAAATAGAATTTTAGGTTATAACTAGCAAAATTAAAACAACAAGAATAAAATTAAAATATGAAAACACAACAGTTTTCGTTATTATTGTCCAAAGTGCACAAAAAATCTATATTTGGTCCCTGAAGTCTTCATTTATATATTATTTGGTCCTTAATATTTTAATTTTTTATATTTTAGTCATAATTTTATTTTTACCACATTTCAGTTTCTTGATGTAATAAAAGGGAGAAAATCATTTAAAAAAATAAAAAAGAAAGTGTTTGATCATCCCACAGAAAGCTCATTTTGGTGTCTATGGGTTAATCTTAGTAACAGGAGTTGAAACTTACTGTGGAGATGAGGCATATGGGTTTGTGGAAGCAACAGAGCCGTGCTGGGGTAGAGGGTCCTTGAAAATCCCCAGGTTTTGATGGAGCATCATCATCTTGTCGCATTGGAGCATGATGGGCTGCCCATAGACTGCAGCATATCAGATCATGCTCCAACGCGACATGGCATAATCCACAATGGGCTTGAGCCGATTTTTGGATAGGCAAAACATGCTCTAAATGTTGTGTCTCGACATGACGGCAAATCTTACTTTATCCTGACACTTCAAAAGAAAATTCAGAGAAGAAGAAGGAATAGATTTATGCACAGATCCAAATACAAGTTCCCAATGATTTCTCACCTTGTTAGCACTTCTTTTCTCAGGAGAAAAGATTCCTCGAAGGATAGTTTTCGAGCTCTTAGACAAAACGAAACGCAGTAATGCAAGATTCTGCCAATACGATCCTTGAAATTCATGATGTCAAATGAGTATGCATACACAATAAAAGCAAGTCAACCTCAACGCCTTCTCTCTTTTTTCTTTTCTTTTCAAAAAAAAGTTCTTAAAGCAATACCATATATCCAGACATGTGGCCCTCTGTATCAAGATAATGTCAAGGATCATGATCACATCTTTCCTCTTGGGGCTACGAGATAAGAACAGGTTGATGATGATGACGATGATGATGTGTGCATCCAAATCTTACTAGTAATGAAAAATGATGTGACCGTCTCACTCGGAGGCTTCTTCTTATCCTATAGAATATCATGAATACTATTAAAATATTCTAGATTGTTTTAACTTGTTAATATTAGATATAAATTTTAAAAAATAAAAATATATATTATTTTAATATATTTTAAAAAACAATCTTTATATACATAAAATTTGATGTTGCTACACGATAAAAAAAAATATCAAGAAATTAGTAATTTTAAAGGGTGTAGCTCAAGTAGTAAAATTATAGGTTTGCTTTTTAGAGGTCATCAATTTGAGTTGCATAAATTTCAGGATCATTTGAGGCTTACATAGTTGTTAACTTCAAAACCCGTAAGATTAATTAAAATACATACATGTTAGCCCTTACATTCGGATTAAAAAAAACAAACAAATCTTTGCCACGAACGGTTACTAATTAGGAGAAATCTAAAAAAAAAAAAAAAAAGGGTCCCGGTTATTGCTATAGTGAATTGAGTGGAAAGTAAGTTCCATCAAAATAGTGTAATTAGGTATTGTGATATTGCTGTGCAATAAATAATACATCATCAACAATATAATTATCTGGGCCTACACCCAAATTTATCAGGCCCACCATTCACAGCTGTTCGATGTAGCCCATCAGAACCATACACGTATACATGATTACGACACTTGATTCGTCGTCTTTCACTCTCAATCACCTTATCATCATCATCGTGAATAATCAATTGGGCAGGAAGCAACCTCAAAGTCCATGATTGTTAGGCCCATCATTAAATCAACCACTATCTGAGCCTACCCAAGCTATCTCCAGCCCCACCACCACCCATCTGATTAAAAAACCCAGCACCGGAGCCGTACACGTACCCACTAAACCCCTCCGCTCCAGGCCCACTCCCATTAGAATGAGCGTCCCTGTCACGCGCCACGGTATTCTTCTCCCCTTCCATCTCTCTAAACCTCTGCAAATAAACCTTGAGCGGCTCCACGTATTCCTCAAAGCCCAAGGTCGTCATGGCCCACAAGAGATCATCGCCGTTGATCGTCTTTCTCTTCTCTCTCTGGCACTTGTCAGAGGCCTCTCCTGTGATGAAGCTGATGAACTCGGACACGCATTCTTGTACTGTCTCTTTGGCGTCTTTGGAGATCTTAGCGTTTGCTGGTAGTGCCTTCTTCATGATCCTACTGACGTTGGCCACCGGCAAGAAACGGTCCATCTCTCTTGGGGATAACAGCTCGTTGGTGCTTGTGGGGTTTTGTCCTCCAGAGTCGTTGTCTGAGTCCGCCATGATCAACTCAAGATTAGCTAATAATCACTACTTCGCTAGCTAGGGATAAAGGGTACGTACTCTATGTTTTTTTTTTTCTTTTTTTACCAAGTATTTAAGCTGGTGGAGAGAGTGGCTTTGACCATAGAGTAGCTAGGTAGAGAGTGACTTTAGAAATTAGAATTGATGGAGGAGAGATTGGAGATTGGGTGCATGGGGAAGTTTGGATGGATCAATGATCAAGAACAGAGAGTATTGAACAGATCTTTTTTTTTTTTCTCAAGTGTAGAAATCGAAAAAATAACAGGTAATTGAGTGTTTGATGAAGAGAAATCATGCAATATTATTATTATTATTATTATTATTATTATTATTAAAGAACTCAGTTCCAAATTAAGAGCTAGAAAGCAGAGAAGATGAAATAAGCAGAGAGGAAAAAAAAAAACCTTGGATGCTTTACTTATTTCAAGGAGTTTTTGGGAGTGAATGAGTTGGGTCCGTTGGATGGAATTCAGGGGTTAAATAAGGTCTATCGTCCGTGACACGTGGGTGGCTCTAGACCGCTTTTTCTCGATAAGTGCTGTGTTAGTGCTCATGGAACTCAAGCCACGCCATTGGTTGGGAGAAAAACGTTTTCCACCGTTGATTTCGTATCTCGCACGTGGGTGTCTCTGACGTGGATTCTCTTTCAAACCGTCTCAATAGCAATTTATTGAAACAAATTCATAAAATTACTTTTGGTTAGTATTTTAATATATTAAAAAAATAAAAATATATTCGATTTGATTTGAGTTTCTAATCTGTTTTTTTAATCCCATCCGTAAAAGAAAAAGGTGTTTTATTGTAGTAATTGCAATATTATTTTATTTTTTATTATATTAAAAAAAATTAACTTAAAATCTTACATGTTTTTATTAACATATATAATTTTTATTTTATTTTATTATATACAAGTATTAATTTTTTGACTCACAATTATATTCCTTACTCGAAGTTAAAAATATGTTAATAACACCTATAAATTTATTATTTTACTTTAAAAACAATTATTTAACCCACAGCCAGACATCAAATAAACTTTTCAATACTTTTGTTTTTTATTTTCATTGGCATGTATAGCTCTCGATTTCTTTAATTAAAAATACATATAAATAGTTTTATTTATAATTAGAATTTCTTGGCAAAAAATACATTGAAAAAACCGTATTTTTTTTCAAGAGAATTTATCCAACACGTGCTTGATATACAGTTGGTGCATACATAATCATTTATGTTAGTTATTCAAGAAAATATTTAATAAAATAATATTTTGAAGGAGTTCCTTTTGTTCAAGAACTTGCAATGATTTTCTTATAAATAATAGTAATAAAATAATTCGAAAAGGTGATGCTCGTTACATGCCTTCCTTCTCCTGCATGAAACTTGAGACTTGATAGAGTAACCTGCCGTTTAGGCAACTAAAAAGGATAGGATACTTAAAAGATGTGTCATATTTTTAATTTTAAATAAATACTCAAATTTATTAAATGATATTTAAAAATACGATAAAAAGTGTTTTTTTATTTAAAAATATATTAAAATAATTTTATTTTTATTTTTAAAAAAATTACTTTTAATATCAACACATCAAGACAATAAAATAATATATATAAAAAAAAACTTAATTTAAAATTAGTGAATAAATGTGGACAATGACGTGAGTCACCGACCCATTTGGATTGTGACTCTTCATTGAGCGCATCCCTTTCATTGGAGTATAGCCCTCTCTTACAGGATAGCAAAACTAATTTAATTAGTCCTCGTATTTCTAGAGAATTTATATTTAATCCTTGACTTTTTCCTTTGCAAATAATAAAATAGGAAAAGAGAAGCAGATAAGATGCAAGGGCGGAGACAGGGGCGTCCCTGCAAGAAAATTGTTTTTCGAGCCCCTCGCTGATAATATTTATATTTTTAGTTTAAATATTAAACAATTAAAATCTTGTCCCTCTTAATTTTATTTTCTTGCTTCGCCCCCATGAAAGGTTTTGATGGAGAAAAAAAACAATTTTTTTTATATAAGAAAATAACTATTAAATTGAGAAGGGTCAATGCTAGTGAAGGGATTGATTAATTATCTTCTATACTACATGATTAGATTAATTAGTTTTGTAAGCTGTAGGGGCTATTCAGTCATTTAAACACATCTCTCTTCCTAATTTAAAACACTATTATTTTTTTATATTGTCTTACATTATTTTAATTTATGTCTCTTTTATATGGTTCAGAAAAGATAAAACATTTTTATTTAATAAAAATTCAAATTTATTCATTTATTTATGAATGATTACTCAGCAAACATTGATTATTAAAGATATAGTCCATGGTTCAAATCAAAGCACTATTAGAAGGTAAACACATGTGCCCTCCACCACTTGAAACCTGATTTTTTTTTTTCCCCATTCTTTCATTCAATTTTTTTTATTAAAAAAATAAAAGAAAAAAGACCATTGTCAACTTCCACTGCCGAAGTGGAGCCTTAATTTGTATATAGCAGAGGTTACAAGGGCAAATAGGTTTTGATTTACCATTCCATTAGCAGAACTTGCATGCCACAAACAAAGCACGATCTACGACCATGGATTGGTAACTCCAACAAGTCTCCAGGCCGCAGAAACCGACCATCAAACAGAGAATTCCCTCCTTCCTCAGCGTCCAAAACCAAAATCATAAGCTAGCTAACTGTTCCGGTAAGATTTGTGAAATACACGATGCTTAATAAAGGCATCTGCCTTGGTTTTTAAGCACCATCCTTGCGTTCAATTTCCTAGTATCATGGCCAAAATTACAGCACCTTTAATTTCTAATTGAAAAGTTGACGAGAGCCCTTGCTCAACAAGATTTAAGGGGCAGTTGTCAAGCATATTTGTGGATGCTTCTCTCACAAAGAATCAGGCTCTACAGGCAAGCTTGGCAATCAGCAACTATAACTGCATCTCGGGCGCTAATGATGCCAATGCGAAGAAAGGAATGGTAGGAAAACAGATCTCTCAGCTCAGCTCAGTTCAGTTCAGTTGAATATACGAAACACATCAAAACACTATATGTATTATCAACACACAAGGGCCCCGGAGATTAAAAAACAAAGGAAGAGAAGCTGATCACCTAGGCATAAAACAAATGGATTGAAGATTACACAGTTGAGAAATAATAATATCCTGTCACAACTGACCTCACATAATTTAGGTGTAATATCAAGTACAAGGGTAGGTTAATTTTAAGGATGAGGAAAAACTACAATTTAAAGTTAATGTGTACATGGGAAGCCCAGGTCATACACCAAAGCATGACTTGTCTCACCTTCTCTGGTTTCTAGTAAATGCTTGTCTTCTTGCCAGCGAATCGAACACTAACAATGAACTACAGCTGGATATCCTAACAGAACAAACAGTGCATTTACGTTCGAGTGAAATAAAAACATAAAAGACAAGGCTACACTATGTCCAGACAGTCATGTTACATGTTTCAGGCTTCAACCTCTTGACCAGTAGACTGGGTTTCATCTTTCTCAGCATCACCTTCTCCATCTTCCTCATCAGCATCATCCGCTAGTTTGGTGAGCTCATCTTGGATCATAAGCTTTATGGATGATTTTCTTGGTGTGAGATCAGTAGCAAATCGCCGAGCTGCAAATCATCCAGATTACTTTCAGGTACCACAAATAAAATAAATATACAAACACGATCTCTCTAATTTTTTAAAAAAAAATTCAAAATTTAAGACAAATGTTGCTATTTCGTTTGAAGGTCTGTCCATCTTAAGAAATCTCATAATCAAGGCAAAAACCTTGACTGACATACAGTCAATCAAGATGCAGATCTTTCTTACATATGGACCATAACAATCACTCTGCTTGTAGAGAATTGAGGGACAAATGTATATTATCCAGTCATTTTGTCGATCAATTTTAGGTTGAAGTAGGCATGGTTGGTCACAACTAGAGAATCAGGAGTGTGGTCATCTTGTTTATTTACTTTGAAACATAGATGGCCTGCACTTTACAGGCCATGCCAGTTTGTCACATGAATGGTTGTCAAGGTATTTTCCCAGATAAGAACCACACTTTTCTCTAACCAACTATGGTAAAAAACACATACCAAGTAGCTTTAGAATGTCGGTGAAAGTAGCCTGCAAATAACAAATTAAAGATTAGTCAAGTACAAATTATTAGATACTAAAATAAAGAGATGAAGAAAATGACATTATAATTCAATCAGATTCCTTTGAAGAAAATGACAGTCACCAAGTTTGATCGCTAGGAACAAATACAATAGCTAGATTATTTCTTTTAAACAATTTAGCAATTTTTCAAAGCAACAGAACATTATCAGTCACTGCTCCATTTTACCAGCCTTAATTCATCTAAATGATTTGCAGATTCTTGAAGTGCCAGAGATTTAGAAATACAGGGAAAAATTTGTAGAATTTCAAGAGACTGCAAACACATGGAACTTATGTAATTGATGATGCTAAAGAAAAAGCCGAATGGGAAACACAGACATAATATATCATTTCATCATCATAAGAAATGATCAAATAATTCCATTCTAAGGACCTTCGGGGTAATTTAGGAGCTGCTTACAACACCTTTTTTTAAGTGATTATGTAAAAGTAGGGCCATAAAATTATCATGGCAATCTAGGTTGTCAAAATTGTTTTTTTCACTTGGATTGTTTTAGGTCTGAATGACTAGGATGGTAAAATTGATCATGAAAATGTACGAGTGAAAATGCAAGAGTTTACCTACTACATAAAGGCCTAATAATAATAAATGCAAAAATAAACACAAAAGCTCTCAACAAATTTAAACTACATGGTTACTTTTAAAAGGCCAAAGAAATGCTTAATACTTGGTTAAATCCAAAGTTCATACAGACTATTAATTTTTTGATGAACATAGAATCTGTCCTGAAAAGATAGAACCGCCAAAGTTCGACGCGAGTAAGTGATTAACTCATGCATCATGTTTCATTCAATATATAATTAACAGCAGCACTTACATGACCCGGGGTGAAAAAATTAGTAAGTATTTTACAAAGTCGAGATTTTACCATAAACAACGTACTCATTAAACCCAAGGAAAAATATAGAAGATTATATGTATTTCTTAAGTTAAGCATAGGAGCAAAAGATTAGTACCCTTTCCTTTCATATATATCTTAAGCATAGGAGCATGAGTGTTAAAGATAAGGATGACAAAAACAGTCTTGCCTGAGAAAAAAGGTTGCCATCCATGTGAGATTATATATGTGGCCATTAAAACAGTGCAGAGTAGGCAAACGGATATGTGCAGGCTTTAAAAAGTTGCTCAATCACCATGGAAATGGGCTAAAAAGGAACTCATTAAAACCAGCCTATAACTCATTGAGCTCAACGAGTTAGCAAGCAACTCACAAACGATTTTGCTCATGGCTGATTTTTAGCCGAGTTAGCTCTTTTTTTTTGGTGTTTGATGCATTAATACATATACTTCCATGATTTGGAACATGGTTTTAACAACCATGATGGCAATGACATGTATCCAGCATGCTGCATTTATGGCCTCCTTTCTAACAGTTTATTAGCCTATTACCACCAAAGGCAGCAATGATGACAGATCTTACCGTATTGAAATCAACCTCCTTCAGAATTTTGCATATTGCATCTCTAAGCTCATCATCACTTGGCGTCAATTTGTCCTCTTTAACTCTAGCCTTTTCCTTTTCTTTTCCACCTTTTTTACCTTAAAGTAAAGAAAAAAAATAACATGTCAACGAAAAGGAAAACAATAGCATTCCGTTTCAATTTCACAATAATACAATAGTCATGATTAAATTCAAAGAAACTTCTATGATGAATTCAAATAGTGAATTATAGCATTTTTAGATGTTATCATCTTCTGACCAAATAAACAATAACAATTCCAAATGAGAAGAATTGACTAACAAAATCATGGTTCTAAAAAAGGCCATTACATTATGTAATAGCCTTTATTTAACGGATTTTTTACAATCTATTACCCTAGCCATTTCACAAGAACAACAGCATCGAGGCCACTATTTTCTGCCTATTATTTCCATTTTCACATGTTTCCATTCCTTTTATTTTCATTTATTTGATCTTTTCTCACAACTTTTCTACTTAGCCACACCAAATTCTTAAAAAACATCATAATTGGACCAAAATTAAATGTAAAATTTTCATTGCTTTTTCTGAAAGTGAATATCCAACTTTAAGTTTGAATGGTAGATGTAATATCACAACTCTTTTACATTACTTACACAAAATTGTTGATATTTAACTTGCAAATATTTAGTAATTACACCATTTTATGGTATTGATTTATTAGATTACTGCAGATCTATGTGGCTTTGATATTATTTTTAAATGATTATCAAAAAGTTTGGTTAGTATCTTATGTTTTACTAATATATTGAGATTTTTATTAACTTGAACGTTGATTTTTTTTTTTTTTGGGTTTTTGTTACCCTTGTATCAGACAAGGATCTTATTATTACTAAACTAATTTTTTAAATTATATGGAGATGAATATTCTCTGCACAACTTTAAGTTGTGATGTATTATTTTACTATGATAATAAGCAAGTGAGAACCATTAGAAGTGTTGTTATTGAGCTTGTTTAGTAAAATCATAAAAATTTTCTAAGATTTCCAACAGTTATAGCTGCATCCATTATTTTATGCCTGCAATATTGCAACCTCAATTTAAAACCATGGACCAAACAGAAAACGAAGTTACCCATTTTCTCCTTGGAGGCAGATTTCTTTGGAGTCAAGGGCTTCTCCTTTGATACTTTTTCAGTTTTCTTCTTACTTGAGGAAACCTTTGGACTTGCATCACTATCCTCATCAGAATGAGGGAGCTTTGATGAGGATTTTTTAGGTGTTCTTTTCACTGGTGGACTGGACTTACCAGACACTGAGATTCTGGTTTTAGCTTTTCCAGAAGATGCTTTTTTTCTAGATGATGTAGCTGACCTCTTTTTGCGTTTTCCAGTGTCTTCTTCGGATTCTTCTTCAGATTCTTTTTTCTCCTCGCTTTCAGAATGTTCAGAGATTTCAGCATCAGATTTATCTAAAGCACCATTTTCATTTTCCTCTTCTACGTTTTCTTGTTCCTGTTCTTCTTCATCTTCATCTTCCTCATCTTTCTCTTCTTCTGACTCGTCTTCTGTGTCTGCTGTACTCTTTTTATCTCTTCTCTTTGAATCATCATCAGCTTTTCCTCGACTCTGCAAAACAACCCAAATCCTTTTAAAAGGGGAATAATGCAAACACTCTAGATGCACAAAGGGAGAGACTGTTGTAAAATCCTGTGACCTATCAGATTATTCTAAAGCAGTAGAATTGCACAAACAGCAAACATGTACTGTTATTAATCTAGCTTTCAACAGCTTTTCAGCAGAAGGCTATCACAAGCAGAACATACAAGATTCACATCAGGTTTTTATCCAAAAGGCTAATAATATGCAATGGTATCATAGAATATGCGACATGACACCAAATTTTATGGAGCATCTCTATGTGTATAACATTGAATCAAAAAACATGATTATGATGTTAACAAAAGAAATTATACCTTAGCTGAACGTTTTGATGGTGTGCTCCCAAAGGATGAACTTTTGGCCACTCTCTTGCGCTTTTTGCTTGTTTTTTCCTAAGGGACAAATCCAAATGAATATCCTAACTCAAATAGATGCCAAAGCAAATGAGTTTAATTTGCAACATCTAAACTTCATAGGAATGGAGGATAAAAGTCCACAAACCTTCTCTTTTTCAGCAAATAACTCAGTGGTTGTCGCATGGGGAGCCACCAAAAAGTCTATCAGCTTCATAACAATATCTTCCTGTGTTTACAATTTAAGACCATTGTAGTAGCATATTTAACTGAACTTTGCAGAAAAAAGCACACCCTGGTATTTAGGGATAGGCCTCCTGTGCAAGAGAGAAACTACAGTGGTGTTCGTGCAATCAACACCACTGCATCCCACAAGCAGTAGGATTGTAGGTTCACCCATAATGCTAGATTGTTTATGTGCGTGCTCATGTGCACAGAGACAGAAGCAGTGTTGATTAAAAAACCTAGACCTCACTAGGCTAAACCATGATTTTCTAATTAATGACAATTACAAAGTTAATCAGATTACATATTAACAAAAATATACAATTAACAAAGTTAGAAATAACTTGGATAAATCCCTTCCCCTTGTACAGCATCAAGGAAGCAGTTTAAACCTCTGAATTAACTGATTTCCTCACAAATTCTGGATAACTATAACAGGAAAATAATTTTCACAGCTAGAGAGAAGATCAGATAACATAGTGCAAAACTCAATCCTTGGAACACGAGCTGAAACCTAACACACAAAATTAGTTGATCAACTCACCTTCTTTGTAGTAGCCTTGGTAATTGGTATGTCAAGAAAATCACAAAATTCCAACAACTTCTCTTTATTGCACTTGTCAAATTTTTCTTTCACTTTACTCTTTTGTTTCTCCTGTAATAATTATAGAAGAAAATAATGATAATTGTTTCAAAAGACTAACTTTGTACATGAAACCAAACAATAAATGACAGATAAAAACTAATTATAACCTTCTTAACATTCTTAATCTAAAATTAGTGCTTGTAGAAATAACAAAAACTCATCTTCATCACAAAATGATCTTTCTCACCTCATTTTGATGCCACACAAAACCAGAGAACCGGGATATGTTACTCTTGATCTGCAATGCCTGCAAAAGCAAGGAACTGAAATTGCATAAAGCAAAGATTGGATTACAATAAACCCCGGTCGTTCCATCTCACAAACAATGAAGATCAACCAGGTTTATATTTGTGTTCAGCATCCTCAATATCAATTACAAGAGACAACAAGAGAAAGACAATAACATAACAAGAGCAAATAAAAAAGTAAACAGAAACTGATTACCTTTCCTCTCCTTCCAAAAAGAATTGTGTGAAGCAGTTTGAATGTATCATCAATCTTCCTTCTTGATAACTTGAACGCCACTGTAGACAAAACATTTTCAGAGGTCATTTACACCACCCATAGCTCTGCATGGGTATGTTCAATACAGCCATTATATAAAGGAAGATCCTTGAACAAGATATTCTCTTCTTCATCAACCATCCTCGAAGACATGGTAGCAACTATTTCAAAAAAGACAAAATCGATACATGCAGAAAAGAAAAGGAGTACCACAAAACTCACAAGGCTAAACCAAGAGGGAGGGTGAATGAGAGAGTACAAGATGACAAAAGAATGTACTAAATAGATGAATTTCCTTATTCTTCAACCATCCTAAAAAAAAATGCCGGGCTGCAACTTTTGGTGAACTGGATCGTGAACGCACCGCATTCTGGATCATATGATCCAGAACGTCATGCATGGAGGAGAGTAGCTTTCCAATTAACTCCGGTTTGGTCATTTAAAATGCATATATTACAAGACAGCATAACAACTATCCAGAGTTTTTCACAAGCACAAAAACCAACAATTTATTACATAATCAAACTAACTATTTATTTCTTCGACCATCTTAAAAAAAAACTATACCTGCAAATCAATTTCTAGCTAATAATACAGGAGCAATAATGAAAATTGGAGAAATCATACAATCATCTTACAACCCTCTAAAAGGAAGATCAATAAGAAACCAGGACACCTAGACACAGTAATTTAGACTACATACATCAATTAAAGTGTCCATAACAAGCGTATAGACCACAACAACAATAAAACAAGCACTTCTGACTTCTGAATATTACAAAGGAAAGGCCAGCAATCCAAATAGGATGAACACCATATTAAAAGAAATTAGATATGCTAGGTGCAATATAATCAATATTGCACAGTAAATACTTTCAAGATCCGTTTTGCAAGAACCTCAAGATTTGGAAAAAGAAGACCTTTTAAAAGCTTTATCCCAGTGAAGTCCACAAACACTTGAAACTGTTCTAAACTACACTCACAAGAAACACAGAATGTGATGCCACATCAATTCTTCAATTGAATTGCTTCTAACACCGGTAAAAAAAATCCCGAATTATGGGAGCAGTGATGAAATTTCCATACTTTAACCCCCCAGTCCTGCCACCCATGCATTATATATAATCAATCAGCTCTATAATTTACATATAGCTGCCCCAACAACAAAAGGAGCACAGGCAAAAGCAAAACAATTGCCTGACAGCATCAAAATTGATATTCAAGAGAGATAGGGATAGAAAATTAAAAGATGAACCATACCATTAGGTATATCTTTCAGCGGGATGCCTTGGCCCTGCATTTTTCAGCATAAACCAAGAATAATTTAAATCACCACATGACATACAAAACAAGACTTACACACTGAAAATGGAGTAAAAAAACACCTTTTCAATCTGGAATTCTTTGACAGCATCTTTGTCAATAGTTGCCACCAGCCTTTCAACAGATTTGCGTTCACGCTGTGGCCTATCGAAAGCAGGGGTCCTCGGCTCTGGCTCCTTCTTTTCTTCCACTACCTTCTTCTTCTTTTCAGCTTTCCTCCCATTACTCTTCCCTTTCCCACGTTGCTTTGACCGTTTCCCTTCCTCCAACTTTTTTTCTTCCTCCTTGGATCTTTCAACCATCTCCTCCACCTCTTCTTCGGTTTTTTCCTCCTCCACCTCTTCTTCCTCATTGGATCCATCAACCTTCTCCTCCACATCTTCTTTGGTTTCCTTCTCCTTTTCTTTCATCTCTTCATCTACTATGGGTTCAGTTTCTTCTTCCATTGCTTCAGTTCTTCCTTCTTCCTTATCTTCTTCCTCTTTGCTTTCCTTTTCTTCAGTCACCTTGGGGCATTCATCCATCTTATCTGTCTCAGCGTTCTCACTATCATTTTTATCTTCTTCCATTTCTTTTACTCCATTATTTTCCTCTCTTTTTTCCGTCATAACTTCATTGGACTTCTCTTTCTCAGGTGCACTAGTCCCATTTGCTGCTACCTGTGGAACTTTGGTCTCATTTTCTTCCTTGCCCATTTGTTTTGCTTGGACAACAAAAGGCTGTATTCAGGGAAAAAAGAAAATCACATTCAATTAGAAGAAGGTCACAATTAACAAGTAACACGTGAAGAAAACCAAAAAAAAAAAAACAAGTTCAAATGCACATAGGGGATCTTGAAACATGAATCATCATGAAGCCTAATGGTTAAACTCCCATTTAAAAAAAAAGTACACAAAATGCTCAAATTGAAAGAATAAAAGCAACTTTCCTCCAGAGGAAAAACAAGCCAGAGGATTGCGGAAGTACTAAACTTCACACAATTTAGTGAAAACCCGAAACACAAGATTTACAACAAAAAAAAAATCGTAAGTTTGCTTGCACAAAAACCACAGGAAACCTAAAGAAAAAATAGATAAAAAGTCAGATCTCTAAATCTACTCGTCGTATAGTTTTTTTAAAAGGAAGTTTAAATTGAGCCAAAGTTACTTTCTTAAGCTCAATTAAGCACCAAAAAAAAATCCAAAACTCAAGCTCCCAAGTGAGCCTAGTCTTAAAAATAAAAATAAAAATAAAAAAACCTAAATTAAAACATCAAGAATTTCCCATAATTTCCAGCACTTTCACAGCAACCAAACG
>Ga0325403_1001826_pt1 | contig 18259 bp, 12 predicted proteins | sample PopdelMetagenome_19_FD_205665 | JGI IMG/M metagenome (GOLD analysis project Ga0325403, IMG submission 205665) | Populus deltoides microbial communities from Bellville, Georgia, United States - Xylem-PdKOR-R4 | ecosystem: Host-associated > Plants > Phyllosphere > Stem > Wood/Secondary xylem...
AAATTTTTTAAAGGTGGCAATAGCATTGTAAAAACATTAATGAATATGAGTGTCTACATGTCCAAAAATAAAGATAAATGAATAAATCAATTAAAATATTTCTAAATAATTGAGAGCTTAATTTATGTTATAAATTGCACAAGACCCGATATTCCATACTCAATTAAAAAACCACGTAGATTTACCAATAATTCAAGTATGAATCATTGAAACACAATAAAGAGGGTACTCAAATATTTTGATGTATACCTTGGATTATGGGGTACTCTGTATTAGTTACTCAGCGGTACTAGAATGGTATAATGTAGTTTAATATCCCACACTAAGAATTCAAAAATTCATTAGTAGATATGTCTTCACACTTGATGGAATAGATGCCTTATAGAAATTCTCTAAGCAAACGTGTATCCCAAGATCTATAATGGAATTAGAGTTTATTGCTCTTAATAAAGCTAAAGAAGAAGCTAAGTGACTTTGTAATTTCTTAGAGGATGTCATAACTCATTTTTGGGTTTTCCCCTCAAATTTACTCTTTTCCTTTTAAAAATAAATAATAATAATAATAATAATAATAATAATAATAACAATAACAAGAAGAGTGACAGCTTGGCAAAAACAAACCGAGAAGGGTTTCAAATATATATAAGAATCAAGCTAGAGTTTTAGACAAAATTTGAAGCCTAATCATACCCCATTATACCCAAAACTGAAGAGACATTACAGATTCAAGGTCAAATTAAATGGTTATTGGGCAAATCTGCATGAAAATTAAGCCTGGGAACTTAATTAAACTTTTAACAGGCTAATTTGATATAATAATGGGCCAAATTAAAATTTTAATTATGTTTAAGAATTAATTTGGGTCAAATTAAAAGATTTAATTAGGTGCAAGGACTTAATTATACTTTTAATAAGTCGAAGTAATTTTATTAGGGATTTAATTGGTGAAAAATTAAGTTTAGAAGCCCAATTTGGGTTTAATTAAGAAGATTAAAATTTTAGATGACCAAACTTTTTTACGAAGTTAATTGATTGAAATCAGTGATAAAATTATAAGAAAATCAAAATTTAAGGTCAATTATGGATTAACTTGAAGAGATTCATAACCAATCACTTATTTTAAAAATGCGCTAAACTTCGAGGACTCATTTTGGTTGATAACGTGGGTGAAATTGAAGCAAATTAAAAGTTCAATGGTCAATTGAGGATCAATTTGCATAAATTCAAAATCAATGATCAAAATGAAAAGGTGCTAAACTCTAGGGTTGATATTTGAGTTTGAAAAAGGTAAAATCATATAAAATTAAAAGTTTAAAGTCAATTAGAGATACAATTAAAAGAAATCAAAAGATGAGTGACTAAATTGAATTTTAGTCAAATCCCTAATTAAAATTCTAAGGGTGTCAAAACAGTACCATTTCATTTAAATGAAACGGTGCGTTTTGACCAAAACAGTTTATTTTGGTACAAAACAACACCATTTTGACCAATACAAAAATAAAAAAAGGTGCTAGATAACTTATCGTCTGACCGTTGTTCATCGTCTTCAACCTTTTGTACCTGAAAGGATGCTTGGGTAGCTACTTTTTAAGGGCATTTAATGCCTCATCTCTCCACCAAACAGGATAAACAAGACATCACTCTAATGGCCCAACACTTTACTACACCTCATTGTAATTTTTGTCGACTGGTCACCTTTGACTCGATCAGCCTTTTGCAGCCAAATTTCATAGCTTATGATGATGAGTTTTGACCAATGGTTAGGATCTTTCCTGTTTGTATCAAAGGCCAAGATTTATTCCCAATAAAAACCATATGTCCCTCTTTCATTTCCTATAAATAATGGTGAATTCTGTGCATTAAACAAGGAAAATAAAAGGATGGAAAGTGAGTCAAAAACCAATTTTTACACATCATTTTTTAATTGCATTACCAGCCTTGTTTCATTTTCCACCTCCTCCTTACCTCATGACCTAGCCTCACCATGACAGCCTATCGAGCCATCACCATGGACAACAGCCCCTCCCCTTCATAGTTTCCTTTTCTTGAGTCATCGCCAGCTCTCATAGTGTTAAAGATAGTAGCCTCTTCTCCCTCTACATCATAGCCTCAACCAACTCTAGCCACTATCCATAACGAAGACCACACCAATAGCCTCCTCCCTTGACCAAACCATTCAAGATAGTCAGCTCCTCTCCTTCACTTCATCCATGAACAACAGCAGCACCAGTTCCAATAACTTGAGCAGCTCCTACTCTCAACAATGTGAGCATTAACTTCCCTACCGCTAACTCCTCCACCAGCAACGATAACAACCCATCATCACAGCAACACATAACTCCTTTTAGCCAGGTAACCTTCTTTTCTTTTCTTAGCTAAGTTTTGTTACATGCAGGACGTGAATTAATTCACCTCCTGCAACAACTAGTTTTCTTTCTAAAAGGGAGAGGGGCTGGACACGGTTGGTTAGGGTTTAACCATTTTTTTTTTCAAAAAAAAGGAAATTATTAGGCCTTTAGTCGCCCTAACCCAACCAAACCAAATCGGGCTTTGACCTCAAGCCTAACCAGCCTATTTCTTAGACTAAGGGCGTGATTGCCTTACATACCCTGATGCTTTTCTCTTAGTTTTTTAATCTATTTTTGTTATAATGTTTAGCCAAACAAGCCTAATAAAAAGCCAAAAAAATCTAAAAAATTTCAAAGACCATTTTGAAATTATTTTCCCAATATTGGGTTATAAACTTACACTATAAGATACAAGTCCGATATTAAAAATATCTAATTTATCTCTGAAGTTTAAAAAACTCCAAAAAAATCCCTCATTTTAAAAACAAAAAGAAGTTTTGTTTTCATGCATACAGCTAAATCCTAAAAGTTTTTCATGCATATTTTCTAAAAAAGATAAAATCATATTTTTATCATGTTTAAAAAATGCAAAATGAATATCATAACTAGTTTATGATTATCTATTAAAGTTTGGTCAAAATACCAAAAATCCCACAACAACTAGTTTGTTATTCGGAGTGTTAGGATTTAGTTGTAGGGTTTAATATTTGGGGGGGGTGGGGGTACAAAATTACACTGTAAAGCTCAGCCTCAAATATTGAAGATACAAAACGTAAGAAATAAATGTGATTCTAAATCTAGGCCGTAGAATAGTTATGATTTAATTCAATAAGGTAGAGACTCTTTTATGAAGGGAGATCTATCTTGAACCTTAGATGAGACCAACATATAGAAACATGACTTAAAACAATAATCAATCAATAATGCAACTTATTATAGGTAGGGTTTAATCATAAAGTTGCCTACTAACTCGTAGATAATTAGGTTTTCTAGTGACCATAATACTAGGTGGCGCTTATGAACCCTATAATTATAACTTTATGATTAAGCCCAAAACCCTCTTTAATTTTAGGAGGCAACTCCGTTATTCGATAGGATGACGACTCCACTAGGGAATTGTTCGGTCGAACTGAGCTTTGCTTGTTTGAGTGTTTGCGTATTTATTTTATTGGTTTGTTTAATTTAATTTTAGCATTTTTTTTTACTGCTTTACCATGTATTTTTTATATATTGCTTGTGCAAAAGTTCATCAGGTATGGATTAATGCCTTTATCCATGAAGTAATGTACTTTGGTTATATGCAGTATAGGAGTAATGGTCTGCCTCATAACTTTCAGTCGGGGTTCATATTCATGAAACATTCAACTATAAGCAGAGCGTTTACTCGGTAATGGCGGTCACACTATGCCCTGACAATTTCTTGCAAACACCTATACTGATTTCATGAAAGGTGGTCATTGGATAGATCATAAACCTTTTTAGGACCATGTAGTGAATCTAGCCCTCATATAATAATCTAAAACCTGCCTTTAGGGTATGAACTCCTTAATAATTTATTTTGCATTAGAGCAAACCTAATGAAAAACCTGAACTCTACTAGTTTTTTTAGCTAAGACCATGACTTTCATGATTTTTTCTGAGTACGAAGAAAGATTCGAGATGATGCAATTAATTGAAGGGAATTGCCGAAGGACTGAGGTAGGGGAACTACTGCATATAACCAAAGTACATTACTTCATGGATAATATAAAGAAGCTTGTGTCAGTCTTAGGGTATATGGATGAGACTTTGTTTGAGACAAAGTATAAGAGAATTGTCCACCTAATAAGGATCCTAGTTCAGATTTCTGCAGTCATGGCCTTGATGCATTTCTGGAATCCAGGTTATAGATATTTCACCTTTGAGGATATTAACATTACCCCATCACTGAAGACTATGCCCAGATTTTAAACTTCTCAAATGACCCTCACAAAGTATATTTCAGACAAAGAATTGAGAACACAGCTATTGAGGTCATAAAATTATTGTGTCTAGACCAAGTTGATCAGTACAGGATGTTTAATGAAAGATTTAAGTGGAAGTTGATTGAGAATAAACGGAAGGCAGATAAAGACAAAGGAAAGTTAGGAGAAGAGAAACACCAAGAGGTTGTTTTTGCCATCTTCGGGTCAGTTTTGTTTCCTGTAGAAGTTGCTGGGATCATCAATATTAAAGCTGCCAATATCTTCATTGAGGATGAACCGACAAAGAATAACCTCACCTCAGCTATCTTAGTTGAAACTCTCTTATCCCTAAACCATTGTAAACTGCATAGAAAAGATGCGATGCGGTGTTGTGTTCCTCTACTATTTATTATTGAAAAAACTCAAAAGAAAATATAACAAACAATCTTGAATGAGTAGTCCCTTGTATATTCATCACATAACAGCAGACTTATATAGCCTTTTACAAAGAGATGCAGGAATCAAATAACAACCCACGATTTACATACCGCAAACATGGAATAGACTAAGAGGAATTGTTAAAAATAGAAAACAATTAGTCTTATAATAATAGGACTTATTAACAGAATGGTAAAACAGAAAACAAATCATCTGGGAAAGCAAAACTTGTTAAACAGATTGGAATAATAAACTATTAACCTCTAAACAGTCTATCATTCCATTCCTTAAACTGTATGCAGAATGCATTCAATTTATATTAGAAACTTCACATACACCCAGCAAACTCCGAAGCTTCAAGAACACTTCTAACCTGAGCGACTTTTTCATGATGTCAGCCACCTGATCTTGAGTATTATAATGACTTAAATTAACCACATTATCTCTTACCAATTCATGAAGAAAATGAAACCTGATATCAATGTGCTTGCTTCTGCCATGAAGAACAAGATTCTTGGAGAGTTTTATACTTGAATTGTTATTACACAGAATTGTAGTGCATTTCTCCTACACACAACCAAGCTTTTCTAAAACTCTTTTTAACCAAACACATTGACAAGCATATCAGGTAGCAACGATGTACTCAGCTTCAGTCGTGGATAAACTAACCACAAGCTACTTTTTGGATGACTATGATACCACTCTTGAACTAAGCATGAATACACACCCTGTAGTACTCTTGCGATCATCTACATCTCCAGCAAGTCACTATCTGAATAGGCTGTGAGTTGTTTATAACCTCTTTTCTTGTAGAAAATCCCCAGATCCGTCGTTCCTTTCAGATATCTAAGTAATCTTTTTGCTACCAACCAGTGTTGCTCCATAGAACACTACATGAACTTGTTGATAAGACTCACACCATACATCAAATCAGGTTTGGTTATAGTCAAATACATGAGACTTCCAACCATCTGCTTAAACATACTTGCATCAACCTTGGCTCCCTTCTCGTCCTTTGATAATTTACAACCTGAAACTATAAAGTTCTTCACCAAGTTGCTTCTGTCCATGCCAAATCTTTCTAAGATTTCATGAGTATACTTTCTCTTACACATATAAATCCCATTTGAATTTTATAGTACTTCAATCCCCAAAAAGTATCTTATTTTTCCCAAGTCAGACATGTCAAATTCCAACATCATTTTCTTAAACTCTTCACACATGTTATTATCATTCATAGTAAAAATTAAATCATCAACATAAAGACTGACAATTAAAAGCTTACCTTCTTCCTTTAATTTTGTAAATAGGGTGTGTTCACAATGAAATTTTTTGAAGCCTTCTTTAGCAAAACAGGCCTCAATCTTGTTGTACCAAGCTTGTGGAGCTTGTTTGAGGCTATATAATGCCTTATTCAACTTATAAACCTTATGTTCTTCTCCTTTCTTCTCATATCCATGAGGCCGTTAGACAAAAACTTCCTTACTAAGTTCACCATGTAAAAATGCACTTTTTACATCAAGTTGAAAAATACTCTATCCTTCTTAAGCTGCTAAGGCAATTATTAAACGTATGGTATCTAATCTTGTCATTGGAGCATAGACCTCTGTGTAATCAATCCTATATTATTGTGCATATCTCTTTGCCACAAGTCTAGCCTTGCATTTGTCTATCTTACTATTTTCATTGAGTTTTTTTTTAAAGATCCATTTGACTCCAATGCTCTTTACTCTTTCAGGTAGGATAGTCAGAACCAATGTTTTATTGCGTTCAATAACCTCAATCTCTGCAATCATGGCATCTCTCCATTTCTTACTCTTCATAGCTTCCTCAAAAGTAAGGGGATCAACTTCTGTAAGAATAATCATGGCATTCAAGTCTTTCTTTTATGAAAAACTCTCATATTTCGTAACCTTGCATCCGAAGTGGAACTCGTCTTGCCCTCCTTTCAATTAGACCCAAGGAATTCTCATCATGTGACACACTGGAATGTGAACTAGTATCAGCTCCATCAGTTTCTTTATTCTCCTTAGCCTCTATTACAAGTTCTTAACATTTGCTCTAGGTTTTCTTTCATTCTCCTCTTCATCATTTTCTTCTCCAGTATCACCCCATTCTAACACATCTAAAGTCATTTCTTCACTCAATCCTAGTAAAACACACTATATGCTTTTGTCATCCAACTTGATTCTTTTATGGTTTGGTACATGCATATGAGCTAAGTACCTAAAAACTTTGAAATACTTTACTGTAGGTTTCATATCACTTCATGCTTCCTTTAGAGTTTTATTTTGGACAGCTAAGTAGGGCTTATGTTGAAGACATGCACACACCATCTCACAACTTTTGGTCATAAAGCCTTGGAACCTTTTTCTCCATAAGCATACAACGCATTAAATTCATCACAATCATATTCTTTCTTTCAGTAACTCTATTTTGCTAAGGAGTATAGGCTGTGGTTAGTTGCCTGATTATGTCATTAGCCTTACAAAACTCCCCAAACTTATTTGAGGTGAACTCTCCACCTCTATTAGTCCTTAGATATTTAAGGTAAGCATCTGTTTCCTTTTCAACGCAAGCCTTATATCTTCTAAACATGGTAAAAACCTCTGATTTTTCATGCAAGAAGTAAATCCAAGTCTTACAACTAAAATCATCAACAAAACTAAAAACATACCTCTTGTTGTTGTTTGATGCTGACTTTATAGAGCCACATATATTGGCATATACCAGCTCCAGTTTCTGTGATGCTTTTCATAGATTTTTTTTTGGAATGGATTATCTATGGTGCTTTCCAACCAAGCATGATGTACATAACTTTGTAAGAGCTGTAACTGAAGGCAAACCACTGACCATCCTTTTATATTGAAGGGTTCTCAACCCTTTAAAGCTTAAATGTCCAAATTTATAGTGCCATAAATAACTCTCATCCTCTCTCACAACTTGAAAAGAAGTAATAGCTTTAGGCATCATTGCTACGAGCACAACAAACATCCTATTCGTGCTAATCTTAAACTGAATAGTTAGACCCTTAATAGGATGAAAAACTTTGCACTCCCTATATTCAATTAGAATTGACACACCCTTTTTTTGAAGTTGCCCTATACTTAACAAATTGCTTTTCAACTCAGGAATGTAATAGACCTCAAAAGTTACCTGAGTAATTCCATTCACTTGCATTCAAAGGTTTTTTCCCCACAACTACCATCTTTGAATTGTTGCTTAATTTCATAGTTTCCTTGAATTAAACATCTAAATCCAAGAACCATTCTTTATTCCTACTCATATGATTATTACATCCTGAATCGAAGAACCATACCTCTTTTCTCTTAGCATGGTTAAGCTCTACATAGGATATTAATAACAACTCTTCTCTTTCATCTATTTCTGTATAGTTGGCTCCATTCTCCCAACTAGGACACTCATACTGAAAGTGTCCTAGTTTATGACACTTAAAACATTCGATAATGGCCTTGTTGAAAGGTTGTCTGTCAGGACCTCTTCCTCTTCCTCTTTCTCTAAACACGCCTCGATCTCTTCCTCTACCAGTGTTATCTTCATGAGTGATCTTGAGAGCCTGCTCTTCTTCTTTATGGATATTCATTCTTTGTTCATGGATAAACAAACTGCTCTGCAGCTCGTCAATGGTTAGTGTGTTTAAATAACTTGATTCTTTAATGGAGCAAACCATATAATCAAATTTTAAAGTCATAAACCTCAAAATTTTTTCATTGATGATGGTTGGGCTCATTGTCTCACAATGAGTCTTCATTTTGTTGGCTATAGTGAGAGTACAAGAAAAGAAATTATCAATAGTTTCACCCTTTTTTATGTGTTGAGTCTCAAAGTCCCTCAAAAGTGCTTGTAACAATGCTCTTTTCACCTTGGTAAAGCTTTGGTATTTCTGTCTCATGGAGTCCTAAATACTATTTGATGTGTCTCTATCGAGTATAGTCTCTATGATATTCTGATCTATATCTTGAAAGAGATAATTCTTTACCTTTAAGTCCTTCACCTTCTGCCTCTCAATCAATTTGTATTGTGCTTTTGCCTGGTCCTCGATTAATTTGTAATGTCCTTTTGTTGCCACCACTGAAATCCCATTCTCTATAAGATCCCAATATTCTTTGGAGTGAAGAAAGTTCTCCATCAACATCATCTAATGATCGTAATGCCCGTCAAATTTGGGAATGGCCGGCGGCACAAAACCATTGCTATGGCTTTCTGCCATTCTGTTTGATTTCCTATTTTTGAAAAAGAAACTACAGTTTCTTTCCACACACACACTCACACTCACACTCAAGCCTCCTGTAATGAGGCTTTGATACCAATTGTTGAAAAACACTCAGAAGAAACTATAACAAACAATCTTGAATAAGTAGTCCCTTGTATATTCATCACAGAACAGCAGACTTATATAGCCTTTTACAAAGAGATGCAGGAATCAAATAACAACCCACGATTTACATACTCTAAACGTGATAACAGAATAAGAGGAATTGTTAAAAACAGAAAACAACTAGTCCCATAATAATAGGACTTACTAACAAAATGATAAAACATAAAATAACTCATTCGGAAAAGCAGGACTTGTTAAACAGATTGGAATAATAAACTGTTAACCTCTAAACAGTTTATCATTTATGTGGATAGTCAGTTACTTAGAGATATCGAGAGAAGTTTTTAATAATTTATATTGGTTCAACATGAGACCTCTTTGGTTGATTTTAAACTAATAATAGAACAACCCAGATAAGAAGGCCTTGGTGAGAAAACATCAAACACTTTTATAGAGTAATTTTTAGGGGTGAGTAAAAAAACCGAAACCGATTAAACCGAGAAAACCGATTAAAAAAATAACCGAAAAAATCGAACCATGAAAAAAAACCAATTAGAATTTTGAAAAAACCGATCAGTTTGATTTGGTTTTGATTTTATAAGCCTGAAACCAAAAAAACCGAACCGAACCTAAACCGAAAAAAACTAGAAAAAAACCGAGCCAAACCGGAAAAACCAAGCCAAAACCGAAATAATCGAGCCAAAACCAAGCCAAATCGGTTTGAACTGGCTTTGTTCTAAAAAAACCAAACCGAACCGAAACCGGTTGGTTTGAACCGGTTTTGGTTTTTTTTTAAAAAAAATTCAGTTTGGTTTTTTTTATTAAAACTAAATTGAACCGAAAATGATCACTCCTAGTCATTTTTGGTGCTTAACGTTTAACTCGTTAAGTACTGTTCCCGAGTCATGATGCTGAAATAATATAATAAAAAATAAACAAAACAAATCATGAAGTCTAATTTTCAATCAATCCAATATTAAAAAATAAAATTAATTAAAAAAATTAATTAAAAAAACTTGAGTTAACCAGATTAACATGCCAAACTGAGTCATCACATCAAATTCGTAATATAAAAAAAAATAATGTTAAAAAGTTAATTAAAAATATTAATTAAAAAATAAAAGATAAAAAAAAATAATACTCAAATAGTGCTTTGTGAAGAATAAATGAGTAAAATTCCCTTCTCTTATTATTTATAATATAATTAGCCCATGCCACTTGGAAGCTACATAAGTACGTAGGCACGCTGCATTATTAGCCGGGCCACAAACACGGGTACAAGACGAAGCCACCTGGCAAGAAATCATTAACTAGGCGAAACGTGTCAGTCTTCGATTGTTAGAAAAAGTAAGGTTAAGAAAGTAACTTAACAAATCACACGCGATATTTATTATAAACACAAAAGTGGCTCGCTGCGTGTCTGTGTCTGGTTCATGAAGAATCATAAAAAAACAGAAGCAGAGAGAGAAAATAACGTACGGCAATGGTGACTTTTCCTTCCAGATTCCTGCTTCGATCAAAGGGAAGCCCCCTCCTCTCTCTCTCTCGCACAAATATATATATATATTTTTTATTGAGATTTCTCTCCTCTCAATCTATATAAAAAACAAAAACATACATGCATTGAATTTTGAATTTAATTTATAGATCTGTGGTAGCAGTTTTGTGGAAAAGAAAAGGAGAATAGGATGAAGAAAAGGAGAAAAAGAGAAAGGTTTTAGAGATTGCTAAATTTGTGGTGGTTGGGAAGACACTGGAGGCAGCGGTTCATCGATCTCTTCCTGGCCAATTTTTTGTTTAGCACGAAAAACATGAACCGATCGATAAACCTCTGCATCCAGCGCTTCCTTTATTCCCCTTCTTCGTCTTTTTTTTTTTTTTAAATATCTTTGTTTACGCTGCTGCTTGATTTGGTTCTTATGTTTGACTTTGCTGTTGTACTTTTTTTTTTTACCTTAGTGAAAAATACTGTGTCCTTGTTTTTATTTAATTCGGCTCTTTTTTAGTATATGATATATTAATGAATATTACTTGGTTGAATCAATTTGACAAATGTGAGATGAACGAACTGTGATTTTTATGATATTTACCAATAATTTTTGTGCCTGGTAATTTTAATGATGACGTGTTGATGATTTTGTTGCTTCTAATTGCTTTTTGAATTTAATTTTTGGCTTTATATAGCTGAGAAGAAATTATGATGGTTTACATATATACTTGATATTAATATTAAATCGTATGAAAGTGCATGATTGAAAGCCATCTCTTCTGGACTTGATCATTGAGCGACCTAGCTGGTTAAAGCTTAATTATTTTGAGGTTGATTTTGCTGTCAATTTTAGTTTGTGGGTGTTCTTGCTCATATTCGATTTTTTGTTTGATCTCTCTTCTTTTTCTATGTCATGTTTCTACAAGGATTTTGTTGATGCTGCTTTCTGCCTCTCTCTCTTCTATCCTGTAGTTCTTAGTGATGTGCATGAATATTTCCTCTTTAGCTTTCATTAGTTTTGCTCAAGTTCTGGAAATTGTTAATTTTCTTTTTTATTTCGCGGTTGAGTTCCCTTCTGTTAAGGGTCTGGTTGTCTCACAAAATACTCTGTGCTCGGGAACTTCTATTTTCATGAGGCATGGGAAATTTTATGAAATGGTTTGGACGATGGAAGCAAAAAACGGTGGGATTAAAAGTTGAGCACGTGGGGAGTTTAGTCACACTATTTCTTGTCTGTAATGCTCCCTCCCTCTCTCTTTTTTCTTTTTCGTGGGGTGACTTGTGGTCCCATGGGTGCATTAGGGTAAAACACACTGATCTATGGCTAAAACAGCAGTTTATTGCTGTCGCATAGATGTGGAAAGTGTTCATATCTCAAATCTTAGGCAGTAGCACCAATCACTATTGACTGGAGAGTTGGTGACGGGCTGTTTTGTCCAGAAATTTGTTTGCTGTTTCGTGTTTAGGTTTTTCAGATTGTAGAGATGGCAACTGATGTAAGAAGTCATGGGAATTACTTGGGTGCCGATTATGTGTCGTTTTCTCGAGGAGGTGGTCAAAAAGTTGTAGCCTGTTCCTTTCCTTGGTAAAGGTAGAAAAGTGTATTCGAAATAACTTTCCAAGCGGGAAGACATGCAATATCGTCATTGCTGCATGAAAGCAAGGGAAAAAAATTCAGTCATGGAGCATTAAGGTGGTAGAGAATCTGCTAAATTGAGAGTGTACTTGTGGAATTTGGTATCAAATTCCTTGTACCAAACGGGATTGGAACTGAATTCTAGCTACGAATGATTCTATAGACTACAAGGTGGACCAGCCAAAATAGAAATCATGCATCTCATCAACTAAAAGAGAGAGGAAAGAATCCAGGAAGGTGGAAGATTAAGCAAGCCGAGGATATTCTGTAGTTTTTTTTTTTTTTGTTGTTGCTTATTCTGATTTACTGGTCTAAAATTCAGGCTGAGTGGTCTTATTATTCTCTCGTTTCTTTAGTGGGGAAAAAAATCCGAAAGATATTTTCTCTATTTCTTTTTTAATTCAAGCAATTCCATTTCTTTCACTGTCAATCCCGTTTGTAGTCACGGTCTGACTGGTAGATAAGGATTCTCATGCTCTTTTCATTGCCCTACAACAAGTATGCATCATCCAATTTTGTCAACCCAGTGACGAAACGATTCCTTCCCACAGTTTTTCTTCGAGTGCCCTTTGTAGTTTTACCCGTATCAATGTGTCATGGTAGGAGCTTTTGATTTTTTAATTTTTTTTGGAGAAGTAAGTTCAGATTTAATTGAGCTTGATACAGCATTATGTGTATTTTTTATTTATTTATTTTTTTTATGAACAGCCTATGAGCATCACTTGCCAATCAAAATCGGAAAGAAAAGGAATAATGCCCTTAATCCTTGACCCGTCTTATCATTTCATTTATCTATTTATTTTTGAATAAATTGCCTTCTTTTACACTAGCTTGTAAGGCTTGCTGCGGTCATTATATTTTTTAGAATTAACTCATTATTAGTAGCTCCAGAAAATGAACTAGTCAAAGTTTTATTAGTCCAAGCTTTGTTTTTCTTGGTGAGAATTACCCAATTACCCAAGCTACTTGGCTGTAGGATTTCAAGTTATTATTTAGTGATAGAAAGAATGTGCAGGTATTTTGAACACGTTTTCTTGCATCTTGAAAAGTTTTATTTGAGAATTAGAAAATCGATACATGTGTTTAATGAAATAAAATGAAAATTACATAAAGTTATTTGATTTCTGACATGAGGTGTTCTTTTAAAACTCGTAATATAATTATATAGAAATAAAATGATTTTTCCTCATAAATGGAATAATTTAAATTCTATAGAAAAATATAATTGTTATCTTTAGCTATGTTATCACTTGCATAGAAACAGTAAGTAGTTAAAAGCAATATCCAAAAAAATTCAAATGATTTGAAGTGTAAAAAGACATTTATTTGATCCACATCTCTTTCCTTTATTAATGAGTTGTTATACTTAATAAGTACAACACCATAACAATCAAGAAAAGATGAGTTTCTCTCTATCAATTTCTTGAACTATTAAGATGAGAAATTTGGTGTGATGTGATTTTAATTGATGTAGGGCGTGTTATCTTAGGTTGGCTAGCCACAACTATATGATTTGGATCACTATTTTTTGTTGGTCAAATTCTTGTTCTTTCATTTTTAAAGGTAAAAACATAACTCGTTAAATTATCATCAAGACTTAACAACAATAACAAGAAAAAAAACTTAACATCATAAATCTAAATGAGTTTGAGAAGGATATTCATGAAGAGTATGTTGTGTTTTCATTAGTGGCAAAGAAAGTTTTAGAAAACTCCTCATAGGAATCACATGAAAAAGTAAGTGTAATGTCGAAATAGTTTCAAAATATTTTTCCTCCTAAGATTCCTGATTTCTCACCTTTTACACTGACATTCAACATGTCATAGTTTTTGTGTTCATGATGCTACATTGTAACGACAAGTCAACAAAATACTATAAGAAAATCTAAGTCCTTGTGTAGTACTTACCTTCTTTTACACCTATAAAAGATTATTATTAGAGAATGTGTGTAGATATCAAGTCATTAATAGGATTGTTATTAAGTACTATAAGTACTATATCTTAATTTATAGGTTGGATGACATGTTGAATATGATAACAAAAACTCAATTTTTCACCAATATTGATTTAAAGAGTGGATACCATTAGATGAGGACTCGTCTTGGGATAATTTTAAAAAACTGCATTTAAAATTAAGAATGAGTTTATATGAGTGGTTTATCATGTCTTTTAACTTACTTGTGTGAACTTACGTTTGTGAGAATGATGATACAAGTGCGAAAATCTTTAATGGTATATTTTGATGACAACCTTATTTATAGCAAAAACAAAGACAAAAACTTGGATTATCTTATTCAAGTCTACAAAATCCTAAGAAAGGAAAGTTTATTTATGAACATATAAAGTTATTCCTTTACTAACCGAGTGATTTTATTAGGGTCTATAGTATTTTATGAGAAAATCTCTACTAATCCCCAGAAAGTTTAGGACATTATAAATAGACGCGAGCCTAATAATATTCATGAAGTCTATAGCTTTCATGTGCTTGCTACTTTCTATTACTGCTTCATTAAAGGATCAGTATTATCATGTCTTTTATCATGGATTGTTTGAAGTATGGTGAATTTAGATAAAGTAAGATATCAAGTAAGGCATTTGAAGAAGTCAATAAAAGAATGATGAAGGGTTTAATGATATGATACCCTGACTTTAACTAAAGTGTTTGGAGTATAGTGTGATGTATCGGGTATTAGGATAGACAAAGTACTTTGTTAGGAACGTCATTCTATAACTTATTTTAGTAAAAAATTTAATGAGGTCAAACAAAAGTTTGTAACCTATGATAAAGAGTTTTATGCGATAATCCAGGCTTTGTGCTACTAGCATCATTATTTATCACCATAAGAGTTTGTTCTTTACTTAGACTATGAGGCCCTTTGTTATCTCAATTCTCAAAAGAAGCCCGACCATAGGTAAGGTTGTTAGGTTGAATATTTGTAAGCATATTCATTTGTCTTGAGACACAAGTCTAGAGTTGAGAACAAGATAATGAATGCTTCAAGTCACACAGTTACATTGTTATCTATGATGAGTGTTCAAGGTATTAAGTTTGAGAAACTTAAAGAGTATGGATCATGTTCAAAGTTTGGTAGGTATACATAGCTTTAAAAGATGGATATTTCCTGTTATAAATGACTATTACCTCCAAGAAGGGCATTTGTTTTGGAATAACAAGCTTTGTATTCCATAAACATCATTGCATGATTTCTTGATTTAAGAAATTCATATGGGACATCTTTTGGGATATTTGAAGAAAAATAAAACTATAGAAGAGATGGAATGACAATTTTTTTGGTCTAATTTAAAGAGGGACAACCAAATTAGTTAGTTAATGTCAAACATGTCAACTAGGTAAGTATAAAAAACAAAATATTAGTCATTACACCCCTCTTCATGTACTAATTATACTTGGAAAAATACAAGTATGAATTTTATGTTTGGGCTTCCACATATCTAAAGAAGCATGACTCTATATTTATAGTGTTTTTGACCATGTTTACAAGATTGTCCACTTCATTCCTTGTATCAAGACCACAAATGTCTTTAGAGTCATTAATCTTTATTTTGATGAGATTTTTAAGTTTTATGGCCTCTCTAAAACCATAGTCTCGAATAAGAACGTGTGGTTTATGAGTTATTTTTAGAAGACCCTTTGACATATGATTAATACTAAGTTAAAATCTTCTAGTGCCTACCACTCCTAAATAGATGACTAAACTGAGGTGCTAAATCGAAGCTTAGAAAACCTTTTAAAATGTTTATGTGTGTGACCATATTATAAATTGAGACTTGGTTCTTTCTACAATCTAATTTGCCTACAATAGCTAATATGCTGATTTCCACGGGTCCATTTAAAGTTGTCTATGGTTATAAAACTAGAAAGATCTTTTTCCAATGTCTCTATACCCTAGAGTGTTTGAGTTAGTTAAGTCATTTGCATTTAGAGTTTGAGATTTGTATATTGAGATCATTAAATGGATTCAAGCAAGTAAAGTATAATATAAACTATAAGTTACTTGACATAGACACCACAATGAATTTAATGTTGGAGATTATATCATGATACAAGTTAGACCTAAATGATATCCTTTTATAGTCATACAAGAATTATAGGCATGTAATGTTGGACCATTCAAAGTGTTATAAAGGGTTGGATCAAATGCTTATGTTATCTTCCTACCACCTAACTTTGGTAATCTACTTTTAATATCGAGTATCCAGTTGTATATAAGAGGCATCAACTTATCCTATATGACCCTTATAAGACTCCACCTAGTTCCATTCGTGATGACTCTCTTGAGACCCTACTTTATTTCCCTTGTCATCGACACACAAAAAATTGATGCTATTTTGGATGAATAAGTTGTTTTTACTAGGGATTGTAAGGTTCAACAATTCTTTGTTCATTAGGCAGGATGACCTAATTCAAAGTGCACTTGGATCATTAGAGTTACATTACAACAAATTGATCCTAATGTTTAGAAGTATTATAGGAGCCGCCTAAAACAACACTCGATGTGGTTGAGTTACTCCAACTCCAAGAGAGTTGTTTGGACCCTAGACCCGTGCCATAAATGATACGTATATGGATATAAACAATAGAAAATAGGCTAACCCATTACTTTATCCAAATCTACTTAATAAAATTTTATCTAGTTTTATTATTAGGCTTATTTTTTTTGTTATTTTGGATATCTTATTAATGAACTATAAGTATAATTATTTGGGTTTTACTAGGATTATTTATATATAAACAATTTTTTAGTTGAAATAATAAGAAACTTGCAAACAAGTTTTTCCCCTCACCTTTCTATTTTTTCTTCCTAGATTCTTCTTTATCTTATTTCATTTTTTTTCCCTTCTTTTCTTCTCCTTAATTTTTTACTATTCCACATAAAAAACCAATAATTTTACTAAACCTACATTCTTTTTTCCTCTAAAAATAGTTTTAAGATATGAGTATCATAGAAATATCAAAGTTGTAACTTGTAGATTTTTAATATTAACAATACATGCTCGATCCAGCATGTGGCATTTCACAAAAAAAGAGAACAAACACCATGAAAATGCCTCGGCTACCGTTGATCTAAAATATGATTGACATTGTTCACAATATTTTTTTGCGATGCAAGGTATTTTAGCTACCACCAAGATCAATTTTACATCTGTAAGGCAAAAGGAATGGTTGATATTGTAGATATGATATTGAAGATAATGCAGAATTTCAAGGCTTAAATGCTTTTAATTCACTTTTAATTCAGAGCATATAAGAACTCATGATATATGCCTCTTCAAATCCAGGAAATGCAATAGGTATTCTTATTGCATAGAAGTTAATTGCGACATCTTTCCCTTATTTAGGCATGTATGATATGCGATATGTGGTAAGATAAAACTATTATTTATAGAGTTTTTCTTGAGAGTTTATGTAACATCCCCCGTACCGAAACCAATGCATCAACCATAAAAAAAAATATGGTAATTTTTTTTTTCTATTGAACTCATACACAATTTATTGAAATTTCTATCGAAATTTCAGCAGAGTTTCTTCTATGCCGGGAAGTTCCAAGTTATCGACAAATCATTTGTACACATCTTGTATTCATTGTTTATACACAATCCAATCATTCAAATTCTCAAACTGTAAACTTTTAAGATAAAATTCACACAATTATCAAGTTATAAAAATGAGAAGAATCCTAGGATTTAAGAGGTAACCATTAATTAACCATCGTAATTGCATTCATACGTTAGCATAATAAAGATTTTAAATTTCAATTTACTACTTACAGTTTTAACAAAAATAACACTACATAACTTTATACATACAATTTAGAAGTATTGTTATATACAACCCAAAAGAAAAATTATTCCGTCTTCCTATTAACTTAAGTGACTATACAGAGGGAACACTCAATCATCAACTAAGAGTTACGCTGCCGAGATGAACCTGCATAGTAATTTGCATAAACATAATTAAATTAATTAAGATGATCTAGTATATTTTTCATTACACTAACAATTTGCTTTTTAATTCATTTATCATCTATTTCTATAGTTTCCCAC
>Ga0325403_1001827_pt1 | contig 18259 bp, 13 predicted proteins | sample PopdelMetagenome_19_FD_205665 | JGI IMG/M metagenome (GOLD analysis project Ga0325403, IMG submission 205665) | Populus deltoides microbial communities from Bellville, Georgia, United States - Xylem-PdKOR-R4 | ecosystem: Host-associated > Plants > Phyllosphere > Stem > Wood/Secondary xylem...
TAAGACTCAATATGATGGTTAAAATTCGTAGGCACACAGAAACTGTTCTAGGTGTAGGGACTTGCAATTAACCATGCAAATTCAAGCAATAGATTTGGTAATTATATCATTCAAAATGAACCTTGTGCTGGCATATAATAGTTTAATTGGTACAATTATTTGATATCATTCTACAGTATAGATAAGTGATTTAATCGTGATTGTTTAATGGTATGGTGAAAGTTAATTTTTAAAATGTTTTTAACTTGAAATTATATTAAAATAATATTTAATTTTTTAAAAAAATATTATTAATATCAACACATCAAAATGATCTAAAAATATAAAAAAAACTAATTTCAAGCTAAATAAAATCCTTTTCTATTTAAAGCATGGTTGGACTATAATGTTAAATAGTACCTAAATTTATAATGAAAGAGTAAAGGTTTTTTAAAAAAATAAGAAGAAGAAGAAGAAAAGGATGATATAATCCATATTTTAAAATATTAAAAAAATAGATTAAAGAAAGTTACGGAAAATAGAGTAGGAAATTTTGTCCATGGCTAAATTTGCAGCGAATATGTTTTGAGAGAAATAAATATTAATTGCGTACTTTTCTTTTTTTTTAATAATAACACAAGATGACCTTGTGGATCATTAGACATTACTCTTGCAAAATAAAATCAAGGATGAGGTACTGAATTCAATAACTACCTTCGTCCATCCAGTGCTAATTTTTTTAAAAAATAATTTTATTTTTGATGATGTTTTAAAAAATTTAAGTAGCTCGGGATAAGGATAATATATTGAATAATTAGTTAATTTTTTAATTTTTAAAATCTAATTTATTTTTTTTAGCTAAGATGACTACAGACGAACGCTTGTTATCTTCAAAATGATTCTTTAATTTTAATGAATTTGAGGATTCTTTAGTGATTATACCATTGATTTTTTTTAGAGAAAATACAATAATATTACAAAGAAATACTCTAGAAATAAATATGCAGTAGAGAATGAAAATTTCAAACCTTATATTTAAAAGAATTCTTGGTTTATTTATAACTCATGAGTATTTTAATGAAAAGGAGGAACAAAATGTAATATTGTCTTGATAGTATTAAAAAAATATTTTTAATATAGGTATTAATGTTAATGAAAAATATCACTAACATATATATTAATGAGAAAAAATACCTTTTATATATGTATTAATGTTAATAGAAAATATCTCAGACATGTATTAATGTGGATGAAAATATAGTGAACCCTTAAAAAACTTTTACACACTAATCTTTTTATAATATTAATATCAATGAAAATATATGAATTTTTGAAGTACTTTTATATATATTTAATGATTATATAAAAATTAAAATTCAAAATATATATTTGTCCAAAAATTATATATATATATATATATATATATATATATATATATATATATATATATATTTGCAGAGCCCAAGAGATGGTTAGTCATTCCTTTATCGGAGGTCAAGAGAGGTAGGATCCTTTTTTTTGACCGAGCATAAAAAAAAATATAAATTCTTTTCTTAGCTGAGCACAAGATAGATGAGTTTTATGAGGAGTTATTGGCCTTAAATTTGGGTTTGTAGAGGTTTGCTTCCAATAAGTTACACGTGTTTCATTGGAATATATATTACATGCATTTCTTAATCATTGAAAAATATAGCAGAGGTCCCTTTGTTGGAATATATCATCTAAACTAATAAAATCTAGCTTTTGATTTGAAGAAATAACTAATGCACTTTTAAGATAAACTACACTGATTTTCTCAAAAACCTATGAATAATAATATTAAATTTTAGTGTCATATGCAACCGATGAATTCGCTTCGTCACGGGTTATAATTATTTTTTAAAAAATATATCGGGTATGCAAGTTAATGTAAATTAAAAAATTTATGTAAATATTTAATTAAATAAATTGATAATAATTTTTTTAAATAAACAAAAAAATCATTAACAATAAACAAATTAAAAATATTAAGAGATAAATTTGTATCAAGATATTCAATCACATAAAATGAGACATTCATCCACTTATATTTACTGAACTTGTTTATTTAAATCAATGAAAGATAAACCCATACCCTAAAAAACCAACAACTTAAAAGATAAATACAAATGAAATTGACTGAATATACTCACACCATAAAACATATTATGCAAGCCCAAACACATCAATAATATTATTTTAAAATGAATATTTTTATTTTAAAAAATAAATTTAATTTTTATAAATATAAAAAAATCATAGATGAAAAAAGGCATGGAAATGCGTAACCTAAGTGATGAGATCGGAATAAACCCATGTATTTTTTTTTGAAGATAATCACGAAACCAATACTAAAACAAAAAAATCCAGAATGATAAGATCGTACAGAGTTGAATCTCCAACAAATTAAATGTTAAAAGATGAAACAAGGAAAAAAATCAATTATACAAAATGATCTAAAAAATTAGGGTGGAAAAAAAATTAATTAAAGGGATAAAATTTTTCAATTGGAGGGTTAAATTAAATTGAAAAATAGCTATAATAAAAGGAAAAACAAATTAAAAGAATGATGGTCAAATTAAAAAAACAACAAAAAAATTGATTGAATGAGTACCAAAATGAAAAACAAAACATATGAAAAACTGCAAATGAATAGAGATGACAATTTAATCCGAACCTGATGGATGTTGACCTGACCTGACTTGATCCGACCCGAATGGATATGTTTTTTTTTTTTACTTGATGGATAATGGATAGAGTATTGATATTGTCAAAACCGAACTAAAACTTGCTCAAACCTAACCTAAAACCCATACGAACCTATATATATATATATATATATATATATATATATATATATATATAACTTTTTATTGATTAATAAATGATAATAGATAATGAATATTGATTTAATACATAAAACCCAATGAATAATTTATGAATATATAAATTTTTTATCCGATGTATAATGAGTAGGGTATAGATAACAAGAAACCCGACCCGCAGATACCTATTTCCATCCCTACAATTGAAGGACTAAATTGAAAAAAAAACACTTCTATAAAAGAAATTAGAACTAAACAAGAAATTTAAAGAATGAAAATTGAAATTAAAAAAAAAACATATGAGAAATTGTAATTAAAGGACTATATTGAAAAGGAAAAAAAACTTCTACAAATGGACTAAGAAGGAAATAAGAAATTAAAAGAATAAGAACTAAAATTGAAATGTAAAAAAACAAAAAAGACAATTATGTACATTACTTGTCAGGAGAGAGAAAACAAAGAAAAAAATCAAATGACCTTTAACGATAATCCGATCACCTTTAGACATCACATGCTATTCCACATTAAAAGGGACACGACGACACATGAATGGAGACGATGGAAGGCAGTTTTAGCCACTGGGTGGCGTCTCAAGCATCACCTGAATGATGCGAATGCCACACACTTGTTGGCGTATTTTGAACACGCATAAACAACTTTGCTTTTTAAAAAGTTAATAAACAATGTGAAAATATTAAAACACACCCTCTATGACTTTGATAATTACACTAAATACCCGAATAAAAATATAAAAATACCGCAAAATACTAAACTTATTTTTTTTTATCTTATATATACAAGGTTAAATACATACTTTTATTATTAAGAACATGATGAAAAGTCAATAAAACTCTTGGTCAATAACTTTAATTTTTGTTGATTATAGAGGTAAATTTGTAATTTTATTATTAAAAATAAAAATATATAAATATTTTGAAATAATATTTTAATGATAAATGAATTAATAAAAAAGATTAAAAAAAAAAACCCCTAAAACCCAGCCCTCAACACCCAAAGATCAAGGACAATTTTGCCAGCTCACTGTCACTGTCCATAATAAAAGCACTTTGCTTGCATGCACACTGATCCAAGCAATGAAACATCAACATGCTTTATATGTTTTGTTAATATATAATACACATAAAAAGATACTGATTATGAAATTTATCAATAAATAATAAAGTAATTTGGTATTAAAAAAATAAACTCATCATTAATGTGGATGATATTTACCACATATGAAGTTAATAATAAACTTGATCCTAAATTAAGGACGTCATGGATTAACCAAACACGTAAAGGATATTAAATAGAAAACCTTTTAAACATAATTACTAAGTCAATTTCCTCGAAATAAAATAAAATCTTGTAGTTATTTCAACAACGACTACTAATTTTATAATTGATCACAATACTTATATAGTGTTTGATTATTGTTTCAAAATTAAAAAAAAATAAAAATGAAAGAGATAAGATAAAAAAAAGAAATGGAGATAAAATTGCATTTGATAATGATATACAAAATAAAATGACTATTTTTTTTAATCTTTTTTTTATCTAATTTTATAATTCCTATCATGATCACAATACTTATATAGTGTTTGATTATTGTTCCAAAATAAAAAAATTAAAAAAATAAAAACAAAAAAGATAAGATAAAAAGGGAAATGGAGATAAAATTTTATTTGATAATGATATATAAAATAAAGTGACTGATTTTTTATCCTTTTTGATCTAATTTTATAATTCCTATCATGATCACAATACTTTTTGATCAAATTGTATTTGATAATGATATACAAAATAAAGTGACTGATTTTTTCTATCGTTTTGATTATGGTAGACAAGACAAAATAAAATATGAAAAATTTTATTTCACCCTTAATATGTGTTATTGTCAAATTTGCATATTTTAAAAATAATTTGATTTTTTTACTTTAATTTATATTAAGTGTTGAAATTAATAATATTATAATAACCTTAAGTATAAAACCAGGATGGGTCATTAAAAGATTGCCAGGGTTACTTTTATCTTTTCAATTTTATCAAAATAGTATAATTTTTTATTTTCCCCCAAGCTAAAAAAAAAAAAAAATGAACTGCAAGCCAAGAGTGTTTATGCCTTTATATTTTTTGCAAGATTATGAAACAACCTCTCTACCCTTGCATTCAAGAAAAAATAAGGAAAGGGTCTAGGGTGATTTTGTCTTTTCATGTTTGTTTTTTTTTTTTTTTGTGAATGTCAGAATCATGAAGGGTGCTTTGGACTTTTCACTCTGATTAATTAATTTTTAAATCAAAGAACAATTGGAGAGTGAGATACGTCCATGACCTTATAGCGGCGTTTACGGTATATCCCCATGGTCAAATATGTTGTTTCGCCATGTCATTAGAAGTGTTGTCTCACCCTGTTTCTCATGGTGTAGCGTGTGGTGGTGGTAGATGGATGATTTTTTACTGGTGGTCGTTTTTTTTCCTTGCTACTTTTCTCTCTCCCAGCAAAAGTGCACACCTGTCCTTTTTTCGTTTCATTTCTCAATTTTAGTCCTTAGGTTTTTTATTGCTTATTTTTGTCCTTGGCTCTTTTGAAAAAGTTTTTGATGTTTTCAATTTAAACCTTGAATTACAATTTGTCATGGATTATTGTTTCCGATGTGGTCCTTATTTTTTTGATTTTTGATTTCTAATTCCTGACTCCCTTTTTAAAGTTTGTTGTTTTCAATTTCATCATTCAATCAAAGTTTATGTTATTTTTTTTAATTTAGCTCTCATTATTTTGATTTTCTTTTCCTTTTGTAAAAGTTTTTTTTTCTTTTCAATTTAACACTCTAATGTTAGCTTTTTTTATGCCCTCTAATTTATTTTTTATTTTGATTTTGAAACTTTTGATGCCCTCATTCTTTTAATTATAATTTTTGATGTTATAGATTCTTTCCTCAATTTTATCATTTAACGTTTGATTTGTTGCGGATTGGACTTTATGATTTTTTCATTTGTCATACTTTCGATCTAATGACACGTGTCACGAGTTTTAAGAGGTGGTACGGTTAGAGATTTATTTATTTTTCTTCTCATTTGCCTTTACAATTTTATCATTATGTATTATTATTTTTTTCAAAAAAGATTGGTTTTGTATTTAATGTTGGAATACTTTTTTTATTTTATTTTATGCTGATGAGCTTTATTTTATAAAAAAATAATTATTTTGAAATAATATTTATGATATGTCTTGCCTTGCATAATTTTCTTTTCTTTTTTTGTATTCACTTAGTTTCATATATGTTTCTATTTCTATTATTTTTTTAATTAATTTTAATAAAAAATTTTGGTTAACATAAAAAAATAAATATCTTATTTTATAAGATTAAATATCTTGATCTATATCATTTTCTTACTTTTTCTAGTTTTTGTTTTAGTTGTTGTTAATAATTTATTTATTTATTTATTTATTTACATTGATGATTATCGATTTATTTTATTAAATGCTTGGATAAATTTTTTTATCTGCACTTTGATTTTTTTATATAAAATAATATATTAAAATAGCCTGTCTAATTAGATTTTTCTTGTTTAAAAAATACAATACCTAAGTATGCATATGCTTGCGTGGACATGATGTGGCCATGATGTCACAATGCGACGTCCAATTGATAAATATAATATCCGTAATCCACAGACTGTTAAAATAATACTTTACATGTTTCTCACTTTCACTTTTGGGCCCTAATTAAGTGAGAGATAGGGCACGGGGTGGCAAACTCCATCATTTCTTTTTTTGTCTCTGTTTATAGGTGGCCATTATGCCTCTTAGATTCGTTCCCTATTTTCTTTTTTGTAGGGAATAAATAAATAAATATATACATTCATGCTTTAATCACCTTTATTCTTGCCTTGGCCAAGGAATTTGCTTCATTCGGTTCCCATTTTGGTTCTTCAAGTGGTCTACCAAGCACATCATTCCTTTGATTTGATGACACTTAACAAAGGAATAGGGTTGGTCCTCGTAAGGATTCTGAAAAACCAAGAGTCCTACCTTATTTTGATTACAAGTTCTTCAAAAGAAAAGGCAATGTGATTCAATTTTGCTCAAGGAAAGGGAAAAAAATTGACTATTGGTTGTAATAATGTAGGTGCGAAATTGATCTTGCAAGAAAAACCCATTGGCTTGGGTATTGAAAGCAAAAATGTATTTTTCCTATGATATAATTGTTTTTCACATGTTGTGTGGGGTTTAATTTGTTATTTTTCTTTTTCATGCATAGTAAAATCACTATTATAGCTTAGGATTAAAAACTTCTTATGCTTTAGGCTTAGCGGTGTTTAGGTACTTTCTTTTTATTGGGTATAGCGCAATTACTTTAACGCTCTTAAAGATAAAAAAAATAAATTAAAACTCTCTTATAATGGTGTTTTGATCATTTTTTTATTGGTTTTGTTGTAGGTTTTGAGGTTTATCAGGAGTGTTATTGTAATTATCATATACTTAATATTATTTTAAAGAAACCTTCTGACGTGTGCAACACACATGCCAACATGTGAATGACCCCCGTACCATTCAGGCAGCAATAGTCCGACTACCAAAAACATTCTTCTAGAGCAGTGTTTGAAAAATCTCAACATCCTTTAATCGATGATGTGGCGTGTATGGGTGAAACACCACTAGTTTGGCGTCAAATACCATTTCTTTTTCTTCTTCTTCTCTCTCTCCGCCTTGAAATTTGTATCACCCATGCAAAATTTTAGAGCAGCCCCTGCCATTTCTTTTTCCTTCATATTTGGTCCCTATCCTTTTGATCACTATTTTTTTTTTGGAATAAGCTATGAAATTACAAGTATTTTCCAATTTGACCCTCCTGCCATTTTTTAATTTATGAATAATCTATCAAATTATAAATTATTTTTAATTTCACCCCTACCATTTTTAAATATATAGATCTATATATAATATATCAAATTCCAAATGTTTTTAATTTCCCTTATAATTTTTTTATCATTTAAATTTGGTCCTCATTCTTTTAGTTGCTATTTATTTTGTTCTGGATTATTTTTTATTTTTTTAAAAAAATTTCATCCTCATTCGGTTTTTTTCTACTGTTTTTGTTTTTCTTCTTTTGTAAGTTTTTTTTATTAATATTTTCCCACAATTTCATCATTTAAAATTAAATTATTTTAGAGTTAAACTTTTTAATTTAGCCCAAGTCTGGGATTTCATAAATTGTAGGTTTTAGAGATTATACCTAGTTTGGGAGGTTCATCCAAGTTTGCTTAGTTTTTTTTTAAGCTGATATTTTCTTATCTTTTATCTTTTTTTTTTGCAGTTTGATTATATTTTGTTAGTCCTATATAGTTTTTTTTTAATTTCACCCCCTATCATTTTTTTAATCTATAAATAATCTATCAAATTAGAAATGTTTTTTAATTTCACCCGTATGATTTTTTCTTGTTTCAAATTTTGTCCTAATTCTTTTAATTTCTATTTATTTTGTTTGGAATCATTTTTCTTTTCAAATTTCTCCCTTTTTAGGTATTTTCCCCTCAAATTTATCCTTAATTTTTTTTTTACTATTTTTTCTTTTGCAAGTTATTTTTAAAAATATCTTTCAACGATTTCAGCGTTCAAAATTAAATTGGTTAAGAGTTAAACATCTTGATTAAAACCGGGTCTAGGATTTAACGAGTAACAAGTTTTTACAATTGCATCGGGTTTAAGAGGTTCATTTAAGTTTGCTTAGTTGTTTTTTTTTTAAAGCTTATGTTTTTTTATGTTATTTTTTATGGTTTGCCTTCTATTAGATTAACATTAGGTTGTTTGATAATTCAAATAGACTCAAATTTGTTCTTTTCACCTTTTTTTTCTTTTTTCTTTTTTTCTTTGTTATTTTATTTATTGTTGTTGCATTTTTTTTTTCATGTTGTTTAGGTTACCACTTGAACTAATGACTTAGGACTGCGATTATTTTTTACAGTTACAATTTTTTGCATCGAAAAAAATTGCTCTACCTGCAGCGAAGCGCAGGTAACAAATGTAGTAAAAAATCTAAAATTCATGGATCGTGATGATATGAGAAGCTGTAAGACACCCATACTGTTCAAAAGCAAGCTTATGTATGAAAATAAATATTAACTTTAAACATATAGTTAAGCTTTCTTAAGAGAGATGTCACTAATTGTCTCTCAGGAATCAAAGCCCATGTAGATAACCACAATGTAGAAAATCCCAGTTTAAAGAATTGTAAATGTTCTTAGAAAAAGCAAAGTCCTTCTGAAATTGACTTTGGACAAAACATTGGCTCTGAATGAGATGTTGTATGTCCTTAATATAAGAGTAAATTTGGTCTCTGTGGCTTTGTTAGGAAAATTTAGGATCAAAGTATTATTTGAATGTGATAAGATTGTAATGACTAAGAACAATGTATTTATGGGGAAAGAATATTATAACCATGAATGTTTTGTACTCAATGTTGCTAATGTAATGAATGAAAATGCATCTTCTTCTGCTTAATTGCTTGACTGTACTGATTTATAGCATGCTAGATTAGGACATGTTAGTTTATCTTATTTTAAGAAAATGAGTTCTCGTAGTTTAATATTATATCATTAATGTTTGAAATATAGTAGGAGCATTTATTAAGCCAAATAACATCACTTTAAACTTATAATGACCAAAAAGTGTCTTGAAGGTGATTTTTTCTATATCCTCGGTATTCATCCTCACTTGATGATACTTGATCTAAGGTCAAGTTTTGAGAAAAATTATGAAACTTATAGCTCATCCAATATATCATCGATTAGGGGACTAAATTTTTTTTTAATGGTCATATTATTGAGTTGTGTATAATCTATACAGAATCTCTAGGTGTTATCTTTCTTCTTAATTAACAAAACTGGAGAAGCAAAAGTGCTGCAATTATGTTGTATGACTATTTTATAACATTTCCTTTACCATTTTTCAATTTATCCCTGTTGCAGATAAAAAATCATATAAGGTCTCATGTTTACCGGTTTAGATTCAAGAATCAATGGAATTATGTGATCTAAAGGTCTAACTAGTGGTAACTATGTAGGTTCTGCAAAAATATCCTCTAATTCTTCTAAAAAAGCCTCAACTACTTCATCTTATTTAGTTATTATTGGTTTATTATTTGATTCTATTAAAAAAACTGACCTATAAACCTACAAACTATCTCTTTTAAACTTTTATGCACTTTGGTTACTCCAATAATCTGTAACTCAACAACATTAATCATTCTTTTTAATTATATCATTCTCTCTTATTTTTTTTAATGACAACTTCATCTTGATAAAATTAAACAAGATAGAAGAGTACACCCATAACCAATCAATACCATGAACAAAATCACACCTACGCAATTTCAATACCTTTAAATCAGCTTGAAATTCATGACCTTGTATGAACCAAGTAAGTTTTGGATAGTGGGAATTACATCTTATAACATTCCTATTTGCTATTATTACTGTCAACACAGTAGTCTTAAGTAGAATAACTTTAATTTCCTCAACCACAAAAACATCTATAAAACTATGGGTGCTTCAATTTTCTATAAGAACAATCAAATTCTTTCCCTGATAGAAACCTTTTACCCTAATGGTGTTATGGGTATAATTATCATCTAGTGGAATAAATGATAACCCACATTATTTTTTTTTTCTATCCAATCCTATAATTTTATTGTTCTCTCCTTCTGTTAATTCCAACAATTCATCTTTTTTATCTTCTAACCCTTTTATCATATAAATTCCCCTAACATGACATTGATGTCCAAACACAAACTTATCTCCACATTTAAAAGATTGGCTTAACCACCTTTTTTTGTTCATATAAAGACTCAGTGTGTTTTGGTCATATTATGGAATCTATTTTAAAACGAATAAAAGATTTTATTGGCATATTACCTAATATTCTTCGCTAAAAAAAAATGTTTGTTCTTGAAAGAATTTTGGCCCTTTTTGCTACTGTATCTCTTGTTGTTTTGCCTATTCAAAAGCTTGCATCAGTATAGCAGGTTTTAGAATGTTGAGTGTAGGTCTTACATCATCTATCAATCCATTAAGGAAACTTGAAATATAATATGCTTCAGGTAATGCCATATTCAAAGCATTTATGAGGGATTTTAGTTCTTTGAATTTCTCCACATATTCTTCCATATTTTTTTCTTGTAAGAGTTAGTTGAATTCCTTTACAACATCCTCTTTGCTGCCAAATCTCATGCAAAGTCCTTTAGTAAATTCTTCCCAACCAGCCAGATCCTCTTCTCCAAACACGAACCCTTTATACCACACCTCAATCTAGCTTTTCAAGTATAAATAAGCGACCTTTACCTATTGTTGAACTGAAATGGAATTCAACTTAAAGAATTTCCCACACTTCTTGAGCCAATCCCTTAGATTCTTTCTATTAAAGCTTGACAACTCTACTTTAGGTGAAGTTACGTCGTATCCTCTTCCTTGGATCGCCTTACCTCCTATGCCTTCTCTTCTTTGATTACTTATATACTGAGGAAGAACTCTATTAGTATTTATGTTAATTATTCCCTCTATGGCAGCCTCCATTACGCTTGATGATACTTTTATTAAAGTTATGATATAATCTAGTTTTGAGTTGAATTGACAATTCTTTTGTGCCTGGCCTAGTCCTCTTCCATCGTATGTAATTTCTCAATTGATTGCTATATTTGCTCATCCACTTTTCTACTATACTCCTCCAAGTTCTTGATCTTGTTACTTCCCACCATTGTAGCTATGGATGGATGCTCTGATACAATATTGTTAAGTTTACTCCTTAATAATAGTGAATTAAAAAGAAGATTGAGAATGAGAGGAGAAAACAATGTAAGGAAAAAGGATATAGCAGAATTAACTGTCAAATAATGATTCTTATTGCTGAATGCTCATGTTTCTTACACTATGGATTATATACAACTTGTAGCCTATAACTGCCTAACTAACTATAAGAGTTATTAATTAACACCTAACTAACTAACCCTGTACATGGCTTATTCTTCCCTAACTAACTAACTGCTCTTCTATTGTCATTTTCGTTACATGATGAATTCTTCTTTAGTTATTTCTTCTTCCTTGAACCAATGCTTGCTTAATGACTTAATGTAACAAAATAATTTTAAAAAAAATTTAAATTTTGTCGGGCGAGTATATAGTCATCAATTTAATTTTCTTAAAAAATTCTTGAAATAATATTGTTTGAAACTATTCTTAAAAAAGATTAGATATTTTCACAAGCTAAGTTCTAAATTAAGAGCTCATTTGTTTTTGTGTTTTAAAAACTCTTTTAAAAAATTTTAAATTTTGTATTTTGCTTTGCTTCAAATTATTATTGTTATTATTTTGTGTTTTTAAATTCGTTTTAATGTTCGAATATTAAAAATAATTTTTAAACAAAAATTACTTTAAAAAATAATTACTATAAAAAAAAAAAAACCTCTAACAAGTTAATTCGGTGGTTCAGGACGTAGAACATGCCTTAGCAGAGATACGGATCTCATGCCATGATCATCACCACCCAGCAAGCTGTCATGAGATGACCCTTCTTCTTTATCTCTCTCTCTTTCTCTTTGGGGAGTGAACGTCTGTGTTCTTGCCAGAGACATGATTGCTAGTCCTGCTGCCTTCCCACAAACCTCTCAAGTTCACGTGCCTTGACTGCGTCTGACCGCTCAAACCTGTGCCTGCTTTTCTCTTCTTTGGCTGATGCTCGCTTTCAAATTTAAGAGAAATTTAACTCCATGAATGCCTCACGCCACACTTAGCAACAGATTATGAGATAACAAAATATATTATATTTTTATTTTTATCAAATGAGTTATTCATCTGCTAATAATAATATAATGGATTATATTGATAAATATCTATTAAGAATTTGTTGATGTATCCGAAATATGATGATATAAACATCAAAACTTGTAAATTTTTAAATTAAATTAATTTCAGTTTTTCTGAATTAAAATCTTGAATTAATTATTTATACATTTATTCTATGTATTGAATTACAATCTAATTTAAGAGTTTAAGCTATAAAAAATTGGATATAATATCAAGTAACTATCTCATTTAAAAAATTTAAATTATTAGTTAAGATTCTAAAAATAATTGTATTTTAACCATTTAATATTATGTCTTTATTTATTTTTATTTTTTTACTAATAGTCAAATTTTTTTATATTATACATTATAGATAAAAAATTAAAAAAAACGTTCTTTTATTGTTGATAACTATGCATCCTTTTATAATGCACTATGAATGACATTATCCAACGAATAGTTTTGTTTTTTCTATTTTTTATTTTGGTCTCCAATTTTTTTTAAAATTTATTTTTTAATATGTTGTTTATGATATTTAATTTGTTAATATTTAATTTCATTCCTTTGCACATTATTGAGAATTCAAGGGTTTTTTTTATTATCAAATTTCAAATTAAATTAGAGGCCAACTAACAAAATAAAATCTAAATTTGTAGCTTACAAAATAACTAAAAGAAAAGCAACTAAAATAAAAAATAATAGAGATTTTTTATCAAATTCAAGTGAAAAAAAATTATTTTTTTCAGGAACTTTTTTGCTTTCTCTTTTTGGTCCCTTCAATTTTAGGATTTTACATTAGGTACTAAATTTTATTTTATTATTATAAGAAAATCTAAAAGGTGTTGGAAAACCGCTATAGCAATCCATTGAAAAAAAAAGGGGACTTTTTCGGCCTTCTCAAAACAAACCAAATAGCTAGCTATTGGAGTTGAAATAGTCTTTTCATAGAGATCCATTAGTCATTATCATATTGATAAGGGGTACATTGATCTTTTTCATTTCTGATACACAACAAAATAACTACATTACTTTTAAAATCGGTTTTTTTTAAAAAAAAATCGATGCCCAGTGGTGTTTTTTATTTTTTATATAGTATAATGACTAAATTATCCTTAAAAAGGTTGAATCTCATTCATAGGTGATCAAGGTGTTTTGGTATTTTCATAATGTGTGTGTGTAATCAAGCTAATATGGGGGCAATTTAATATTTGAAGAATATAATATTATTTTAAAAAAGAGTTTGACGCGTGCACTGTATATGTGACCATGTGGGCTGCTTTTATGCCCTTCGGGCAATAAGTGGGGGGCTTTAGGTGGCCAAACAGTGGCTTCCATATCGGTCTTTGAATTGTTTCGGTAGCCTTTCCATCCCTAGGCGAGGCATAAGGATTATTGACCTTTGGTTTGGTGTGGATGAGTTTTTTTTTTTTCTCTCTCTCTCCACCTCGAGTTTTGCGTCTAACCTTACCAAATTTCAAATTAGCGCTTCAATTTGTTTCCTTTAGATTTGGAAAAAAACCTTGATTATTATTTGTTTTATCTGAAATGATTTATAAAATTGGATTTTTTTCTCAATTTCATCACCTTTTAATTTTTTTTCTATTATATTCAATCGTTATTCTATTTATTGTTATTTTTTTTTACTTTGACCAATTTCTTAAATTGATATTTTTTATCTAGTTTCATCCTTCAACATTAAATTGGTTGGGAATTGAGCTTCTTGATTGAGCCCGAGTCTAAAATTTCACGGATTGCCAGTTTAGGAGTTTAATTCAAGTTTAGAAGGTTCATTAGGATTTGCTTGATTTTTTTCACTTTTCTTAAGCTAATGTCTTTTCGGTTTAAGCTATGTTATTTCTATTAATTTTCTTCCCATAGGATTTTTTACTGATTTTAAAAATGACCCGAGTTTTTGGTTTAAGTTAAGTCGTTCGTGTTAATAACAATAAGTAAGAACACTAGCAATGTCGGATCCATAGTTGGCTCCAAGGTTAAAAAAGATTGCCCCATGATCTAAAATTATATTCAATTTCTTTAATGGTTTTTAGAATTTTCAATTTTAGCCTTTCAAAATTAAACTATATTTCTAAATTTGCTTCTCATCAATGGTTTGTAAAAACATAATCATGACCTGACCTATAGCCATCACCACACACTATATACATAACTAGCACCCATGCTCTGTCGTGGGTTGGATAAAAAGAATTTTAAGAAAAAAAAGATGTTAAGCTAACGCAAAATATTTTTTTAAAAATAGCAATTTCGAATGATAAAAAAACAATAAGGAAAAAAAAAAAAAGCAATCCCGACCTCTATGAATCCATTAAGCCCATGACCAGAGCAATTTGACCAAAAGTAACTAAATTGAAAAAACATTGAAGCTCACAAACTAAATGTTGAAGGATAAAATTGAAAAAATAAAACATGATATATAAAAAGACTAAAAAAAAGAGATATTATAAACCAAAAATAGACGTGGGCCTGCTTGAGTCAACCCAAGGGTCAAGTTATGAGATCAGGATAACTCGACAGAAAGAAAAATAAAAAAATTATGAAACCCAATTTATATAAATAAAAAAACAAATGTCAAAATATAGGATGAGGAAAGGGATGAAATAAAAAAAATCATTCAATCACACAAAAAAATACAAATATAAAATAGTGATCAAAAGAATGATAATCAAATTAAAAAAAAAACAAATGAAAATGTGGAGAATTTTGAATTGAAGGGCTAAATTGAAATAAAAAATAAATTTTACAAAATAACTAAAAGACCAATACCACAAAAAAGACCAAATTTTTAAAAAATAATAAAATAAAATTTTGATTAAATGATGTAATTGAAATCAATTGAAATTTTATAGAAGAGATAAGAGGAAAATGAAGAGAAAAAAAACCAAGACCAAATATGAAAAAACAAAAAACAAAAAATCTAGATTGAATGATAAAATTGAAAAAAAAAACTTACAAAAGAGCCAAGGATAAAAATAATAAATCAAAAGAATGAGAATTGATATAAAAATATTCTCAGCTAAGGGGACTACCTTGTAATTTTAATTTCCAGACACGAGTTTCGAGGGAAGAGAGAGAAAAGAGGGCAAAAAATATGAAAATGGCTTAAGCGATAATTTGTTGAGACCAACCAAACATGTGCCGCCATTAAAGGATGAGGACATCACGAGCAATCTAATGACATGACAGGAGATACTTTTTCATAGCCATACGATGTCATTTAAGCTTTACAGAACCCTTCCACGCGCTTCCACTTTACTATCACACACCTGATAGATTTTAAAATTTAATAATTTTTAATTTATTCAAAATACCAATTTACCACTTTACTAATTTGCTTACAATGCAAAAGCCAACGTGAAAAATCCAAAAATGCTCCCAAAGCAAGCCTAATACTTTGTCACTGTCATAGGATGTCATCTAAGCTTTACAGAACCATTCCATGCGCTTCCACTTTACTAGCACACACCTGATAGATTTTAAAATTTAATAATTTTTAATTTATTCAAAATACTAATTTACCACTTTACTAATTTGCTTACAACACAAAAGCCAACATGAAAAATCCAAAAATGCCCCCAAAGCAAGCCTAATTATTTTTTATTCCAACAGTAAGTTAGTAATTAACCTCTACAAAAAAAAAACTAAAATCTCAAAAAGCCCTCAGTAACCTCTGAGTTTACCTTTGAGTTTAGCCTTCTAGATTGATTTGGTAAAGGTTAAAACTGCTAAATCACTATTATAATCCATGGTGTTTTGTGTTTGTAGCTACAATATTTCTTTCATACCCTATTTATTTTTTTAAAATATTGAGGAGTCATATTTCATTATCTAAAATCAATTGTGAATCTAAGGGTGTTAGGGCAACCATAACTCCTCTAAGTTAAAATAAGATATGGAACCCTCTCTTGTTGTAAGAAAAACTTCAAACAAGTCCTAATGAAATAACCACCCTAATATAGAAATATTACATTCTAGCCTTCTAAAGCACTCTAGTTTGGATTAATTCTTTCCTAGAGTTGCACTTGGGTAATGCGCTATTTGTTTATTGATATAGTTCTTGCTTTTAGGTGTGATTTTTGGTGCAATAGAGAATGTTTGCAATTATGGTTATCGCTATATATTTGTGTAAGGTGGAAAATTCATAACTTTCCTTAATATAATAGATGTATTTGCTTGTGATATTATTCTTTCCATGAATTCCTAACTGCAAGATTATTGTCATAAGAAATTGATAGACTAAGATTTATTAGGAATTATCATATTGGTTGTGGCCCTGTGACTCCTTGGCCCCGTGACCCTATAGCTCCTTAACATCGATTTATTGGGTGTGGCTCTATGGCCAGACGCCAACACCATGGGCTTCTCGCCTTATCAGACCTAACTTTTATATACTTGGATTTAATCATGTGCTAAGCCGAAGGTAACATGAGTCTAGCAGATTGTCAAACCCAATACACTTGGATTCAGCCATGTGTTGAGCCCAAGGTAACGTGAAATTGGCAGGTTGCAAGACCCAATACACTTGGTTTCATCCAAGCAACGTGGGTCTACCACATTGCCAAACCCAATACAATTGGGTTCATCTATATGCTGAGTTCAATGCAACGTGGGTCTAAAAAGTTGCTAAACTCAACTACATTTTATATCTTACTCTTCTTACACTCCTAGATGTATAAAAATCTCTCAAGGGTCTACCATATTTATCTCTTATTAATGCATATATAAGAGATATTTATCCATCATTAACTACTATCAGGGAAAAATAACATTATATCCCCTCCTCTTCATAAAAGTATAAGACTCAAGGGTTATAAATACTTTATGAATCCTTCAAGCTTTAGGTTCACAATCTTTTCATTCTCAATATTTTTAGCATACATATTTTCAAAGTCTATCTAAATAAAAATATCACTATAATTTCTCTCTCTATAAATATATTTACTTAAGCATATGAGAGTATTCACATCTACCAAATGAGATTGTTTGCAGGTATTAGCCACCTCAGCTTTCCAGGTACCAAGTTTTAACTACCAGCCACCTTGGCTAAGAGAATGAATCAGATTGCTAGAAACAAAAAATTAACCATTTATCCAACATATAATTTTGCTCCCAAACTATTTTGATTTTTTTGGACATTATCATAAACCTCTTGCCAGGTTTTTCTATAATTATATAAAAAGCTAAAGGTGCTCGGTCTTTCACAATAGATTGTGAGGGGAAGTATTGTTTAGTTGAACATTTTTTTTCCTATATGTTTTTACAATTTGATCCTTTAAAATTTCTTTGATTTGATAATGGTTTTGGTGATTTATTTTTCATGCTTGAATATAGGGATCTCAAGGCGTAGAGAAAATGTTATCATGCTTAGTTAATTTTTGATTTGGTAAAATAAAATTCAATTTCATTCATTTAAAATAATTTGAGTTTCAAGGATTGAATTTGAAGTTTAAAGAAATGTTTAGTATTTGTTTCTTAGAATTGATGTAGATTTTAATATAAAAAGAAATTGGATAAAACATGTAGAAGCTAGTGGGATACTTTAGGAGACACAATAATAATGGAAATTGATATTGTTAATTTTTTGT
>Ga0325403_1001832_pt1 | contig 18249 bp, 9 predicted proteins | sample PopdelMetagenome_19_FD_205665 | JGI IMG/M metagenome (GOLD analysis project Ga0325403, IMG submission 205665) | Populus deltoides microbial communities from Bellville, Georgia, United States - Xylem-PdKOR-R4 | ecosystem: Host-associated > Plants > Phyllosphere > Stem > Wood/Secondary xylem...
GAATCCTGTCCTTCATTGATAAATTCTCTTTCATTGGCCATTGATTTGGGTCAATGAAAAACAGTGGGAATTTAAAAAAGACAAATTATTGTAGCAATTTCACAGTGAATTTTTGTTTTTGACGAACAATGGCACGATGAATATTCTCCATGTTTTTTAGATTATTTTCCAATGCCTATGAATTGAAAATAGTCTACCACATGGATTAACAGGGATGTATCCAACAGATGGGAACGCAATTGCATCTAAAATTCAAGCTGTTAGCTAAAGCTTTATAAATAATTTTGTATTATTTTTCAACACATGTATTAAAATAAAAGTTTTTTAAATTCAAAACTTGTATTTGACTAATTTACTTAATCTCAAAATTTAAATTGTTAAATAAATTTCAAGAAATATTTTTTCAGTGTTATCTAATACCTCCTCTTGATTAAAAACCACTTTAAATTTGAAATTTATATATACATTTTTACTTGATTTTACTAGAAAAAATAAAAGTAACAGGATTTAAATAAATAACCGTTTGATTATCAAATCTGTAATATTATATCAAAAAATTATTTTAATTTAAAAATTTTAATTGTTTAAAAAAGTTTTATCAACAATTTAAATTTCAAAATTTCAAGATAATAAATTATCAACAATACAAACTTAAAATTTCAAAAATTTTAAAATTCACGTGAGATAAATAAAAAAAAACGAAGATATAAAAAAGAAAGAAATTATTAATGATACCAGGTGAATATATTCAAGCCAGACTTCAATTTTTCAATGGGGCGTGATCCTAATCTCTTGTGTTTTTGACATATCTCTACCACGTTGATATATTTAGGTTTTGTCTGGTTTTGCGGTTAAACATATGTTTTGTTATATTTTTTTTAAATTATTTTTTTAGTATTTTTTTATCATTTTAATATATTAATATTAAAATTATTTTTTTTAAAATAAAATTATTTATTATATTTTCAAGCGAAATACAGATTAAAATATAATTTTTATCATTTTCTTGAATAAAAATTTAAATAGCTGAATTCTCATTACAATCATAAAAAATATCAAATCAATATTTTTTATGAAGTGAAACTGAATTTTAATAATTTAGCAACTATAAAGCTAAAGAAATAATTTTTAAATATAATTTTTATTTAATAATATATTAAAATAATTTTTTTTATTTTTAATATACATATAAATCAAAATAATCTCAACACACTAAAATAAAAATAAAAACAAACCATGCCTACGTAACAAGAAGGATATCATTGTGTTGTATTTGATATTGTGTTTTAGAAGTATTTTTGAAAAAATTTAAAATTTAAAATTATTTATTTATTTAAAATTAATATTTTTTTTTGATATTTTCAGATTATTTTAATGTTTTGATGTGAAAAATAATTTTTAAAAGATAGAAAAATATTATTTTAATATATTTTAAAATAAAAAACATTTTAAATTACAGTCTCAACACACCCACCCGAAAAACATCCAATCAGTACCTTACGAGTGTCTCACATGTATAAATCAACCAGTTTTGAACTTTATTTCAAAACATCCAATCAGTACCTTACGAGTGTCCGTGTTCTTATTTTCACGAGAAAAAAATTAATACATGTGACGAACTGGATAGGGATAGAAGTAGGCCTGTCAAGTCGCTGTTCTTTTATTGTTTTCTCTCCTTCAGTATTTAACGTTAAATCACATCACCTCAGATTTCACAGCGCAGAGAGCATCATCCCTCTTCGCTGCTGTTGTGTGGTGCTACAGTACAACCATATTTTTAAATATTTTAATTTTAAATTCATTTTTTTTATGTTCCTGAATTATCTTAATTTTTTAATATTTAAAATAAAATTTAAAAAATAAAAAATATTATTTTAATATATTTCAAAACAAAATATAATTGATTTTTTTAAACCCCTACCCTACTTTTAACTCTCTCCGTCGACTACTGCTGCGGCTGCATGTTTATGTCCTGACCCTCCCCTCTTCTGACTTTACCTCCCGCTCTCTGGCTGCATGTTCTCCTTTTCTCTTTGCTTGTCCTGGCAGCTGGCATTGGTTTCTGTGTTGCTGGCTGTTTATTTAAATTTAAATTATTATTATTTATTAAGGGGATATTCAGAGGATGTTTTTAACTTTTTTAAAATGATGATTTTCAGTTAAAAATATATTTTTAATATTTTTTATTTTTTTAATATAACACATTAAAATAATTTAAAAATACTAAAAAAAAATTAATTTATTTTTTTAAAAAACTCCTGTTGAAACCTGTACTTAACGGATACTAAAGTGAGGAAGCTAAAACAACAACTCCCATGTGCTTTTGTTTTGTTTGCTTTTGAGAAGCAGAAGAAGAGAAGGGAAAAGAAGTAAGAAATGAAGAATCTACGTTCTCTATCTATTTATCTATAAGTGGCTGTGCAGCTTGAACCCTTTAACCTTTTACTCTCACAAGCTCATCTATAGATAGAACAATATGTGCTAACTTTTTTTTTTTTATCTCTTCTCCTCTCTTTTAGCTGAGTGTTTTGTGCCTCTTTCCGTTACAAACAGTTCTGAAGAGATGACTAAAGAAGATAACTTTAAGCTGCTCAAGATACAGGTCTCTCTCTCTCTCCCTCTCCTAACCTCATTCTTTCTGTCCTTTTTTTTAACTCCTTTTTTTTCGTTGTTTTTTCCATATCTGCTGCAAAGTTTTGTGGTGGCCTTTTTCCTCAAGTATCTTCCTTCTCATTTTTGTTGTTTGTTTTCTTTGTGTTTTTTTTTTATGTACAGACTTGTGTTCTTAAAGTGAACATACACTGTGATGGGTGTAAGCAGAAAGTAAGGAAACTTCTTCAGAGGATTGAAGGTGCTGACTTTCTCATCGTCTTTTTAATATATATAAAAAATCTATTTTGTAATATTCTTACCCTCTTCCTTGTTGATGTGGAATTCTGGACTGCTTAGCTTGCTCTTTTTCCATTTTTACAGTGCAGTCTTTTTGCTAATAAATTGGTAGCAAAAGAGGAATAGTTTTGCTTGATTTTGTAGTCGGATTCCTCTTGAAAAACAGAGCACTATGAACGAATGAAATGGGAATTAAAAAGGCTAAAATTATAACCCTTCAATTTTGCTAGTGACCGAGTAGAGCACTTGTGCTCTACTGTTTTCCATGTCAGGAATAGATTAATGATTATGTTTCATAATGTAGCTTCATTGATTTTCCTTAAATTGAGTCACTCTTGGTCTCTCTGACATTCTTTTTTCTCTCTTTTGGGTTAAGATGGGGGTAACGAGTCAATGTCTAATTCCCGCAGAAAGTGTAATATGTAATGATTAATTATCTGGATTTATCAAATGTAGCTTCACATGAGGAATGATCATTCTTTTAGGCTTTTCCGTAGCCAGGGAGTTTGAGATATTCGCACTTTAGAAAGATAAGGTGACTTGGATTTTTTTGTAGAAAACAAAAGATTGACTTAGATTTGGTGAATTTCTAGTGGCTTGTCGAACTTCTAAAATTTTCTCCTGTTTCCCCTTCCCTAAAACTCCCCTGTACAGGTGTTTACCAAGTAAACATAGATGCTGAGCAACAGAAAGTTACAATATCAGGAACTGTAGATTCTGCTACTTTGATTAAGAAACTAGTCAGAGCTGGTAAACATGCTGAGGTTTGGTTCCAAAAGTCCAACCAAAACCAAAAGCAAAAGAATAACTGCATCAAAGACGACGGGAACATTAAAGGTCAAAAGCCAGGCTTGGTCAAGGGCCTTGAGGCCTTCAAGAACCAGCCGAAATTCCCTGCATTCTGCGCTGAAGAAGATGATGACTATCTAGATGATGAAGACGAGGATGGGGATGACCTCAGGTTTCTCGGGCCAAACCAACTGGGTCTTCTCAGGCAGCAAGCCATGGACGCAAACAATGCAATGAAAGGTATTGGTGCCATTGCTGCAACTTCCAACAACGGTAACAAAATGAACAATCTTGTAAATGGGAATGCTGGAAATAAAGGAAACCCAAATCAGAATATAGGAATGAAGGTCAATCCAGGTGGGGGGATAGATCAAAAAGCCATGGCAGCGTTGCAAATGAAAAATGCCCATTTAGGTGGCAGAAGTATCAGTGCTGGGGAGTTCCAAAGGGGAAATGACATGAATGCCATGATCAACCTTCCAGGTTTTCATGGAAATGGTGCTAATGTTAGCAATGCTGCTGCTGCTATTGCTGCATCAGGAGGGAATCCCAATGGTCTAGGAGGTTTGCAAGTTCAATCCAACAATAATGCAGGATTCCCTACTGGTGGATATGCCACGGGTCAGTATCCATCATCAATGCTGATGAACATGAATGGGCACAACCATCCGACAGCAGCAGCATTGATGATGAACATGCAAAATAGGAATGTCTCGCAACCACCCCCCCAGATGATGTATCACAGGTCTCCTTATAATCCACCTACCACTGGCTATTACTATAATTATAGCCCAGCCCCTTACCCTTGCCCTTACCCTTACTCTGACCCCTACACTGAACAACCTAATTACAATGGTGATCACTCTGTTGCATCAACCGAAATGTTAAGTGATGAGAACACCAGCAGCTGTTCCATAATGTAATGAAAGAGAATGTAGAAAGAATAAAATAAGTATGGTGTATTGACTTGGAAATTTTATGTTTGGTGGAGTTAGTGGCTTTTGACAGCATTCTCTAGTGGCATGGTCTTTAGATTAGAGGAACGGGTCAGGTTGAGATACAGGTGTCTCAGTACTGATTTTTTTCTTTTTTTTTACCAGTGTATTGTGAAGTTTGTTAAGATGGTGTTTCATTTTAAAGTAGTCCGGCTCTGTCTCTTGTTCTTGTCTCTGGGTGTGTATTTGTACAGTTTCCAATTCATGTTTCAAACTGTTTTTTTCCTTGAAAGACATCAATTATGGGTCTTGATATCTTAATCTTAAGAATAAATAAAAATTTTAAGAACATCTCTTTTAATATTTTCTGGAAAACATTTTTATACAAGTATCGTGCATCAGATTACTTTGTTTAAGATAAGAGAGGCTTGGTTTGTGGCATATATTCTATGGGAACCACACCCACCACTGGTCAATTTTGGAGTGCCTTCAGTTTATTTCCATAACAGACAAGGAGACATTGGTTACTGTATACAGTACCAGAGACATTATGGGCCAGCGTGCAGAGGGTGGTAGGGAGGAACAGCTGGGTTGACAAATGAATATAGCGAAAGTGGTCTGTAGGAGCACGTTAGCTTCCCTCACACGTGTTCCTCGCGTGCGCAACTTGTGCAATTGTTTAACCGACAAGACACCAACATTCTCAACACCCTTGAAATGGTTCTAGCCAGCCACGACAAAGTAATCGGGTATGGTTAGTCCTCCCATTGTCGGTTCTGATTCTCCAGATCATTTGCCCTTCATGGCCATTCAAACTTAATAGCTCTTCTGTTGACCATAGGTAAAAGATCCAGTGATCGTCCCATTGATCCGATGGCCGTATGATATGAATACTTGTCTACTATAGAGTCATAGAGTTTAACAATTATGTTTCGATGCACTCCCTAGCAACACCTCTGTGACTGCAAAATTGGTTCATGGAGATGCTCAATAAATAAAGCTGGCCGAAATGGACCTTTTTCCTGCTCCGACCCAAAGCGACAAACCACAATCAACTGAACTAGCCCATGAAGAGGAGGATGATACCAGCTGTAAGGCCCCTGATTCAGCGCTGCAAGAAAGATCCTTGTATATATGACAAGCTGGAATTTCATACACCAGCTGTAGTCAATGAACTTGTGTTTTGAAACTGGCAAGATTAGCAAGCAATCCCTTCAAACAAATCCCTTCATCAATATGATTACTTTGGAAGGGCCTAAGTCAAGATCAACGTATCATTCATCAAATATTGTAGGCTCGTGCTTCTTTGTTCAAACCCATACCACGCAAACAGTGATTCAAACTGAGAGCACTATGTAAAGAAGTGGGAAGAAATTACAAAAGTGCTTAAAAACTGAAGCAATTACGTAGGGTTAGCCTCTGCCACAAAGGCACGAACAAAGAATGTCGTGGACACCGAAAGGCAAAAGTGACTGAACGATAACCTGGTGGCCGGTGGCCGAAGTCTCCTTAAAGGTGAAAGGGTCATCACATACTTGCCCACTAGTAAAGCGGGAACCACATACGAGGCAACAGATCAGACGAAGAAAGTGGATGAACCATGCTCGAGGAAAAATCAACGAAGCAATGATTTCCATTTGAGAAATTGGAAATCGGGAAAAATGCATTGAAGAGAGTAAGTAAATGTATTGAGTCAGGCGCTCCTTTTGTTTGCAGAAAAGCATCAATTCATATGGATTTATTTTGTATTAGAAGCAGTAGCTATTGCACATACTAATCTTCACTTAATTCTTGAAAAGGCATAGCTGAAGGCAGCTTGCAGTTGCATTCAATTACGGATCAAACTGTATTTTTTTTTTTTTGGGTTAATGAGTATTTAGATGACAGAACAATATCACAACCTCGTTGTCGAGTCCTGATGCATTTCTTACTAAAAAAACAAAAAACAGATACCAGAAACAATGAAAAGAGAATGGAAATGTGGAAAAGAGAGAATTAAAAATAAATCAACATTCGCTAGAAGGAGGGCTTGAACCTCCGACCTTGTGGTTAACAGCCACACGCTCTAGCCAACTGAGCTATTCCAGCAACTTAATACTAAAGGCAGGCAATAACTTACTTGTATCAGTAAGTAAAAAACTAGGCTTTTAATAAATTCTCGCGGGCACATTACAATTTGCCTTAAGATATCATAAAATATAAGTTTTGACATCGACCCTTCATGATAATTTTTTTTTAAAAAAAAAACTGGATAAAGTCTCTTTAAAACCAAAATCTATGTTTAAATTTTTTTTTTTTTACTTCTAATTTGTCCAGTTTTTATTATTATTGTTTATTGCATCTCCACAGATAAAGCTAGCTACTATTTAAATAGAAAAAAACTATACACTGGAGTTCAAATCAATTCATGGGGTTAAGAATTTTTATTTTTATGTTATAACATGTTTTTCAAAGAATTTTTTATATAAAAACTATCAAATTATATTTTTTTATTTGTTTCTAGATAATATATTAATATTAAAAAAAAATTATTTTAATATAATAGAATCCATCGTAAAACATGTAGCTATAATACACAGTGTTAGAAAATAATATAAATCACATCCTGAGACCTCACATAAAAGCTTAAGCTATTGGGTTAAGATGGTTCTTTGACATGGTATCAGAGCTTTAATGACCAAGTGGTATCGAGTTCGAATCTCACCATCTCTATTTATTTGATAAAAATGAAGCACATAGGTAATGTGGGTCTGTGCAAGTTTCAAAGCCCAAAGGGCTTTCACTTGAGGGGATGTGTTAGAGAATAATATAAATCATATCCTGGGACCTCACCTAAAAGCTTAAGCTATTGGATTGAGATTGTTCTTTGACACACAATACATACATCATTCATAATACACAGTACACACACCACGTCCATGAACCTAAGGAGCACGATCCGTCATCATATAGGTTGGGTCTGCATCAATGCACTGTAACCTAGTGAATAGGATCCTCAATACTATTGATAGCTATGTTCAACCTAATTTTTAATCTCTTCTATGTTCCACTTACTGATTTTTTATTTGCTTTCTTAAGGAGTTCAACCAGATTAAACTTGGTCCTCGTAAGGCCAATGGTAATAAACTATTTGACAATGCATGGCTTATAATTATGTCTTGGTATTCATTATATGTCTATAGTTGTTTGATTACCGCAAGGGTTTGGTGTTTTTTCCATTGAGGAATATCTACTGAGAGAATTCTTAGACAGTACTCAAACTTCGAATTTGCCTTTTCTATAGGCAATAAACTAACTTGGACTCCATTGCAGAACAAAAATTAAGTGCAATATATAGTTTGGAAGAATCCCAAGAAATTCACCAAATATTGACATATAATTAAATATATATTTAGCAACTAGAGTATTTCATCTCAATATCTAAATCTAACATCCAAGTAGCATCACCAAATATTGAAGTACTCTATACATGGCTCTCTAATGGGTCTTGTTAGGATTTTGAATACATCAACCCAATCTATCAACTGCATAAACTACGTCACGATGAGCATAATTACACAAATACATAATACTGTTTGAGAATGAAAACAAATAAAGAGTCGACTTAGAGGTATGAAAATAATATATTTAAAATATTTATTTGTTTCACACAGAGATCACCTCTAGAAAATAACTAAGTTATCTAAACCCTTGAAAGAATAAAAAGAAAAGATAAAGAAAAGAAAAATAAGTTTGTTTTGTATATATATTCTCTGTGTGGTAACATGTTTATATAGACTTGAAATATTATGACTGTTAATGAAACTATATGAATGTTAATAAAATAATTATATTTTAAATTAAATTGAATAACTATTGTCACACGTGTGCGGCGTCGCGGCGAATATTCCACTTTAATCTAAAATGTAACTATTTGGCAAATATAGGGAGACAATAAAATCTTGGCTTTTATCGGTGGAAAATGCAATGGGAGTCGCCACCTAATATTTTGATCACTAGGAACCCTAACTGGTCTCAGAGATCGGGTACGGGGACTGGTTGTATAAAAGGAAGGTATTAGCACCTCAAATACGCCTTACCTAAGGTAAGTTTCATTGTTTGATTGTCTGATAAAAAGCTAAGATGTTATTGTATTTCTAATTGTTGGTCTGTCTATAGTTCAAGAAAAGTCCTCCTCAGTAAGGAGGTCATTATCTTATCACGTAAAAATCTAACCGTTCTAACGCCTATATAAAAAAACTACATTTTTAATATCAGGAATACGTTTTACGTATAAATTCGTTATCCCAGATACTAAAAGAAGACAAAAATATTTTTTTAGAATTTTTGAAATATTGGCGTAGTTCTCATGGCTCTAACAAACTTGTTATTAAAGCTAAAGTGCATGCTAAAACATATTTTTGAATATTTTGTGTTTTATGTATAAAAAAACAATATGATTTTTTTTGTTGTATGAAAATACGATGTGATGAATTTTCTTATCTTTGAGATACTTGGCCGTATGCATGAAAACAAAATATTTTTTTTATTTTATATATATATATATATATTTTTTGATATCTTGACGAAAACCGGGTATTTTTAATACCGGATTTGTATCTTTACAGTATTAAAATACAAACCGATATTGATCAAAATGCAGTAACAAACTTGCAGAAAATCATATATTTTTTTAAATAATTCTTTGAAGAAAATTTTTCGAACGGGTTAGACCCAACCCAAAAGGAAACTGGGCCGAAATCAGCCCAAAATAAATTGGGGCCTGGTTTCTACACGGCTGGACTCAGCCCAGCCACATGGGCTGGGTTGATGTTCCAGCCCGAAATAAACATGGACCGGTTACTATGCATAAGCATAGGAACTAATTAATTAATTAGCCAGTTAGTATGCACCTGCACAGTAACCGGCTAATTATTTTCTTGCTTTCAGAACGTGCATAGTGCATGTTCTGCATGTAACAAGATGAACAGTAAAAGGGGATAAGGGGAAGAGTTACCTGGGATGAAGAGCTTGAATAGATGAGCTGACGGTGGTGCTAGTGACCGGTTTGGCGGTGGTGTAGCTGCGACCGCTGCTCTTCCTCTTCTCTGCTATTTTGGCGTTGCTTCTTCTTTTTGTTTCCTTTGTTCCCTCTGTCAACAATGTTCTTCCCTCTCTGCTGCTGCTTCGCGGAGGTGCTGGTGGCGGCAGCCTGGGGAGTGGCTTGGACGGTGGTCGGCTTTTCTTCCTTTTCTTCTCTGTGTTTTTTCTTCAGCTCTGTTCTCTTTTGTTTTCGTTTCCTCCTTCTGCTTCTCAAGGTGCTGTTGTCGACTAAGAAGGTAGTGGCAGCTGGCGGTGATGATGATGGCAGAGCGACGGTGGCGAGCAGTGTTTTGCTGCTGTTTTTCCCGTTTATACAGAGGTGCAGGCTTCTGCATTTTCTTCCAAAGGGTGTTGCAGCATGTGGGGAGAAGAATGATGAGCTGAAAAATGATGATCCTTGGCAGTGCAGGTGTGTTTGTATCGCCCCCTCTGTTTCAAGCTTCCCCGCCTTCTTCCCTCCTTTCTCTATTTCGTTTCCTCTCTTTTCTATTCTCTTTGTTTTTTTTTCCCTTTCTTTTCTCCCCTCTCTAGGTTTCTCTCCTTCGAAATCCTCCCCTCGTTCAAAAACTTCTCCCCCTCATGCTGGTGTTGAGAGCAGTATTTATAGGCAAAAGGGGGAGTGGGGGAGGCGTCCCTGCTGTTGCGCATGGGGAGTAGGGGACACCAGGCGAGGTCTCCAAACAAGTGTGGCTTTGCAGGGCACGCCTTCACTGTTTTCTAGTCACGAGGGGGCGTGGGGTTTTGGGTTTCGGCAGCAGCATGTGGGGAGAGAGGAATAGTGTCTCTCAAACGACAATGTTTTGGTTTTTTTTATTATTTATTTTATTTTATTTTATTTGTGGGTATCCAAAAATAGGTTACAACAACTGTTATTCAGTTTTATCCTGACAGTTATAAATATTAGAATGTAATTACAAAAATTAAAAGAAATAAATTAAAAATGAAATATTAAGTTAATTATGAATATGATTATCAAAAAAAAAGTTAATTATGAATATTAAAAGAAATAATTATGTCTAAATTTAATTACAAAAACTAAAAGAAATAAATTAAATATTAAATATTAAGTTAATTATGAAAATTAAAAGAAAGAAATATAAAGTACTGTCTTTTTGATATTATAAATATCCATATGGTAAACCAATTAAAAAATTGCATTCATTATTGTTTTCACTTAATTTACTACACGGTAGAAACTCACGATTATATATATTTAAGAGGGAGTGTCTCTTTTCAACATAGAATAAATATTTTTTTTAATTTATTTACAAAGTACACCGACACATAAAATCATAACCAAGAAGTTATGCAGATTCATAGCGAAACACTATAGCCTAAAGTATTTTGAAGCTATGAACTAGCATCATAAAGCAGAAACAGATCTGCTACCACCATGATCATTTTTTCCTAGAAGAGAAAACTGTGTATTTCCCTTACAAAAAATCTCATCGGTTTTAGTTGTTAGTGTACTGTGACTGATAAATGGCAAAACTGATGGTTTTTTACTTGTTATTTTCGTGTTTGTTCTCAATTAGGAAAGAAAATAAATATGTGCATGGTTACTTTAACCTCATCCTTTAGTTACTAATAATAAGATACAAAAAAGCATGCCTCTCACATATAGACATAGATGGGTTTGGTATATATCATGCATGCACGTACGATTGGTCAATTATAAGCCACTCAAATTCTAGGTTAGATATCTCCTATATATTGGAACAAAGCTTTACACAATTAATAGACTCTTGAATCTAAAAAAGGTTGAGTCTGTTTTGGTACCAAAATTATCTTAAATTAGTTCATTAATTCTCAATATATCTACTAAAAGCCAGTTAGTTATCCAGAATGAGCGATGACCGTTTGTTAATAAGAAAGATTAAACAGTCTCATCATCCTTCTCCGTCTATCTACTAAAATCTCGTTGGAAAACTATCAGTCAACGCGAAAACATGTGATAGCGCCATCTTCCTTAATTTATTTTTCCTCGCACTTATTTATCTGATTTTTAATGTTCTTGACAGAAGCTCGGTCCCGCTCTCTTTTGTCCCATTTCAACCTGTCTAGCCTCTCACAACCAATTTACTGGTCGAGGAGGTACTTTGTCAAGAATGATTAATTGTTTTTCTGATCAAAATCCAGAGAGATTCATGCTTTCGAGACTCGTCATTGGGCCATTAGTCTTTCAATATTTGTAGCAAAAAAGAAAAAAAGAAAAAAAACATTGTTAGAGAAATATTGGAGTGTCTAATGATCGATCAGTAATAGATAGAGTCTCATACCTAACGGCCACCGACTAACCTAACCCCAAAAAATAAAAATAAATAAATTGTAAAACTGCTTAGGATACACCTCTTTCAGAGGCACATGCATGCCAAACCACCGGTCCAAGTCAACCCTTTCTTCTTGCAAATTTCGAAGAAAATAAATACCACCATTTTCAACTGATCTCTCTTCCCCACATATATAGGATTCTTGGTTATGATCTGCTCTCTCATTCGTTTTCAGTTGAGTCATTTCTTTTTGTTTTTAGAAACTCTGTATTAAGCTAATGGGGAAGCCTGGCCGTGATAAACAAGCCAAAAACCAAGGAGCTTGGTCTAAGCAAGAAGACCAGAAACTCATAGATTATATTCGAAAACATGGCGAAGGTTGTTGGAGTTATCTTCCGCAGGCTGCAGGTTTCTCCTTCTACTATATAAAACTTGTTTTCGAACTATTTAAGTTCATTAACTATTTAGTCTCTCTCGTTTTATTTTAAATAAGCATGTTATGATTACTTAAGAACATTGTTAGAGAAATATTAAAAATATTTGGTTTTCATGTTGATTGATCAGGCCTACTTCGTTGTGGTAAAAGCTGTAGGCTAAGATGGATAAACTATCTTAGGCCAGACCTTAAAAGAGGCAACTTTGCTGAAGATGAAGAAGATCTCATCATCAAGCTTCATGCGCTCCTAGGAAACAGGTGAGATATATTCATATTCCACATTTTAATTTTCCCCCCTTCAGTTTCAAATCCTACTGCTGAAATTAATGAAGAGACTGCATATTTCCTATATAAGAATTAAATTGCACCATGCATGGCATGTATCTTGACATACGATTTCATTAATGCTAAATTACAAGTCCTCTTCTAATAATTCTACAAAGGAAAAAATGGTAATGCTACAACTACATCACATTTGACTTTCTGTTCTTGTTAAAATGTTTTCAGGTGGTCATTAATAGCGGGGAGATTGCCTGGGCGTACAGACAATGAAGTGAAGAACTATTGGAATTCTCATTTAAGGAGAAAGCTTATAAACATTGGGGTTGATCCAAATAATCATCGTTTGAAACAGAATCTCCTGCGCCCTCATAACCCACCAAACCCTGCTAGTGCATCATCATCTGGACTGCAAATTCAGGCCATACAGAGGCCAACAAAACCTCATGTTGATAAGGAGCAAGTATCGGATGCCTTAAGTTGCGTAGAGGATGATCCATGTGCCTTGCCTGACCTAAACCTTGATCTCACGGCGAGCTTTCATTATCCTTCAATCCCCCACGCTGAAGACAATCCAAAGGACTCGAGTCCACTAGATATTGCCCCTTCTCCCACGCTTCTTCTCTTTCAATAAACAATTAAAGGCACCCGTTTAGGAGGGACTGATGATTGAGTTAAGCCTCATTTTTAAATCTTGATTGTTTCGAAACATCATATATAGGGAGTTCCGTCTTCCTGAAACATATATCATGAGAAATTAAAGAAGCAAGGCAACCTTACTGCAAGATCAGAAGCTGCTATATTAAGAGTTGATGGTTTCAGGTCACTGGCTATTCAGAGATGAGTGATCCGTTGCTTGATGTTATCCGAAGTTCTCGATCAAGGCATTGTTCATTCACACTGGGCATGGATTCATGAAGGTCGTAAATATTAATTGTCTGTCGCCATGACAAAATCGCTTTGTTGGACATAAATTATGATGAGCTAGAATTTCAGAAAATATGCAGGATTAATATTTGAAAATTTGAACCTTGTTCATGTTTTTGGATTTTGTTCTATTGAGTATGTCATTCTGTTTTTACTTCCTTCAATTCCTTGATAAATTTAATCCCAAACCCTATGGTATATGTGGCTCAGGTCATAAGAAATGCGAATAAGCAGAATGCAGCAAACAATTAATTAACCCTATGGTATATGTGGCTCAGGTCATCTTTCTGCCATATTGAATTTGATAATAGACGATATATATATATATATATATATATATATATATATATTCTGTATTGTTATTTTTATTCCATGCAATATATATTCGCTAACCAGGAAGAGGATTCAAGTATCATGAATCCTGGCATAAATACATGCACGCATGTATCTCACCAAAAGTAAGATTGAGCAAGTTCCATGCAATCTCTCTGATTAGAGTTCATCTAGAAAATATGTTACAAACTATTAATCCTGAGATATTGGACTTGCATTCATATTTTTACCTTCCATGAATAATATTGCTACCTATTTACCTGTCAAGGTTAATTGGAATTTGCTAAGGGTATAGTAGTGCTTATAATTCTAATCATGTGAATATAGGAAAAGTAATTAATATTGCAGATTCAAATGAAATTAGTATTAATAATAAAAAGGAAGATTAAAAAAATTTCCAAGTAACCAATATTAATTAGATTTATGCAACCTCGATCCATTAATTAGACATATCATTTTCATCGATTTGATGATTCGGTCCCCTCACGCCAACTTCAGAAACCAGTCAAATGAAAAATGACATCGAAGATGGTAGACAGGAGTACAGATACTGGCAATTCTGTCCACAAATCTAGGTTTTTTTAATCTAATTTTCTATAAATTAACTGAATTTTTATTTTTGCTAAGAATATCTTAATTCCCTCCCAGTTATTTATAGAGAAAAGTGATACTCTAATATATTGAGCTTTAAGGAATTTAGAAAAATGCACCACCTGTTTCTCGAATATCTCGCATTTATTTATCGTTATACTAGCTTTGTAATGCAAAACTACTTCTAGTAAACAACCCATCTTCTTCCCTTCCTCATTGCCAATTCACTGCCTATGACACATTTGTTAACCAAGATTTTTTCTTGAACAAGAGTACAGAGTACACACTCATTCGAGAATGAAGATAAAGTCTGAAGATATATATGCTGTATTTTCCAATAAAAAATTACTGGGAATTTATGATACCAAGTAATGTATATATATATATATATCCATGATTCTATCGAGCTTCTGTTCCATTACCACAGTTCGAGCAGTTGCACCTTGCATGTACGTACATGTGCACCAATGTATGTAGCTACCAACTAACATGCTTTGAAAAGAACATTGCATGCGGTAGAAACTATATTGGCGAACATATTGATCCAGCTACCATTCAATGGAACAATGACATCGATAAATTTTTTTTCAAAGTACATGCTTTTCCATAATAATCGAGAGCTTTATTAATTAGTAAGTCAGAATACCATTAAGGGAATGGTATTTTGGATGAGAAGAAATACAGAGATATTGTCCTTCTTGCACTAGAACAAGATGTAAGAAAAGCATGAATATTGAAAACTATACAAGGTGCAAAGATTAAATAAAAGATAAGTGGACATTACTTATTTTTCCAGCCTAAAATGCGTTCAGATCCCCTAAACAAGTCACTGCGAGTGTATAAAAAGTTCTCATTCTTAGTCTTCATCCATCGAGGAAGTTGATGCAAAACAGTATGAAACAACTTATTCCAATCCAGTTTCTTATCCTCGAAAACCAAATCATTCCTAACATTCCAAATCCTCCACAAAATACCGTAGGATAATATTGTGAAAGTTACCCGCTGGAATTTTCCTTTAACCATTATACTCCATTGAAGCACAACTTGATCTATGCTTTTCGGCACACGCCAACTAATACCAGTCCAATACATAAAACGCTGCCAGATTATCCAAGCGGCATAACAATGCAAGAAAAGGTGATTAGCATGTTCAGTTACCTCATTACAGAAAGGGCATACAACTTGGCTCTAATTGATTAAATTCCTTCGTGCTAAGAAATCGCTTGTGCTGACTCTTCTCTGGAGAAGTAGCCACGTGAACATCTCCACCTTTGGAGGAGCTATTCCTTTCCACAATAAAGAGGCAAAAGAGAAAGTTTCAGGATGTGCAATTCTGTCCAGTTTATTGGGCAAGATTTGACAATATACATTCCATCCCTCTCAGCTTTCCTGTATCGCCTATCCTCTTTGATAGGACTCAATCTGACCTCACCAAGTAACTGAAAACGTTGCTGATATTGGGTGAGTTCTGAAGACCATAACCTTCTTTTCCAATATAGCTGTCATTGCCAAATTCCCATCATATACTCTCCCATTTCAGCCAAGCAAGAAGTCGGTACAATAGACAAAGAATAAAACCTTGGAAATATGTCTCTCAGAATCCCAACCTGTAGCCATTTATCAGTCCAAAAACGAATCTTTCTCCCATTGCAACCTTGTAAAAGCAATCCTTTTGCAGAACAGATGAAGCTTCTAAGTTGGAGTTTATGATAGAATATATACCTTGCCAGGGTTTTGAAAGTGGGACTTTGAAGGAAGGAAGCCCATTTCCAAAAACAAGGGCTGTATTTTTTACAAAGAAAGTAGTGCTGCATGCCACCTCCCTGGAATATGATTATCCTGTAGTCTCCAAAGCCACTTGAATAGCAAAGGCTTATTCTTGCCGTATAAAGAGCCAGCCCCCTACCCTCCCCAACATTTCTCTCTTAAGATCACTTTCCATGCCGCTTTGCAAATCTGTATGTTTTCAGAAACACCAGCCCATAAAAATCATCGTTGAATGGAAGATATAATCCTTTCTACACCTTTCGGCAATAGAAAAACTGACATATAAGATAATAGCAGAGAGGATAAAACATGCTTGAGAAAACATAATTCTTTTGAAGTTGAATTAGATCCACACACACACACACACACACACAGATATATATATATATATATATATATATATATATCCGATCACTATTTCAGGATTTGCCACCAGTAGCAAGAGAAGAATATTAGTTACTGGAGGTGTTAAGATTTCAACCTAGCTAAGCTAGCACCACTACAACTCGGAGAAACAGTTTATTAAATGCACTATTCAATGTGTGAAAGCTCCCTGCTGAGATATCATCAATTTCTGCAATCAGACATCGATCGTACGTGTTGTATATCTAAATTTTGGGTCAGTCTTTTTGGATGCGTGTAAGACCGCATCTCCTGATCAATTTCTAGATACTTGAAGAAATATTGGATATGAATCTTTTAGCTATAAATTAAAACTTAGGTTGGTATTTTTTTATGTACCACATTTTCTTCTCTACATTTTGCTAAGTTATGTGTGGATGCTGTTAAAGGATACATGTATGATCAACTAACCTAAACAATCCAGTCAAGAATCATCAACAGGTTGTTCAAAATAAAGAGTTTTTTTTTTTTAAAGGCTGTTATTACTTCTTCCCAGCTATATCTCTTCCGTAACTCTTTTGATTAGACAAGAATATCAAATATAATGAAAAAATCGTCAACAAAGCGTGCAGAGATTTTGTCAATGAAGAATGTCCTATATATTCAAATACAATTAAAATTAAATTTAAAAACAAAATTGAAAGGGGCGATAAAAACACTGTTTCCTGTGGATGGAAACAATGTTTTCATTATCTTGCTCTTACGAAAAAAAAAAACTCTTAAAATTATCTTTGTATTAGAACCATTTAAATATTTTCAAATTGATTGAGGATAAAATAAATATTTTGTTTTTTTGTTTTCATAGTAAAATAACTTCTTTGTATGGATGTTTTAGAGGATTATTTTTGTAATTTCATAGTAAAATAACCTATTTACTTTTATAATAATAATAATAAAACTTTTTCTTTTCACTTTCAAAAACATAGTAAAAAAACCTAATTACATTTACAGTTCAAATTCTGAAGGCATTTTTCTTATTGCACTATTGGTTTTTTTAAAACTATTATAAGAAGTTACTTTTTTTAACTATTAACTTATAAATTCTGCTTATAACGTTTTTTTTTTATAAAAAAATATTTCGAATAATTTTTTATAAACATAATTTTAATTTAAAATCATTTTAACATTTTTTTTTGCATAAGTTATTTATGAAAGTACAAATTATGAAATATGACTCAAAAGTTAAAAAATCATTTTTCATAAGTAGTTCCAAACAAATTCTAAGTTGTGGTAAAATTAAGTTAATTTTTTTTAAAAATAAAATATTTTTTTAAAAGAAGAGAAGAAGAAAACTAAGAGATGTGGTATAAGTATAATTTATGAATTATAAATTACAAATTTTAACTTTTTCTTAAATTAAAAATGTGATTTAATATTGTAATAATTTTTTATTTAAATCAGAAGTTATTTCTAATTAAATATATTTATGAATTTTCTATAAATTAAAAGGTTAAAAATAACTTAGTTATTTCTAATTAAATAGATTTTTGAATTTTCTAACGTACGGGTCCCAGCAATAAATAGCTACGAGGGAATGTAGCGGAAAGAT
>Ga0325403_1001833_pt1 | contig 18239 bp, 14 predicted proteins | sample PopdelMetagenome_19_FD_205665 | JGI IMG/M metagenome (GOLD analysis project Ga0325403, IMG submission 205665) | Populus deltoides microbial communities from Bellville, Georgia, United States - Xylem-PdKOR-R4 | ecosystem: Host-associated > Plants > Phyllosphere > Stem > Wood/Secondary xylem...
AGTGGAGCCAGCATCTCAAAGATTTTAAGATTAAATTCTGACCCGATTTATACTGTAGCAAAAAGGATTTTAATTAATTATTTTATCATCCTTGACATAAGCTTCCTAATAAGATGAGTAGGCTCGGTACCTAGTAATTAGTATCGAGTCAAATCAAGATAGAGTCAAATCAAGATATCCCATCAGACTAACAATTCAAATTATAAAATTTAAGTAGTAACTAGTACCGAGTCAAATCGAGATATCCCATCAGAACAACACTTCAAATTATAAAATTTAAGTAATCCAATAGAAGATAACTATAAAGCCGCCCTTATTTTTTTAACTAAAGGTCACAGATATTTGAACTTCCAAGTACTTAAGCAAATTAGCTACAGAAGCTTGCTTAGGATCTCTACGTGCAGGATGGTGCATGCTAGAATTGCAGTGAAGGTTCATTATGATCCTGGTGGACCGAGTTCAAGAGAGAATTATGAACATAATGGAACGACTGTACAAGCCCGAACCAGGGAAGGGGGAGAGAAAAAAAACCCAGAAAAAACTACATAGAAACGTTCATTCACAGCCTCTCAAGTGTTTTATCTGATCAAATCAACCCATCTAATTTGTTTTTGGTCAAATTAAATCCTCTGTTTTCGATTTACTGATAAAGATTACCCATGTCCACGTATATACATATAAATGGCAGCTATTTAATGGATGGATTGGGCAGTTGTTCAACACGATTAAACTTAGAGGGATCCATTTCACTAAATGTTGAGGCTCGAGGGAGCATGCATAATTTTGTGAATGTTTTGCTTCTTGTTACTTCTCTTCCAGTAAATTACTTCTCAGACTCTAATGGCATCTTTCACGATGGAATACCATATAAAATATAATCAAATTTCTTAAAATAATGAACCTAATCTGGGGCATGTGACGCCAGCATTTTCTCCTCGAGACTACCTATTTGAGACACTATTTCTACCCTTGCTTAACAGGGAAACACCTGAGCAATGTAGTCTCTCTAACATGTCATGAAATTCGATTTCGTTAAAGAAAGACAAGCCTAACTCCCTGCTAAGAATCAGCTAATCACCACGCACCAAGCCTAGCTATCTTCATCCCCCCGGAGATGAAACATCCCGTGTTAAAAGAAGCTTTATTTTATACCCTGCCAGTAGCAGGCTACCATCACCATGTGGTCGTTTTGGCTTTCTCATGCCTCAATCAAAACAAACGTATCCATAAATAGTACTATTTCTTAATTCATTCATTCTACACATTCCTATCCCATTTTGTTCACCAAATATGAAACAACAAAATATGTATGCAGAACAAGATACGAGGTTCATTTAAATCTAGCAAATCAGGTGGCAAACAAATCTCCTGTAGTTTCATTCTGGAGTATTATACAGTAAGGAGGCAGCTTATCAGAACTGGCTCAGCCTATCAAAGGCAGAACTAAACTTTTTTTCCCGATTATCCACAATAAACTTCTTCGGTAATCTAACTCACCCCATTTCAAACACTATACAAGCAGGGGATAAATTACCAGACAATCTTCGATTTTGGAGGGCTATTGATACAAAAAGTGCAAGTCATACGGCTTGCATGAGAACTGCAAGACTTGATAAATTTCTTTCACCAATACAAGCTTGACTATAGTGGCTGTCTCCTCTTTGCCCTGCTCATCTCACAGCTCTTCTTGGATTTTTAGGAGGATCCGAACCAGCAACTGATTCTATGAAGCTGCAATGTATCAATAAAATAGAGAATTATTGTGCTAGACCATCACATAATATTAACACCCACATGACTAGAGCAGAATGTACATGTACTTGCAAAATAAAGGGTATGATATAACAGAAGATCAGTCCTGCTGTATCACACTGTGACATACTTTGGAGATCCAGACCCAGGTCCATTAGACTCGCTTGAAGATGGATTCCCAAAGTATTGGACTGAAATCAAACCATCGTCTGCTGCCTCTGACGACAAAGGAGAACCCAGTGAGTTTGTAGATGTAGCTCTGGATGACATTCCTGCAAAATGAATAGCATGGCATTAAGAGCATAAGTTAGTAAAATGAATAAAAAAGTTTATAAAAAAAATGCCAACAGTGATTTCTGTCTAGGAATGATCACTTGCTAAAAATTATTAGGTATAATGTTCGATGAAACTTCCTCTCAAAAAATGAATTGCAATTTGCAATGGCAGCCAGGCAAAAATATCATTTTACAACTGTTAAACATTATGGGAAGCACAGATAAAAGGGATCGTTAAAGAAATGTTAAACCAAGAAAAGAAGGATTGAGAGGAAAAAAGAGAAAGCCTGGGATTTAATCATCTTTTGCCAAAAGCCCCAAAAAATTATATACAAAAAACTAGAGGAAGCAAGAAAAAGAAAATAGATGGACATCACTAAAACATGATTCAAAGTCATTTTGAAAACTAGAACTCTTCTCACATATAGCTAACATTATACACTCGACAAGAATTTAAAAAAACTGTTTCAGAATAAGACCAACAGTATACTAGAATCAAAATTCAGAAGTCTACACACCTTTTCACAAATAAACCTCTTGAGAAAGAAACTATATGGAGTGGAGCTATAGCAAAAAAATACATGTGCTGAAGATGGACAATAGGGGGCAAAAATGCAGGCTTTCCAGTTCAAAGAATTCAAAAGTATAGTTTTGAATGATTGGGGAATTCAACCATGAGGCACGCATAAGTCCCCACCCACATAACATTTGTATCCAAACCGTGGAATGATGCATAGGTTAAAAACCAAAGCAGCAATACTGTGAGAAAATCTTGCATGAGCATTATTACCTTGAAAGAGAATCACTAGGCAGAATAGAATGGTGAACACCATGGCAAATAGATTGCTATTTGATGATGCCTTTGTGGCTTTCACTTTCTTCAAGGCCTTCATTCGCTCAATCCTTGCACGCTTCAACATGGCTAGTTCAGAAATCTCCTTGATCAGCTTCTGGTCAGCAGCATCCAATGACGGACCTCGTGGAGGCCTGGGAGGCTTTTTATTGCTTGTCTTTTTACGCTTCTCCTCTACTATTTTCTTTTCTACTTGATCAACAGGCATTTCTCCCTCCAACTTCGCATGGTCTGCAGAACCACCACCAGGATTTGACACATTTCCACACAAATTTACCCTCTCTTCACCATTGGCTTTCCCATCAGAAAATGCCCCACAAACCTTAACGAGCAGCGACTTTGTTTGTGTTTTTACTCCCAAACTTGCATCTTTATTTAAATCTTCTACAATATTTCTCACCCCACTTTCAAGATCAACCTCGAAATCTCTATCTCTTGGAGCTATATGGTCCATGTCCAGTAAACAAAGCCAGTCCGATCTCTTTGTTTTCTCCTCAGACTCCAAACAATTAAAGCCCTAAATAGATTCACAAGACCAAGACCACTAAAAGAAATCAACCCTCAAAGTCAACCCATTATAGGAAATTGACCTATTTACACAATAAATTATAAAGCACGGCGAGCAATGGCAATAAAGATACCCAACTTCATCAAGTAAACAAAACTTTCCAGTTACAACTGGCAAATGAAGACATGCGAAGTCTCCAACAATGGCAAACTACTTGCCTTTCACGCCAGTGTTGCCTTTTCACTAATAAAGTCTCAACCTTTATCTCCTTCTTCAGAAATCCAGAATGCCAATCTAAAAATTAATCACAAAGACTATCAAAACCTGCATTTTGATTAATGAAATAAAAAATTAGCCACGTCCCAAATGCAGTAATGGACCAAAAACTAGAGCCTTCGCTTCAGTCCTCAAAGTCTACATAATTAAAAAAAAAAGGCAAAACAAATAACATGACATTAACATTCCTTCACAAAACAGGCAAATAAAAAAGCACCCATGTAACTAGCTTAAAACTTCATAATAAACATAGAACCCATTAAGCGTGACAAATAAAGAAAGGAACAAGAAATTTTGAAGCACAAATCAATTCCACAAAAACCAATCAATACATTGCAAATGATGGATCAAATACTCCAAACTCAAACCACCCTATCCTTTTTTTTTTCTTTTAATAAACCATGAAAAGAAAGGGAGTGGATAAGAAATACCTTGAAGAGAAAGCGAGAAAACCCCAGATCCGATGCAGACAAAAGCAGTCAAAATGAGCTATCTATCAATGTAAGAAAAAAATAAAAGTAACAGGTAGTAATATACTAAATATGAAGAAAAGAGACAGAAAGAATGAGAAAGAAGCGGGATACAAGGAAAGGACACGAGGGGTTTCAGTTTTTTTTTAGCCAAAAAAATGCAAGATAACAGGGAAGCTACTCCCACAGTAACACTTCTTCTTGTAGTTGCTAAAACTTGAAATTTTGAGACTTGGATATTAAAAGGGGAAAAAAAAACTGAAGAATTAATTGAATTTTCTTTCTTTTGAATCCGCTCCGCGTTAATGCACTAACTGACGGACTGCGTCACAAAATGACAGCTTAGTCTACTTTCTTTGTAGCTTGTAAAACCCATGTGATGTCCTTGTCTTGGAAACTTCACCGACACTTGCCACCTGGTCCTAGTTTCGTTTTCATTCTCTTTCTTCATCACTTTATTTTTTCAAAAAAATTAAATCTTATTTAATTATTTGCCTCGCATTTTAGTGTTACTAATAGTCTATTTCTTTTTATATTTTAAAAGTAAGTATTTTTTTAAAAGATTAAAAAGATATTTTTTATTTTAAAATATTTTTTATATTTTTATATTGTTTTGATGTACTAATATAAAAAATAAATTTTAAAAATAAAAAAATATTATTTCAATGTATTTTCAAGCAAAATATATTTTAAAAAATAACTGCTGCCACAGTATCAAATTGATCCTAGATTTATGATTCATGTGATGTCGCGGGTCAAATAAAAAAAAATTTACCTTAAAAATAGTTTAGAAGATGGTTATATTAAAAAAAAGTAATAAAAATTTTATAATCAACTTAGATCCAGATTAATTTAATGATACAATTAAAAAATAAAGTAACAACAACAAATAAAAAAAATATTTCCCTTAATAAAATTGGGCTAACAAATGAAATTCATAATTTTGACATGAAATATGTCCATATTACATGTTTAATTGTGTGTTTTAGGTCATAAGGTCGAGATAATTCGATTAAAAACAAATTAACAATAAATAAAAACAAACTGAAAAAATTGAAAAACAAATATAAATTAAAATATTTAATATTGAAACCTTAGTTAACCCAATTATCTTTAATGAATTTGTTTATTAAAATTAATTTGTAATAAAATTTCACGCACGTATAAAATAAAATGGAAAAAATATTATGCAATGTTGGACATGTTAAAGATATTATAAAAAAATAATTTTTTTATTTAAAAAAATTAATTTAATCCATGTAAAATGTAAAAAAAATATTGATAAATTATATTAACCTCTTCAAAAATTAAACACATCTGATATGATGATAATAATAATAATAAATAATCACTATTTAAAAATTGACAAATAAGTCAAAAAAATCACATAAAAGGGGTATTAATTAAAATATAATCTTTAAAATAATTTTTTTAAAAAATACATATAAAAAATGTGTTAGTTAAAAAACAATTAAAAAAAAATAAGGTCAGACATTGTTAGGTCTAGTAAGTCATGCCATGCGTCTAACCCGTCAATAAACGACCCATGTAGGGGCCTTTAGTTTTTTTTTAAAAGATTAATGATATAGATGACATGTCATTCCCTTTAATTTCTTTCAAATAAAAATAGACGATACAATGTCAAGATCCCCTGAATTTCAGCCATTATAGTAGCTAGAAAAACATGATTTGTGTTTTTTTCACCTAAAAAAACATTTTCAATCTATTTTTAACACAAAACACCTATAAAATATACGGGGGGATTTGTTAAATCAATCCATGGCCTCTAAACACACACAAAAATTAAACACTTCAAAAATTGAAATTAATCCGAAATCAAAAATCTCCTCAAGCTTATATATGTTTTTTTAGGCACTTTCACGTTACAAAAAACACCAATTTCAAACTCCTCTTGTAATATGGAATTATTTGACATAAAATCAACTATTTTGGTGGTTAGAATTATCAATAATAACAATTTTTTTTTTTTAGATCAGAATCCGGCGAGTCCCTCCCTTTTGAAAATTAAAGGAGCTAGTTATGTAAGAGCTCAAAACGACGGGGGACTAAAATTAACTTTTTAGATAAATTTAAAAGCCGCCACTTATTTTAGTTGTTTGTTTTTACTTCATCCATTTGTTTTTCAATTCAACTCTCCTTCTTATAAAAATATGCAATTGAATGCTAATTTAAGTTTAAAATGACTAAATTATAAAAAAAAATAAAAGTTCAATAGCCAAATTAAAATTAAAAAAAAATCATTACTCTAATTCATAATGATCTACGAGATGGTGAACAATTATAGCGATACAGTGAAAGCAGATGCTCTTTTGATTTCTTTTAATGTCATGCACATAGTTAGCAAGCTTAAAAATGAGAATATAATATTTTTTTTTCTAGCGTGGAGTGAAGCATTTATTGAAATAATCTTTTAAATTTTATTATTTATAACATGTAAAGTTTTTTTTTAATTATTTTAAATGAAATATTAAAACCTCAAATTTTTTTAATTTTTTTTTCGGATTAACCAGAGCCAACTAATGTGACCCAAGATCAGCTCTTTGACCGTGTCAACCCCCATACCAGATTTAATAACCATGATCCCATGATTATCTTTGATCTTTCTATTTAACTCTTTTTCTAAAGACTTTTTTTTATCAAAGAGGTATTGAATAATATTTTTTTTTATTTTTTTTATAATCTTAACATCCCAGTGTCAAAATTAAAAATAAAATTATAATATAGCAATATTATTTTAATATATTTTTAATTATAATATAATTTTCAGGTCATAAATTATAAATTTTGTTTATTTGTTCTAGTCAAGAAAAATTTCACACAACCAGGACAATTTTTCTATCTATAAGGTCGTTTCCATGGAAGAGCAATCATATTTGTGATCATGGATTCGATTTCAAGTATGAGTCTAATAAAGTAAGAATTTCTAAAAAAAATAATTCATATTATCAATGCTTTAAAATATAATGGAAATACCTTATTTTAGTATTAAATCAAAAAAATAAATACCACGTCATAGCGAATTCGATCATATACTCGTTATATTTAGACAATTCAATTCAATACTCATGCTTCTTAAAAAAAATTAAAAAATTAGGTCAACAGAGGAAAATAAATTTATTGAACGAGGAGCTTAAAATTAAAATTAGGTTCCTTCTCTTCCTATTTTTCTTAGACATGCAATATGGGGCGTGGGGTTTTGAGCGAATAATTTCTAAGAACAGTAAATTAATTAAGGTAAGGCATTTCAATCAAAACTGTTATATATATATATATATATACACACACATATGCTCTCAATTCCTAGTAAAAAAACCTAAACTTGTTGATAGAAAACATATTTTATATATATATATATATACACACACACACTAAGAATTGAGAACATTGAGATAAAATTGTCCAGATGCAGTGAATATAGAGTCGAATTTATCAAGTTATTTCATAAAGTTTAATCTATCAAGAGATTAATTTTGTTTATATTCATCTTTCACGTATCATTTTACTTAAGTTTTGTGAAGCTTTAGGATTTTGATAGTAAAAAAAATAATATATCGGGGTTAATTCATAAGTCCAATTCTAGGTTAAACCAAATTATATGAATTATAATTTTCAATTCTAATTCATGAATTATAATTCTCAATCAATATAATAATAAATTTATTGACAAAGGTAAAACTAAAAAAAAAAATTAAAAAAACATAAAAAATCCCAGGTCAATTCAGGTTAAACCAATTAAACTCGTGACCCGAATTATTAGATAAAGATAATCTCATAGAAAGTAAGTCAAAACAAATCATAAAACTATATTTCTAATCAACCCAGTGTTAAATAATGAACTTGTTAATAAAAAAAACTAACAGGGAAAAGAAAAAAAAATTTAAGTCAACTTGTTAAATTCACGGTCTAAATTATAAGATTAAAATAACATCATAAAAAATTATATGAAACTTAGTCTTTAATAGATCTCGTGGTGACAGATTTAATTAATTTTTTTTAAAAAAACAAAGCATTATTTCAATGAATGGTATTATGTAAGAACATGTATATTAAAATTCCCTCATCTTTTATTTGATTTTTTTTTGTTAGTTGCTAATATATAAAAAACTATCTCGAACCTTCTTTTGATTTTTTTTACCAAAGAAGACAACAGATAAACAACTACTGCAATAATTTTGTACGAGTTAAATGGTGGCATTTGATGTCGTTTCCATTATGGTAAATGTCTCATTAAAAAAAAAAATGATTACCATGCAGAATTCATATCACTATTCACTATAATAATATAATTACCACTTGTCCTTCCAGCAAAAAATCAATCATCTTATTATTAGGGGTAATATGGTGTTTTTTATATGGACAGTTAGTTATTATGAGATTAATAAATGATAATTTATTTATTTATATTTTAAATGAAATGTTTAAAGACAACATTACCTTTAAAACCAAAATTTTCTAAAAGGTTGATCAAGAACAATTTACTATTGGTATTTTTATTTTTTTCTATGCATAGTGTGAAAACTATATTGCCTTTAATTTCCAAAATTTATTTTAAAATATAATATGAAATAATCCAGTATTTTTATATTTTGAAAGCAAAATATAAAAACTATATTACTCTTAAAAGTAAATTTTGTCAGGCTTGTACTTCTAGGTTTATCTTTACTTTTCAATTGGTTTTTTTAGTTTTTAACAAGTTGATTGGAGACGTTTTTGAACAAACATAAATATTATTGAAAAAAAATAATTGGGCTTTGAAGGCTTTTTTATTTTCTTATATATTTTCTCTCAATTTTATTTGCTAAGATGTACATGTATCATTTTATTTTTTATTATCCCATTTGATTTTTATTATTTTAATTGCTATTTGTTTTATTTTTTATATTTTTTTATCAATTTTTTTTTCAATTCCCTTCTTTATCATTTTGTTTCATTTAATGTTTATATAAAATTTAACCTTAAATTTTTTGATTCCTACCTGTTTATACTTTTTTTTTTAATTAGATTTTTTTTTAAATTTCATCAATCGGCATTTAATTTTAAATTATTTTTGTATCAAATTTAATCTTTATTTATTTATTATTATTTTTTTGCATATAATTCATGTAATGTAAATAATTGAAAACGTTGGTTGTTTTGTAGGTAGGGAGCTCTCATGGACCCTCCCATCTAGAAATCAAAGTTTGTTTCAAAGAGAGGAGCATGATTCCCAGGTCCTACCACGTGGGATTGATCCATGCATCCGTCCATCTTTTGGGAGAGCTAAAAAGGATAGGCTTGTGAAAGTGCCAGAAGGAAGGCCCAAGATGCTGCCGAGTTTACTTCTTCTCCAATTGTTTTTCCAAGTTTACTTCTCCTCGTATAGAGTTGCAAGCTATTTTTATTGTCATTAAAACACGTGGTTCAGAGTAAATTAAGATCAATTCGGATCTTATGGTGTCGTAAATATCTGCCTTCCTGAATGTTCACATCAATGGAGGCCCTCTGCCCCTCCCCCGACAATATTGGGTACTTAGGTTAGGTTCGAGACAGAAACAAGTGTACTTGGATTTTCCAAATCCTCCATGGCCCATTATAAGATATGTATGGCGGGCCTATTCCACTGGTCCTACAGCCCATCATGGCCCGGCACCATTTACTTTGATTTGATTTGATTGATACCATTCAAACTAATATTAAGTAAATGGTTTTACATTTTAAAAATAATTTTTTAAAAAATTATATTTTTTTATTTCAAATGAAATTTTTTAGTGTTTTTAGATTTTTTTGATACGTTGATGTTAAAAATAATTTTTTAAAAATAAAAAACATATTATTTTAATGTATTTATAAGCGAAAAACACAAGAATCGATACCGCATTCATAAATACCCAATAAAAAGCCATGAAACTGCATTCCATTTTTTTCTTTTTAAAATTAATTTTATATGTTTTTAAATAGTTTTGATTTATTAATAGTAAAAGTAATTTTAAAATAATATTAATTAATTTGAAAAGCACGTTACTACACTTCTAGACACCCCTTAAAAACATAGTATACTTACTAATATTGATATTGTTAAAAGTATTGTTTCAGAAAAATATCTAACTGTTTCTGCTTTTCATTTTGCTAGTGTTATAATGGAAGTCTTGATTTTGACATGCATTAAAAAATTTGTTATTGATTGAATCCATCCATGGTCTCGAATCATATGAAATAACTGGATGTAAACTAAAACCAGTATTTATCACATTTAATATTATTAAACTAACATATTTCCTCTGGAATAAAGATATATAATATGTGATAGATGATGTGAATAAATCGAAGATAACGCACTTCACAAATAATCATGGTCCCTTAAAAATGATTATGGGTAATAAATTCATAAATACAGTGAAATTTTTAAAATATCAGGTAACGAGATTTGATTACATTTATAAATAATATTTTGAAATAAATCTAAACGACCGTTATTACTTCATTTTATTCATTTGATTAGATAATCCATTTGTCTAGACATAAATAAAGCTAGACAAAATGAACTACAGACGTTTATTTCCAGAAAGCAAGCAAGTGGACAGGCATTAGAACCTGAAAATAGCAGCACCACTTGAAGGCTTTGAAGCAAAAACATAGAGTCCAAGATCATTCTTGCTGATTACTCCCTTGTCAATTCTTGATTGGTAGAACTTTTCCTGTTGACAACAACGGGGGGCTTGTTAAAGTCCAACATTTAATGAAAAGGGATTTTCCACTAGAATAATGTCAACATACCTTCAAATTGAGAATGAACTGAGGGACGATAGGTTCTTTCACCAAAGCAACCGCACAGCCACCCCATCCAGCTCCTGTGAGTCTTGCCCCCAAAGCATCACTATCCCGGCAAATTTTTACAAGTTCTTCCAACTCTGGGCAGCTAGATACCAGCAACAAAAGAAACAAGTACAATCAGTAAAACAAAAGGCAGCAGCCATGCAAGGTTTATGATCACGACAGTCCCTCAGTGTCGATGGATTTAAAACTTCTTGAAAATATGCTCAGAGCATTTGTACCTGCATTCATATAGAACGCTGCAGCTGTAGTGACTCTCGTTCATAAGCTCACCCAGCTTCTTTAGCTTGTCCTCATCACTGCAAAACAATGCATTGGAAAATAATACTTCAAAGGTTGGATGTAGTTCCTTCCCAAACAGCTTCCCCACTTGTAACTTTTTAAATAAAAGGAAATACAATTACTAAATTGCTTTCCCAAAACCCCAACGCAAAAAGGCTCAAAAGCATGTTTAATGAAAATAAACATGATCTGAGCAACAAAGTGCATAAAGTAAAACACATAAGATGGATAAACAAAGCCAGCAGGTGAAAGATGTGCTGTCAGTAATCTTTCAAAGAGACAGAAAAAGAGATAAAAACAAATAAAGGTATGTTCAATTATTTTCAGTTCTAATGTTAAAGTTGACTGACAAGTCCCGGACATCTTAAACAAAATTGAATTTTTTTAACATATTCAAAAAGTCACATGCCTCAGTTATGTGAGAAGCTACGTTCATATAATAAAAAATCATACATACATGATTTCACATAAAAGTTTCATCGGAAATACACAAGCATTCTCTTAATGTAATAAATTCAGCGAGCACCTTAAATCTGAAGACACTGTGTCCTTGAAAGCATGGACTCGCTTGGCTTCAGAATATACATGAGCAGCCCTCTGGAAAACAACACAAAGACTTACTAAACAATGAATAAAAAGGGACTAAGAAGTGGCATAAAAAATAATAACTGGTGATGTATGGGTTGTTGCAAATAAAGAGTACAAAAAAAATTGCTGTTTGAACATTACCAGACCTGGAGTACAAAGTTTAAATATTAAAATAAGTTACTATAAAAATGATATATTGCAACATGGCCTGTATATTGAGATGACATGCAGAAAATTATAACCTATTTTCTGGGAAAAAAAAACAGGAAATGCAACAATAGAAGACAAGGGCAAGAAGGGTCCATTAATCTTGCATCATAACCCAGATACAGTAATAGGCTGTAAGCCACATGAGTGCAGAAACCATGGCCATGAATAGGTAATAGTACCTGATGCAACTTGTAGTGCTCGGCGGCTTTTAGAACATCTAAAGAAGATGGGGAATTTTTGAAGATTGATCGAAGACTTTCCCCAGTAATTTCCTCAATTTCTTCAGCTGTGTATGGTTTCTCTTTCAAAAATTCCTGCAGCAAAGACAATATTGATAACTGGTACGCTAGTGGCAGAACAATTATTTGGAACCTATACGTGCGTTCCAAAACAGAATCATGATCATGATCCATCTAATATCATTTAAGTAAAAGAAACAGTACAGTGTAGCAATTAACAATAGATACCTTAACAGCAATGACAGGATCAGAAGAACCATGACTGTTAGCAAATGATACACACAATCCCTCGACGTCAGAAAGAGTCTTGACATTTGATATTGCATCTTGTTGTTTCATTCCCAACTTTATTCCAAGTAAGATCTGAAAGGATATTCCAAAATCATCAATATGAGTGACAACACCTCCAATAGAAGAAAACTTGTCAGGATATAGACTGGTAGCTTGTAAGCCAATCAATTTTTTTTTCTTTAAAAAAGACACCAAGCAGCAGGGTGGAGAAGGGGAGATTGTTTCCCCTTTCCACAGTTTTATTTTTTTTTCCAAAAACAGTAATGACAGTTTCATCGAAGATTCTGATACTAAAACTGCAAATTCACACTTTCAAGTTTGCTTGAAGATGATTGTTATGTTCTAAGATTGGATGCAAGACCAACGAATGGCGGAAATCAAAATGACTACCCCCTCTGGACCATAAAAATGTTCCGCCTTTTTAGTTTTTCTTGACCCCAAATGTTAGTCCATACCAAAAAGTCAACGAGCTATTGGATCTTAGTAGCACATCATATCCCTCAACATGTCAACTATTACATCCCATTAAAGGGTGTACATCTTTTACAGTTAGTTGCAAACTTGACATTGTGGAACACTTGACCACATGTTAAATGATAGCCTAAAACAATGTGCAAACCTCAAGATGGACTATTATTATCAGCCAGAGGGAGCACGAGAATAAAAAAAAGTTGGAGCATATTTAGGAACAAGAAAAAGGCAGAATCATTCTGTGTTCAAGGGAAAATAATGCTTACAGATGCGAGTCGACATTCAACAACTCTGTTATTGTAATTTGTAGCAGCAGTGACTGCCTTCTGAGATTCTGCCAAAGAATGCGCAAGCACAAATGTTCCACCAGCAGGAAGTTGCACATCAGTTGCCTGAATGGGGTTGAAATCAATAAGCTCTGCAAATCCAGTTTTGGCCATGACAGAGATTGCCTGCCAAGTAAAACAAGACATCTTATGCTCAGTGTCCCTTAAAGTCAGTTTCCTAGCTTTGTTTTGACCCGCTTCACTCTCAATTGATTCAAGCATGTTCTGTTCTAAAGCAATAATAGATTAAATGTTCTGATATCATAATGTGGTTGCATCCCAAACAGCAAAATAGCAAACAAAACAATGCAAGAACTGATACACTGGGTTTGTCCATGACTGGAAGCAACAATAGTCTGAGACTCAGTAGGAGGCATTTCCAATATTCTTTCGAGTGCATTTTTACACAAATTAATCAAGTTCATGATATGGAGTATAACCTGGTCCATTCCCCCAGATTGTGTTCCAATGTGCCTTTCACACTCACATGTCAGTTGGGCAATTTCTTTCTGTTAAAGAGAGAAACATAGTTAGAATTACAATAGATAAAAGAAAGAAACAGGGAGGACAGGAAAGTAAGTGGATAGATATAATTATATATCAACATGAAACCCATTATGTTAGTTTTCCATCAAGTAGAGCATATGTTTAAAAAAACAGATATGAAATAGCTTGGGTATAATTGAAGAGTGAAATTTGAGCTCTTATGAACCAAAGGTGAAAGGCCCACCCAATCCTCAACACACATAAACAATTACAATCCAGAAGCACATCAAGGCCAGAATTTTCGGGATAATTTCATTTTACCTGGCACAGACTGGTTGGCAAGAAAAATAACACATGGAGATTTCATAAGAAACTTGTGTAATTAATGAGTGGAATTTGTGTTCTCATGAACCAACAGCATACCCATTTTCAAAACAAAAAACAACAGTATATAAACAATCCACATGGACAGTAAGGCCAGAATTGTTAGTCTAATTTGATTTGCCAGGCATGACCTGGTTGGCAAGAAAAAATAACAATGAAGATTCATAATAGACATGCATAAACAATTAAACATGTTGATATCCCATGACCAAAAAAACCTAAGATGTCAAGGAAATATATAAAAGTAAATGATATGAGGCACATTGTAACCAGAATCAGAGTGCTATGAGCACAGTGACAGAGAAGTTATTCAATCTCATAGCAGCAGTTTATGTTCCAACCCACATATCAGAAACACAAGCATGTTAGTTTTTTTCAATAGCATTAGGCTATGTAGTAGGGTAGAAACGTATCCATCTCTTCTATGAAAAAAGAGTATAAATAATATAGGAGAAGTCTAAAAGAGCGACAGAATTCAAAACTTTGACAGCATAGCAAGGTGTTTTGAATGCCTAAAACTGCAGAAGAGCTTTCTAGCTGTAGTTGTAAGATTAAACCATGCCCTCACAACAACTTAGAAATGCTGAGGTATTATATTCTTCATAATTTTGGTGAAAGAAATGTAGTATCACCTTTGGAAAGTTCACATCAAAAGCAGCCATAATAGCAATGGTAGCAGAACAAACAAAGGCAGCAGAGCTTGACAAACCAGAACCTGTTTTAAGAAACTCAACTTAGCCTTCTCTTATAATGAGCAACCAATGTTACATCATTAGCAATAGCTAACGAAAACTAACTTTAAATTAATTAACCTGTTGGAACAGTTCCATCAACAATAACATCAAGTCCAACCGGCTCACCCACATTCACTCCTTTTGATTTTGCAAATTCATAATAACCCTTATACCTGGAAACCCACAAAAAGATAAAAAAGGGGAAAAGATTTACAAATCACAGCACTAAGCAATTAAAATAGTTGTTCCGTTTCTTACCCGCAAATGAAATAATGACCCCATCTATGATTCTTCAAGTCAATTGCCTGCAAATTATTATAGAATCCAACAATAAATCCAACGAGAAAAACAATCAATACATTACTATTAAAGAATTTGTACGTTGGTTCTGACCTGGTTAGGATCAGCAGGATAATCACACTGCGTATATTTGTCATTAACATTGGCGATTCGAAGGACTTTTTCTGCATTATTTTTACGGATTGCTATAATAGTATCTTGCCTTATTGCCATTGGCAACACTGAGTAGCCTTCATAATCAATATGTTCTCCAATCAAATTCACTCTCCCTGCAAAAATACGATAAAAAAATTAAAATAATACTAACAAATTTTTTAAAAAAGCGAGTACGTTATTTTATTTCTGTCATTCCTATATATATTTTTTTTTAAAAAAACAGAACCAAAAAATCTTCTTAAATTAATAAAATAAAACCGATTTTTCAAATTTAACTTTCTTTCTTTCCTGTTCATTCGCTTTCTAGCGAATCAAACCGATGATAAATTATGTCGAGAGAAAGTGTGAGATGTTTGAGCTGAAGAAACTGGTTCGATTCAGTAAAATACGTGCACGTATTATTAACGAAACCCTATCAATATCAACCTTTTTTTTCTTAAAAACAAAAATTTGATTTTCTTTCGTTTTCTCGGGAACCAAACAGAGGACTGATGAGAGAGAGAGGGAGGGATTTTTGGAACCTGGAGAACGAGCAAAGACATCTGGGGGGTGACCAAAAACTTGAAGAAACTTGGATTTCAAGTGATCAAAACGAAGTTTAGCTTCTTCAAGCTGAGATCCGTCGCCGTAAACAGCATCTAACGATGAGTAACATGGAACCGGCGTTTCTTCATGTTTCGCCATTTAACTGATAGCTTTTAATTTGATTATCAAGTCAAATAGTAGCTTCTTTTATATAGTTGATGATATTAGATCAGATGATAATGATGATGGTTTCTTTTTTCCGTTCGTGTCTTATCTAGTCCCGTGCAATTTTAATTTTATCAAATCAAACGGAATCTAATTTTAATTAAAAAAAAGATATTAGGATTGTTTTTTAATTAGTAGTCACGTTAGTGTCTAATCCACTTCCATTCAATTCCCTGACAAAATTACTTTTATCATTGCTCAATCAATTACTTTTAAAAATTTTATACAAAATCATTTTTGAATCAAAATCTAAATAAATTATTTATATCCAAGTTATTCAAAATCGAATTAAAGCATTTATAAGAAATTAGAGAGAAAACCCGTTAAATAACCGGTCTAACCTCCAACGATGAGAGATTGTTTTTAACTCGTTATCCAGATATTTCTTTTCTTTCTGATTTAATTTGATGCGATTAAGATTTGTTTCTGATTTGGTGAAATTAATGTTGACAGAGTGAGCGAGCACTCACTGATATATTAATTAATTAATGGCTGGTTATTATGACAGCTAATAGACAAAAAGATTAAGATGGGAGAATCTGATTTAACGGTGTTTGATATTGGTTTTTTAGCTGTTTTTAAAGGTGTGTTTTTATTGAAAAAATATATTTTTTAAAAAATATTTTTTATATTATAATATTAAGATAACCTGAAAATATTATTTTTTTTTAAAAAATTATCTTCTTAAAACCTAAAAAAAAAAAAAAAACAGGCCTTAAACATTTTGAGGAGAGAAATAATAACTATACAAGTCTACATCACCACGTTATCCATTTGTCATTTTCTCTTCTCGAGGGACTGATATGCTAAGAAGTAAAAGTTTGATAATCACATTTGAAGAAAAAAGGTGGACACCAATCAACCAATGAGTTTCTTTCATTTCTTCAGATTCTCTCTCCGCCATTAATTACTACGTGGAATGAAACTCGTGAGGAAGCATATTTCGAGGTGACGTGATTCTTTAATGATTGTCTTTTAAAATGATTGTTTTTTAAATATATTAAAAAAATTATATTAGTATATTAAAATTATTTAAAAATTTTAAAAATTAATTTTTTTTTAAAAATTATAATTTCAACTAGATTACCAGATCACAAGAACACCCCACTTCTACAAGGATACCCCACTTCTATGCTGCCAACATAACTCAAAACCCATCATTATTCTCCTCCATGAAATCAAAGGGAGCTTTTTTTCGTTTTTCTCGCCACGATGTTATGCTGTATGATTGAAAGGTTTAGTGGGTCTTTTGGAGTATGGTTTGAACTTTGAAGGACGTCTTTTGGAGTATGGTTTGAACTTTAAAGTGTCCTTCAAAGTTCAAACCATTGCTCAAAGCAACAGATTTCCCATGTCCTATCTCAAATTCCCCGTGTTCTGCTTCCTGGGCTCTCCCTCCAGAGTCCAGACTTGCTTTTCTGCCCGTCTCTTCTTATCAAGATCGGCCCTTGTTAAACCATCAAGATTCCCAGATGAGGTTAGACAGCCAAAAGCAATATAGCAAAACTATGTTATATTGTTGACCCAGATATGATTATGATAACAAAAACAATATTTATCGAGTTTAGGACTCGAGGCAACACTATTAGTTTTCCATGTACTCCTCGGCACTGGCACATATGTATATATATAGCCTTAAAAAGCATCCCTTCCAGCTCCAAATTACAACAGCAGAGACCCCAGCTGATCTTAAATAATTTTCAAGGGAGGGGCTTTGAGCCAAAGCAGACGTGTATGAATAACCTGAACTCGGTCGCTGCATTACACATTAGCTTTGATTTGCAGGAAGTCACGTAGTGCTACCTGCCCAGCATATATACCAGCCGTGAAACTTATCCGTCATTTCTCCCGCTGTACGTAACACATGCAATATCCTTTGAATTAAGCACAATGCACGCATCACTGTCATCACAATAAGGATCAGTGCGAGTTGGCTGTCCTTGCCTTGAAGATTCTGTCGACCATGTTTGAGTCCTTTCCTTGAAGATTCTGTTGGTCATATTCGAGATGCTAATCTTCAAATAACCTACAATAAATGTGGGTCACTGTACCATTTC
>Ga0325403_1001834_pt1 | contig 18237 bp, 7 predicted proteins | sample PopdelMetagenome_19_FD_205665 | JGI IMG/M metagenome (GOLD analysis project Ga0325403, IMG submission 205665) | Populus deltoides microbial communities from Bellville, Georgia, United States - Xylem-PdKOR-R4 | ecosystem: Host-associated > Plants > Phyllosphere > Stem > Wood/Secondary xylem...
CTCCTTGCGTTGAGATTGCATTTGGTCTGTGAGGGAGCATTTTGTTGTGGGATTTAGGTGTTGGGATGGAAGTGGGGATTAATGGTTTTCTGGGGTGGATTTGAGATTTGGAGAAGTGGAGAGGAGCGAAGAGAATTGGGTGTTTGATGTGGAGGAGTGTCGAAAGTGCCATTTTTGTGTGTTCTGTTTGACTTTAGTTGGAAGTTAATGTGAAGTGAGAAGCATGAGTATTTGACTATCCGAACAAAACTGGGTTAGAGCTCCGATTTAAAGTCAGGTTCACCCAATTACTCCATTTCTCGGTTAAACTCGGTTAGGGTTAAGGTTCGAGTCCTGGTAATAACTGATAAGTAAGTAATATCAACCTTTATCTGAAAATTATGTTTTTTTCCGGCAGTTAAGGCACAATCTAAGGCCTGTCTTTATCTCTTGAGTTTTGGGAGCCGGCTCCTCCGAGTTTTTTTTCTTTTTGTGGTCTTATATCGTTTTAAAAAAATATATATTTTTTTAAATTATTTTTTTAATATTATTAAATCATTTTGATATATTAATATCGAAAATAAATTTTAAAAAATAAAAATTATTTTAATATATTTCCAAGTAAAAAATAATTTAAATAATGATCATTATCTCTATGCCAAACACTATCTTAACACATTAAAAAATAATAAAATATTAAAATTCATAAAATATTTAGAGAACTAATATAATTTAACAAGTGCTATCTCTCACCATCAACTCTCTTCAATTTTTAAATATCCTTGCACAAATTATAATGAGGATATATGAGAGATAAGATAGAGAAAATGATGACACCATTGGTATTATCATAAAAATATCAATGAGACAAATCTAATAATACCAATAAAGATCATCAATGGTAACCGCAGTGGGTCACATGAGCCGCCCAAAGGCAAATGAGTCACCTGTCACCTTTGAGCAGCTCGTGTGGTCCACTCCAGTCACTATTAATGACATTTCTTGATATCCTTTGATCTGTCTCGTTAAGATTTTTCTGATAGTATCAGTGCTGTTGTCATCAAAGTTTTGATGTGCATTTGGGGTATGTAGCAATGAGATAGTGGAATAATGAATGATCTTCTTAAATTATTTAACAAGACAGAAAATCTCCAGCAATCAAATGGGTCACGAAGGGCACCATGAAGGCTAGGCTATGTAAAATTGCAAATATTTTGGAAAAAAGCTTATATCGGTTAACTCGAGTGGGCTAGAAGTCATACGAAAAAAATAACCCAAATTAGAGATAATAAGTCCTCACCAATCAAGCAACAAGAAGATTGAGAAGAAAGGGGGATCTATATTTCAAATCATGTAAAAATATATGCATATCATCTAAACTTTGAAACATTGAACAATACTTTTTGCAAGTTTCACAAGAGAGATCCCTGATGGGATCCATCAAAATGAAGACCACCTCAAAAAAGGCCAAAATTGAAAATACTTTTGAAAAATTTTTACTTTTGAGAAATTTTTGACTTGGACAGGTTGCCCATGAGAATTAAGTCACCCGAAATTTTTTTATATTTTTCAATTGGAAAAGTCATCTATCACATTGAGACCAATGATAAAAAACAAATCTAGTTGTTTTTCCTGGGCGGGCTGCCCATGAGAATTAGGCCACTCGAAAAATCTTTGTATTTTTCAATGGGGAAAGTCACTCATCATAATAAGAACAATGTTGAAAAAAAAAACCCTCAAGTTTTTTTACTTGGACAGGCTGCCCATGAGAATTAGGTCAACTAAAAAATCTTTGTATTTTTCAATTGAAAATGTCATCCATCACAATGAGACCAATGTTGGAAAAAAAACCCTCGAGTTTTTTTACCTGAGTGAGCTACCCATGAGAATTAGGCCACTCGAAAAATATTTGTATTTTCAATTGAAAAAGTCATCCATCACAATGAGAACCTTTAATTTTTGACCTGAACAAGCCGCCCATGAGAATTAGGCCACCCAAAAAATCTTCATTTTTTTTTAGTTGGGAAAGTCACCCATCACAATGAAAACTTTTAACTTTTTCACTATCAGGCAGGTCACCTGAAATAATTAGACCACTTGCAAAATTCTTCGCATTCTTTTTACCATCAGGTAGGTCATCTGAAACAATTAGAACACTCGTGAAATTCTTTGCGTTCTTCTTCACCATCAGGCAGGTCGCATGAAACAATTAGATCACTCGTGAAATTCTTCGCATTCTTCTTACCATCAGGAGGTTGTCTGGAACAATTAGATCACTTGCGAGATTCCTCGTATTTTATCATCAGGCAGGTCGCCTGGTATAATTAGACCACTCATGAAATTCTTCTCATTCTTCTTACCATTGAGCAGGTCGTCTGGAACAAGGAGACCACTTGTGAGATCCCTCATATTTTATCATTGGGCAGGTAGTTTGGAACAATTAGACCACTTGCGAAATTCTTCACGTTTCTTCTTCACTATCGGGCAGGTCACCTAGAACAATTAGACCACTCTTGAAATTCTTCGCATTCTTCTTCACCATCAGGCAGGTCGCCTAGAATAATTAGACCACTTGCGAGATCCTCGCATTTTATCATCAGGCAGGTCGCTTGGAACAATTAGACCACTCACAAAATTCTTCGCGTTTCTTCTTCACCATTGGGTGTGTTGCCTGGAACAACTAGACCACACATAAAATTCTTCGCGTTCTTCTTAGCATCAAGCAGGTCACCAGGAATAATTAGACTACTCGTGAAATTCTTTGTGTTTCTTCCTTACCATTAGGCAGGTTGTTTGGAACAATTAGACCACTTGTGAGATTCCTCGTATTTTATCATCAAGCAGGTCGCCTGGAACAATTAGATCATTTTAAAAAAAAATCTTTGCAACTTTTCTCCATTAGGCAGGTCGCCTGGAACAACTTAACCATTTCCCAATAAAAAAATCAATCAAAAGAAAAGAGGAAGGGTTTTCACAGCTATTTTTCTTTACAAAACTTATTATGTAAAGTCAAAAGAAAATGAATTTTTCAATGCCTTTACATTATAAGCATTGTAAAGAGGGGACAACTGTTATAACCCACCTTTGGCCTGTTGGCTTTTAATTTAATTTTACAGGGGTCAAAATGTAAAATTAAAAGATCAGGGACTTATTTCGATGAAAAGTGTGATTTGTCAATTTATGTGAAAACTAGGGACTACAATGTGTTTTTGTCATTCTATCATTATCATCAAGATAATGATAGTTATTCACTTTCGAATTTGATTCTTAATTAAATTCAAATTTCAAAGAAGAGAAAGAGTTTGTTTGGGACTTTGTTTCCCATGTGTTATAGAATTCTTGTATTATAAATACAGATCCTAGTGCATATAAATAAAAAAGGGGGGATCGAAAAAATCTTGGAGGAGACATTACAAGAAAACCTGCAGGATTTTACAAAAAAATAAATCTAGAGGAGAAAAAAAACACAGAAGAAACATAAAAAAGGGCAGGCGAACCCTAGAGAATCATCTTCTCTAAGACTTCTCGCTGCCCCCTGCCTTTTTTTTGCTTTTCAAGGAAACCAACCAAGACCAATACCAGCCAACAACCTCTATTTGCAATAGCTTCGTCGCCCACATAGGGTTTCCGTTTCTCCTCTATGCTGGCAACCCCCCTCTCCTTAACCCAAACAACCTTCTTCCCTTCATCGCATCTTTAGCCGACTAAACCAGCTTCAATTACCATAGTTTAACAAGCACCAGTTCCTCAGCATCACAATAGCTCTTGCCATAAATAGATCCGACATATCCATCTCAGACAATGTCGCCGCTGTGAGTACCATCACCTACGACTCCTCTTTTCTTTCTAGTTACGAGAAGTCCTCCTCCACCATGAATAAATCTCCTCCTAACCGTCAATTCCTTCATATGAACCCAGCCGTCAAATCTGTCCCCTACAGAAAAAGAAAAACAAAACGGACTGAGAGAGAAAGAAAACAAAAGAGAATCAGATCTAAAAGGGAAATAACAAAAAAGATTAAAATCAATTGTTGCTGGTGTTCCTTTTCGGTTTGCAGGTGATGGGAGCCCTCACCACCAGTAGGGAAGGGAAGAAGCCGATCCAGATCCCAATGGTCCCTGGTTTTTCTCGCAGCACCGCATGAGCCTATCCGCCGCCAGTGACGGTGGTGCGTAAGATCCAAGCACTGTCACTGTTCTTGCAACTCAGGAACTTCCCAGCATTGTTCCAGAATTCCTAGTAGATGGATTTGTGATTTTTTGCAAATTTTAATGTGTTGTTTGAATTAATTTGAATTTTGGTTGTTTGTAAATTGATAATTATGGGTGTGTGAGTAAAAGATAGTAAAAAGAGATGTGTGTGTATGTGTGTTTGTATTCTTTTATATGTTTGTGAATGTAAAAAAAAAAGACAAAAAGATAAAAAAAAATTAAATGTTTTAATTGCATATAGCTAAATGTCTCCCAAAAAAAATCATATTGCGTAGCATTTTCATATAAAAATTCAAAACTTGTATTTTTGGATTTAATAACCAGTTTATTAAATTCACGAGAAGTTGGCCAATATTTTGATAAACTACCATTTGTATATTTGTGAGAAGTAATGGAAAACGATCTTGGTATTTACTAACACCAAAGTTAAAAATATCAATTTTGATATTTATTGATGCCAAAGTAAAAAATATCAACCTCAATATTCATTGACTCCAGAGTCAGGAATACCATACTTTTAGGTTGCACAATATTTACTAACGTTAAAGTTGGAAATATTCGTCGGTGAATATTCATTAATGCTAGAGTCAGGAATATTATGGAAGGACTATAAAAAATGGAACAAAGACAAACTCGTAGCAATTTAAGACAAAGTCAACAATGCAGTCTGCCTCAGATAGGACGCTTAAGGGGTGATAATATCTTCCCTTTCGCGTAACCAGTCTCATGCCAAAGAATCTCTGTTGACCAGTTAGGGTTCCTAGTGACCATAACACAAGGTGATGACTCCTTAAATGAGAATGTTTCCCCCAAGAACAAGATGTTAGGTAGTTGTTCTGTTCCTTTCAATAAATAAAATTTTTTAATCAGTCATCGCGATGTCTGGGTGTGACAAACATTATTAGTGAAATAGATTTGGATCTATACTTCTTGAAATAGTGTAACCATCTCGTAAACTTGAAGGTAAAAGAAAACAAAAAGCAGCGTGAGTGGAACAATGTAGTAGACTTGAAAACTAAAAACAACAGTGCAAAAAAAAAAGGAAAAAAATAGCATATACGTTACTTTATAGCTCCACCTCCATTTCATTCGAAACAAAAATTTTCTTTTCACTACAAACCGGCTTCTTTCCTCAAGAAAGATAGATATATGGAGCTTTTTGTTGCCTTTAGTTGTCACCTGTAAATGTTAAACCAAGTTAAAACATTGCTAAAATATGAGCTAATGAAAATTTTCATCGCACATCACTTACTTTCAACAATTTAGTTCTATTTAAACTAGCAATGAAATAAAAATAAAATAAAATAAAATAAAATAAAATAAAGAAATATTAGATAAAGAGGCATTAAACAATTGATTGGCTCTTTTACATGCTTTATGTAATTATCTCTTCTGAACGCATTGCGATTCAATTATTTTCCTTGGTGTTCTACCTGCAGGCTTTTCAAGTGTGATGAAGAAGTAACATTTCTCTCAAACTCAGTTTTTTTTCAAAATTATCATTGAAAAGGTCAAAAGAAGGCAAATCATGTGTTGAGACTGACAACATAGTTTTTGATATACTCGACATTAAGCATCCTTATGATGACAGTCCTTAACAAAATCATAAACATTCAAACGGGCTCTTTTGATAGTAGCACATCCATGCTCACAAAGAAGTCTTACAACCTCTCCCTTACCACATGAACATGTTTTTGTTTTTCAAATTTACACGAATTCATTTGTTTTTCACATGAAGCAAATTAATATCATAGCAATATATTGTTTCTAATCTTTCACCAATGAAAGTGTTTGATGTCAAAATCTCATTGATTTATTTACCAACTATTCCTTTCCATGCATGACATTAAAGGTGTTGTTAATATATTGATGAACTAAATAAATAAGGTAAAGCTTAGAAACGTCAACAAACACTCAGACTATAAAAAATAACCATAATTTTAGATATGATTGTTGGATTAGACTCAAGTTTTGCTATATGTTTCTACAGGTTGACTTGTTATAATTAGTTGAGTTTGAAAGATCCTCAAATTAAGCATGAAATATTTTATTTTTACCGTTTTAATGATTTTCCTGGTTAATTTGGATTTTAACTACTTTTTCTATTTAGATTTGAGTTTTTTTATTATGTCAGTTTTAAACTCTATATAAATAGTTGATGTGTTAATTTTGTTTATCAAATTATATAATTATAGACTTGTAAAAAAATAACATAGTTTTCTTTACCTATTTCTTTATAATTTATAGCTATAGCCCTAGGGCTTGAGAATCTTTTTTTTATTACACTATGCACTGGGTCAATTGGTATTAGAGCAAGTTGGTTTATTTGATGGACAAAGAAAGTTGGCCTATTTGATGGATAAATATGGTAGCAACATCCCACCCCACAATGTAAGAGTGAAGGCAATCTCGAGCATTATTAGAGCTCAAAAGGCAGTGTAAAGAGCCCATTTGCAGAAATTATATTATTGAGAGCAAACAATAACAACAATGTTAAATAGTTTGGAGCATTTAGTTCAACTAATAAAAGACATAAATAAGAACAATGAAGAGAAGAGGAACATGTCTAAATATTTACCTTGAGGCAAACCTAACACCATATCTATTTTAAAGATCCATTTGGACAACCATTTATCTATGTGGAGGGTGTTGGCAAAGACAAACCATATAGGGGTTGTAGGACCTTGACAAACCAAGATAGACCATCATAACCTGAGAGATAATAAGGGAATAAGTTCTTGATAAAAGTAGAAAGTCATACCTTTAGTGGAGATTTGGATATAGAAGAGTTTCTTAATTGGATCGCTGAACGTGATAGGGTTAAAGGATATAAAAATATCATAGAAAAAAAAGATGGTGAAATTAGTTTCTTATAATCATAAAAGCAAAGCTTTTTCCTAGTAGAAGTTTAAACATTTAAACAATTAAGAAAGATGAGACAACTTATTATGTTATGGACATATATGAGGCATATGAAGCATGAAAGGTCATTTCTCTTAATTACAAGCAGTATTTGTTTCAACGATATCAAGATTATTCGTAAGAAAATAAATTTATCAATAAATATATTATTGAGTTTTAAAGACTGGTAGAACATAAATGAGTTCAAGAGTTGAGTAATTAGTAGGTGGTAAGATTTCTTAGAGGGTTACAAATAATAATTCAAGATAAGCTTGGAGTACATATGTTGTTTATGCTCATTGAGGCAAATAATATAACCTTAAAGGCTGAGATATTGATGAAAGAGAGGGAAAGTAGAAATAATAGTAGCATATTTGTTCCTTATAGAATGTCATATATTAAGGTAAGCAAATTTAGTACTACTAATAAAGGAAAGACAATACAAACATCAAGGTAACCACTAATAAGACAAGATGCTACTGAACTTGACAAAACTCCGGGAAGGAAAGTTGATACAAACAAACCAAGCAACTCTTATGCCAAGCCAATGATGGATAAGTGTTTTCAATATATGGATACAAGGCATTGCTCTAGTGATTATAGGAGATAAAAATCAGTTAATCTGATAAAAAAATGTATGGGCAAGAACCTTTTAAAGATGAGGCTGAGTTGTGCAAACCTAAATTTGTATAAGTATGATGATGATGATTGAGAAAGATGCTGCTAACATTAAAGGTTACATAGAATTCATAGCAAAACAGGTTATTTTATACCTAATATACCATAAATAATAATCTATTTAATTTGATAATTGATAATAGCAACTGTCAAAATGTAATTGGTAAACACATTGCTGATAAATTAAAATTTCCATTAGAACCACACCCTAAATCATACAAAATTGGGTGGATTAAACAAGGAAGGGAAATAAAGGTAACCTAACATTATAAAGTACCTTTTTTATTGGAAAGTATATGGATGATATTTATTATGATGTGGTAGATATGAATCCATGTAGTTTGATATTCAACATACTTTAATAGTTTGATGTAGATGCTAAACAATTGGATAGAGATAACTTGTATAAGATTACTAAGGATAATGTGAATTATATCTTTATATCTTTGAAAAAGGAAACCTAAACCCAAAGCTTCTAAAGGATAGGGGAAGGCTTTCCTTACGATAGTTAGTTTAGAATATGATATGTAATAATATGTAAAAGAGATAGATATCTTTATGCATTGAATGTGGAGATGCTGGTAGATAAAAGCGTAGAAAATAAAAAGATAGATATTTTTTATGCAGTTAAGCCTTTTCTTACTAAATTTAAAGAGATTTTACCTGATGAGTTGCTTGATGAATTGTCATTTATAAGAGATATTATATTCAATGTGAGATTGATTTGGTACTAGTAGTTAGCCTTTTAAATCTACCATGTTATCAAATGACTTTTAAGGATAATGAGATATTGAATGAGAAGGTAAAAAAGCTGTTAAAAAAGGAAAGATTCACGAGAGTTTTTGTCCTTGCACAAAAGAAGTATGGTGGTTAGTATATATCTATGGAGAGTCTTGTGATCAATAAAATAACCATAGGTTACAAGTTTTTGACTTCTTAATTAGATGACATGTTTTATCAATTACATGGAGCAATAATTTTTATAAAGATTGATTTGAGGAGCAACTGCCATCAGATTTGAATTCAGTAAGGGGATGAATGGAATACAACCTTTAAGATAAAAAAAAATGATTGTGCTAGTGATTACTTGTGCATTTTAAATTTTCTAATGTACTAAGAACTTTCATATGATTGATCAATTGAGTCTTATGTCCCTTTATAAATAAATTCAAAGTTATTTATTTTGATGATATTCTAATTTATATTATATATGAAATTGACCATGTGGGACATCTAAGAAAAAGTGTTAGAGGTTTTGTTAGGAAATAAACTATATGTGAACCTAAAAAAGTATAGTTTTATGATTGACAAACTATTATTTTTATACTTAATAATTAATGTAGATGGCATACATATTGATTACGAGAAGGTTAGGGCTACTAGAGATTGGCCAATCTTTAAAACAATTATTGAGATGTGTAGTGCATATGGATTGGCTATCTTCAATAGGTGATTCATTCAAAAACTTCAGTAACATAATTGCACCAATTATTGAATATATAAAGAATGAAAAGTTTGATTAGGGAGAAAAGGTGCGAAAATAGCTTTTCTATAATCAAAGAAAAACTAAGCACTGCTCCGATTTTAGCACTTTCAAATCTCAACAAACTATTTAAGGCCAAATGTGATACTTGTGGTATGAGAATTAGGGGTGTACTCTTCCAAAAGTAAAGACCTATGTCATTCTTTAGTGAGAAATTGAGTTATGTTAGATTGAAATGGTCCACATATAATAAGGATTTATATGTTGTTTTTAGAGTCTAAAAATAAAAGGGCACTACCTAATAGGTAAATAGTTTATTTTGTAATATGATCATAAAGTGATAAAAATTTTACGTTGTTAGAAAAGGATTAATAATGACATATATGCGAGATAGGTAACTTATTTGCAATAGTTCTTAACTACAATTGTGTATAATGTTATAGTCATTATAGAGTTGTTAATGCCTTGATTAGAAAAGCATCCTTGTTGGTTACTTTAAGAGAAAAGATCACTATGTTCGAATGTTTGATAGAATTACATTAGCATGATGAGAATTTAACTAGTTATGGGAAAAAAGACAAAGTTAAATTACCATTGATGACTTTCACATTCATAATGAGTTCTTGATAAGAGGTAATCATTTTTACATTCCTACTTCATGGTAAAAGAAGGTGATTTGGTATATGGAGAAGGATTGACATGTTACTTAGGGTAAATAAAACTATTAAAGCTATCATTGAGAAGTATCACTGGTCTTACTTGAAATGAGATATTAATAAGTTTATGAAAAAATACTATATTTTTTTAAATTGTCAAAGGGCAAGCTCAAAATACATGTTAATATATGTCTTTGCCTATTGCCTATGAATTTTGTACTTGGTTTATCCTGTATACAAAGGGGAGTGGATTTTATATTTATTATAGTTGATAGGTTCTTATAGGTAGTGGATTTTATCCATTATAAAAAGATATATGATGCTTTTGCAATTGCTCAACTTTTCTTTTAAAAGGTGGTTCATTAGTATAGGTTGCTGAAAAGCACAAGTTTTGAGAAAGACAACAAGTTCCTTAGTCTTTTTGGTGTATAATGTTGAGGATGAATGATTTATCTTTATAATTTAGTAATACAACAAATCCATAAATAGGTGAGCAAATGGAGTCGCTAAATCAAACACGTGGTAACTTGTTTCATAATATCTATAGTGACAAGCTAAAATAATGGGATTGTGTACTTGTGCAGCTAGGATTTGTATATAACAATGTTAAGCGTAGTTTCACTGATAAATCACCATTCAAGATATTGTATTTGTAATGTTCTAGGTATGTACTTGATCTTGTACCAATTTTGAAGGATTATAGATATAACATTATTATTGAAAAGATGGTTATGGATGTTCAATTTATGCTAGATGAAGTGAGATATAAATTGTTTAAACTAACACCAACTATAAGAAAATTGCCGTTAGACATTGTCATGCTAAAGTAATTTAGGATGGAGATTGAGTGATGATGATTTTACATAATAAGAGATTCCTAGTGGGGCTGTGTAATAAGATACAATAGAAGAAACATGTTCTTTACACCATAATAACAAAGATTAATGACAATATTTATATTATCAATCTATCAATCATATAACATGAGTATTTCTAAGACCTTTAATGTTTTTAATATTTATCTTCATTATGATGACAAACCATTATTTCTGGAATTTGGTGTTGACTGAGATTGAGTCTTTCACAAATAGAGAGGACTTACATGGAACATGTTGCGGATACATATATGGACTAGATAGACAATATAAAGCCAAGAAAGAAGCTTGGACGCGTCAAATGTGCTACCTAACAAAAACAACCATAATTTTATATTCGATTGTTGAATCGGACTTAAATTTTATTAGATGACCCTATAGGTCCAATTGCATAAGGGGTTGACTATCTATAACTAGATGAGGTTCAGAGGACCCTCAAATTAGACTTTAAAATGTTATTTTTACTATTTTAATTTTTTTCTTATTTTTTTAAAACTTTAATTACTTTTCCAACTTATATTAATATTATTTTTATTATATTTGTTTTAAAGTCTATATATATATAGTTGGTGTGTAATTGTTTTGATAATATTATTAAATTATAATTTTTTTCAGAAAATATTAGTTTTTTTAATCTATTTTTTCTACAGTTTAGTATTGTAACTTAGTGTTTAAGAATCCTAGTTTTTTTTAATGCTATATATTTACATCAATGCAACTGCTTCATTTTTTATTTTAAAAATATAACTTGCCAATTTCTTCATTGTCTTTTTAATAATATGTAGAACGTTTATACAAGATTTGAATATAACTTTTAGTATATTTTTTGGGAAATTGAGTCTTAGCCTAATGATTAGGCTTACTTGGCAAAAATAATAATGTATATGTTGTGGTGTGGTGGATGGGTTTGCTGTGAGTTTAAAATCTAGCATAATGGTGAGATAAAAATTGTGCCTGGGAATTACATGTGCGTGTGTGTGTATAAATGCCTCTTTTACATCCTACTCTACATCATTCTATAAATTTATCAACTTCTTTCCACATCTTGTTCACTCCTTTTTCTTTGTTACCCAATGAGTTTGTTTTTAACATACATATACTTACATTTTCTTCATAAGTAGCTGAGTGGTTTCAAAGTACACTCAGTAGTAATAAAAATAAAAATATTCGTAGGAGTAAGAACAACCAACTTCATGTTTTAAAAATATATGTCCTAACACAATCATAATAGAAAATTTTAAATTTTTAATAGCATAAATTATATATTAAAGGTGGGTTACCTGGTTAGAGTCCTTTTCTCTAACGAGAGAATAAAAAAGTTCCTAAGAGCATCATGTAAGGAGAATCATAAATAACTATTCTCGTTGGATATGAATATGAGCTTTTCTTTAATGGATTTGTTAGAGGTATATTTTTCAGCTATTTAATATTTCTTAGTCAACTTGGTTCTAATATTTGGGTGATACTCTCAACTTTTGAGAAATTTATGACACACTTTGGGAGACTTCTTTAATGGCAATATCTAAGAATTGTTTTGAACTAAAGGAATTAACAAAAGGGAACAAGACATAACCTAGTTTTTCATATTTTGATGTCGTTTTAACGGCCCTTTAACAAGCATAATTCAAGGTAACTTATATTTCATATTAGGGTGGAGAGGTGATTAATTATTTTTGCTTCTAATATCTCGATTTCAATGAAGATTCCATCTCCAATATGATGAATATAATGAATTTTAATGACACCTTGTTACCAATTTAATTAATTTCTTCAAATGCATTTGTTATATGATACAAACTCTATTTTTATTATATTGGTAGTTTGATGAGACCATACCTTTTTTAACTTTGTCTATTTGGTTTAAAATTATATTTTTCAAGCTTTTCACATGTTTTAAATTTAATAAATTCATATTTTATTGATAAAAAACTCATACATCAATTTTTTAATCCAAACTTTCGAAACTTAATCTCCAAACATTGGCAACTTTATAAATTCGAGGTTCCCTTCTTCCCTATTATAAGTTACCAAAAATGAAACAGACACACTCATGATTCTGATGAATCAAGATCCTGACACCCAATTACAACCCTTAATCAAGTACCACTCCCTCAAAAATCCACTTAATAAATCGGTAAATAAAAATAATTAATCCAATTTTAAGCTCTTTGTTTTGTTTTTAAAACCAAATTAATTTGTTTTTGTATTTTGATATCATTTTGATGAGCTCATGTCAAAAATAAATTTTAAAAAATAAAAAATTATTTCGATGCATTTTCAAATGAAAAGCACTTTAAAAATTAATCACTATCATAATCCCAAACGAGCTTTTTATGTTTTGACAGATACTTTTTATGACTCAACTGTTGATGTTTGAGATAACTATTAGTTACTATCTCGAGATTAAAAAAAAATACATTGATGTTTTGAAAAAGATATAAATTCATTATTGTTTTAAAAATGATTTATCTTAAATTGCCTCATCTCTAGAATCAAATATATATTTTTTATCTTTTTATAACACTGACGAGGGGTGTGCAAAAAAACCAAAAAATTGATTTAACCGAGAAAACCAAAAAAACATTAACTGAAAAAACCGAATCGTGAAAAAAAACCGATTAGAATATTTAGAAAAATGTCCTGTTCGGTTTCCAGTTTTGTATTGCTTAAACCGGGTAAACTGAATCGAACTGAATCGGTTCGGTTCAGAAATAAAAAAAGGCTAAAAAGCTTTTTACAATAAGGCATTAAGTCATTAACCTTAGCAGAGTAACCTCGTTCGCATAGCCGCCCCCTCCCTCAGGCCTCAGTCCTCAATCTAGTGATCCACAGTGCCACACCCAATTCTAAGATCTTCATCAGTCATCAGATCACCATATTCTAGTGATGGTGAGCCATTATCTTCATTAAACAAACCCTAAAGCTCTTCCATTTTGTATTGCTTGTCTTTCTTCTCCTCCACATAACTTTGCTACCAAACTAGGGCTATTCTTCGCATCTCGAAAAAGGTTCCCTTAGCAATTAGCAAGTCCAATGAGCTTAGATCCCGTGTTTAGGAAAACCTTTTATGGTAGTGAACGAAAACGTGAACCAGATCTAACAGGAAAACCTTCCAGTGCTAGACGTCTCTAGAGTCCAGATCTAGCATCCCAGCAACACCCCCAAGCAGGCAAGCCTCAGTAGTAATCCATCTAAACACCCTTCTTCAGTTCTTTGCAGTAAGATTTCTCTCTCTGTTATTTTTTTTCTTTGACATATGCTTTGTGATTCTACTGTTGCCTCAATTATTGTTTAGCTTTTTGTTGATTTTGTTTCATCATTGGGTTTAGGGTATAGGAAATTGGGTGTTGGACTTGTTGATTATTCTTTCTTTTTTTAACAATTCATCAATATTACTTCGAATTCAGGTCGAGCTTACGTTAACAGTTGGGTTACAAATTTATTTCGTAAAAGTTGTAAGAAACACAGTAAACTATTCATGTCTGATCCTGCTCTCAATTCAAAATCTTAGTTCTAAAACCTCCATCTGATATACAAAAGTATGCTTGAACTGATAAGAAACACAGTAAACTATTCATGTTTGATCTTGCTCTCAATTCAAATTCTTAGGATTCTTTAGTTTTGCAAAAGTTAGGTTACAAATTTATTTTACTGGGTATGATGTGGTTCATGGCCTCTTTTATTTTTATCATAGTTAACTGTTTTTTGTACTAAATCAGGCACTGGGTACACATCTTTATGTTAATTTGGGGGATGGTTTAAAGGGCTATGAATAGAACCATGGAGTGCGTTTCCAAACCTTTTTAGATTCAGGACTTATGTTCCCTTAATTATTGTGGTACATGAATTCATGCAGTGGACTAGCTAGGTGGCTTGGTTAAGTTAGAAACTTAGAATCTAAACTTGGTGAAATTGTAGTATAAATATTTTAATGGGAGTATTAATGGTGGAATGATAGGTTTACATTAAAGCATTGAGCATGTTACCTTGTTATGATCTTGCAACCTTGTTATTTTTTGGGAGGAATGCTAGGACCCCTGATCTATACACAATTTGCAGGCTTGAAAGAGGGGAGTTTTGAATTTACCTTACTCTGATTTCATGCATTGGGTTGCTGTTTAAATCCTTTTTTCAAGTATAGTTGACTGTCTATTACTTCTTCTGGTTTGTGCAGTTTAATTTCAGTTTGGTTTAATTTTAGCTTAGCTAAATCTATTACTTCTTCTTGCTATTTTTTAGGTTCTTTTACCCATAGTTGTTGGCTGTTGCATCATTGCTATATACTGCATATTCCAACATACATAAATATTAACATGTTTGCATTTGGTAATTACAGATGGAAAACCTTCAAAATCAAAATGCTTCATTCACTAGCATTACCCCAACATCAACCAATGCCCCAGTTTTAAACACTAACACAACATCAACTACTGCAGGATCCGTCATATATAATAAAGGTAAACAACTTCAAGTCCTTACATCAAGGAAAAGAAATGTTGATAATAAAAAAAGTCACAAATTTGGGATCATTTTATGAAACTTGATGGTGATTTTACAACTCTTAGAGCTGAATGTAATTATTGTGGAAAGGATTATGCATGTCATATTATTATTATTGGGACAAGTAATATGTGGAGTCATTTAAAAGTATGCAAAAATTTTCCTTTTGTGGTTGATAAGAAGCAACAAATTTTGTTATTAGAACCTAATAAAGTAGAGGATGAATCAGGAGATCAAAGTGTGGGAACTCTTAAGGCAATATGTTATGATTATAATGAATGTAGACAAACACTAGTAAAAATGATTATAATTGATGAGTTGCCTTTTAATTTTATGGAGGGTAAGGGATTTAGATTATTTCTAGGAACTTACAGCCTAGATTTAACATTCCTTCCCGTTTCGCTGTTATAAGAGATTGTTTGAAACTTTATGTTGAAGAGAAGGAAAGATTAAAAAGAGCTCTTAATGGTCAACGATTATGCTTAACAACAGATACATAGACATCAATCCAAAACATTAGCTATATGTCCTTAACGGCTCATATGGGTGAGACAATTGGTCAAGTTATTAAGAATTGTTTGTTAGATTGGGGGATTGATAAACTTTTAACTGTTACAGTAGACAATGCAAGCTCTAATAGTGTTACTATTTCATATTTAAATAATGTGATGAAAGATTGGCCAACTAATATATTGTCAAATGAACATTTGCATGTTAGATGTTGTTCACACATTGTAAACCTCATTGTGTGTGATGGTTTGAAAGAGATTAATGTTTCGGTTGTTAAGATTCGAAATGCAATTCGGTTTGTGAGATCTTCGCCTTTTAGGCTACTTGCATTTAAGAAGTGTGCCGAAAAGTTACATATAGAGTGTAAGAAATCATTGTGTTTGGATGTTGCAACTCGATGGAATTCAACTTATCTTATGTTAGAAGCTGCTGAAAAGTTTGAAAAGGTGTTCGTGAGGTTAGGTCAAAGTGAACCTAGGTATATGATTTACTTTTTAGAGGTTGATTCAAAGGGGAATAAAAAAAACATAGGGCCACCTAATTTGGAGGATTGGGAAAATGCTAGAACTTTGCTGAAGTTTTTAAAGATCTTTTACATGGTTACATTGAGATTTTCTAGCTCATTGCATGTCACATCAAATTCTTTCTTCAATGAATTGATTTACATGCATACAAACTTGTTGCAATTATGTAAAAGTAGAGATAATCTTTTAAGTGGAATGGCGATGAACATGATGTTAAAGTTTGAGAAGTATTGGGGCTGTGAAGCAAATCAGAATTTTTTTTTATTGTATGTGGCTAATTTTTTAGATCCACGTTTTAAGTTGAAATATATGAAATTTTATGTTGGTGAGTTGTATGATTATGACAAAGCACAATTGCTAACAAAAAAAGTGAAAGATAATTTAGTGAGTTTGTATGAGTTTTATTTGAAAGCTGATGAAGTGGTGGATGATAATAGGCATAAACAAGATGTTAATGATGATATTGATGACATGGAGGTAGATGTTAACACTTTAGCTCGATTCAAAAGGCACTTACAAGAGGAAGACAGTGTGGAAAATAGAAATGAGGTTGAAAGGTATTTGGTTGATGGTTGTGAGGATCCTAATGATGATAAATTAGATATTTTGGGTTGGTGGAAGATTAATGCTTCAAAATATAAGATACTTTTGAAAGTTGCACAACATGTTCTGGCTATTCCTATATCCCCAGTGGCTTCTGAATCAGCCTTTAGCACAGGCGGTCGTATACTGAACCAATTTTGAAGTTCTCTATCTCCACCAACAGTTCAAACACTTATTTGTTGTCAAAATTGGTTATATCATGAACCAATTCCAACTGATAATAGAACCTTGATGAATGATTTTGAAACCTACAAAAACCATGAATCAGGTAATGTTTCTTAAAAACTTACACCTTTTATTTTATGATTTATTAATTAACACATTTTTATTCTAACACGTTTATTTTTTTATTTTGTAGAATTTGGTGGAAAGTTGCATCTAGCAATGGATGATAATTACTTCACAAATTGTGATGCATTTATTGAAAATGTATGGTAAAAATACTATTTTTTATTTTTATATCTTCTAATTTAATTTATCATGTTATAATTCTAGATTTTGAATTTCAGGAATCAAAGTGCAATGTTCTTAATGTGCTTTTTTATTGAGACGATGTGCAAATGAAGATATATTTTTTTGGCTTGGAGTGTTTTATGATTGTCACGACCCGAATCCCGGATCCATGATCGGCACATAGGCAAGGTTCCCCTCCAAGGTTCCATACCTATGCGAAGCCAAACTTACACACAAACTTATCCTAACTCAATCAGAGTTCATGAGGTAATATAACAATGAGAAATATATATATACAAGTATGGCTTTAGGTTCTTATAAAAAGGTTTCTCAAATAGGCCATAACAAGAATATCATATGGTAAAGCTCGTCCGAAAATCAAAATGCAATGAGCATGAGGCTCCGTACTGTGGGATGATCAGTCCACACAGGTTGGTGACTCCCCCGACCAACTAGAGTTCAGATACGATGTGCACAAAGACTAACACTACCCTGTTAGCATGGGTATTCTGACTGACATACCATAGGTTCATAATCATAATCAAACAGACATATTCATATCTCAAGGCTCAACTCATGACATCAATCAAATGAGGAGTTATCAATTCAGAAGTCAATTCAGAATATATATACTGGTTCATATCAATAATTCGGATTCAACAATTGATCATGCTTGTCGCACGTCAAAATCCGCGCGGCGTCCGCTGGCGATTATTTATTTGTGTTTTGCTTGGTTTTTTGGAGTCGCCACCTAGTATTATGGTCACTAGGAACCTATGGTCTGCGAGAGTCTGAGTAAGGGACTGGTTGTGCAAGGGGAAGATGCATCACCCCTAGTGCACCCTACCTAAGGTAAGCTGCATT
>Ga0325403_1001835_pt1 | contig 18236 bp, 6 predicted proteins | sample PopdelMetagenome_19_FD_205665 | JGI IMG/M metagenome (GOLD analysis project Ga0325403, IMG submission 205665) | Populus deltoides microbial communities from Bellville, Georgia, United States - Xylem-PdKOR-R4 | ecosystem: Host-associated > Plants > Phyllosphere > Stem > Wood/Secondary xylem...
AAAGGGTGTGGAAAACAAAATATTTATTTTTGATAATGCAAAATGCATAATTGATTGATTACGGGTTCAAGAGATGGCTATTTGAAAACCATTATATTACACATTTTTTCGAGTGGTCCATACTTTGTATTGGGAACCAAATTACGCTTAGATTATGATCTTTTGGGTTACAGGGATTATTTTTCTTTATTATTTTGGTTCCCATATTTGAGAATTTCATAAAAGTGGTCCCTTTAGCACTACTAGCAAATTTAATTGTTTATGTGGAAATTATGCAGCTTTTCTACTTCTTAAACAAGCTTCTCCTGGGACCATGATGCACAGCCAGCTCCTCTAGGATTAAAATAGTTGTGTAGAATTACCTCGTACAGAAACTTTTCCCATTTTCATGGCAACGGGGTCCATTTCGCAAGTTCATAAAAAAGCCAAAGAAAATTCAAAATTAAATAATTAGTAAATAATAAGGTAGCAGAAGGGAGGACAGATTTGTATATGTAAATTAAAGGATATCTAGTCTTTTTTATTCGACAATTTGCCATTAATAAATCCATAAATCACAACTTTAATGGACATATCTCGAAAACACATCGAACATAAAACCCTATGATCCGATCCTATTAATTCTGCCAGTGAAAGGGGGGATTTCTTCACGTATGCCACGGTTTGAAAGACAACTTCGCTTCCAAAGCCTAATAATAGCCTAATAGAGGTCATATAGGAGACATCATGGACTGCAAAAATGTAATCCCAAACTGTTCTACGTCTTTGAAAAACACCCCTTCTGCCTTAACATTCTCAGAGGTTGCTGTCATGCAATTGTAAGAATTGCACATAATAGAACACTTCAAGCTCTCATGTGGGTTATTGGTGTTTTGAAAGACTATTACATGAAGATAATGATGTTTTCTATATATAATTAAAAAACAGTAGTATATATTTAATATTTTCATGTACATGGATGTCATTTCTCAAATTATTGCACCCACAAAAGATAGATTCCAGACCTAGTTGCTCTCAATAGTAGGGTAGCAGTTTTTTTTTTTTTTTAAAAAAAAATCAATAAATAAATAAGAACCAAGTGAGAAAGTAAGATTCTCAGCCTCTAATAAAGTGGTTCTATGAAACTTTAGGAATTGCAATTTCAGTGTGAAGAATCTTGATCAGGCATCCATTAATGTTGTGTCCTTAATTCTTGTAAACCCATGCTAATTTGTTACGACTTTTTACCTTAAAACCAAATCCATAAAGTTGGCATTATAAAAATAAAATAAAAAAAAAGAAATTCGATAAAGAAAGAAAGAGATTTAATAAATTTGTCAAGCATAGCATATTACTACTATCTTCTTTAATTAAAGGGTGATCTTATTCCCACTCTACTATTTACTGTAGAGATCATCAATATAACATTATTAATATTTGATGTGTTTCTTAAAACTATATAATTTAAATTATAAAAAAATAATAAAAGAAGACTATAATAAATTATTGCAGGTATTTTTGGTTAATCTATAGTATATGACTTTTGATACCCAAATAAATTGCTGTGCCATGATTTATTGATTGATTTCTCCATAAAGTTTCTACCAACTTAATCCTAGGTTTGCAAGAAGAAATAAAATATTTTAACTAACTTCATGTATAATTGAAAAATATATCCATAAATATCTGGAAATAGTCTCCTCTCTCTTTACAAAAATATAAAGAAATGATATTTTGAAATTTGATATTACATTGAAAACATATTGGCCTTTACACAAGAAATAATTAAGTGGGAAAAATTAAAAAAAAAGAAAAATACATTTAAGTTCTATGCTAATCTTCTAAAAAATTTCATATTTAATTGTTCTATCTATATTACCCTCTCTAAAAACTTCAGAATCACCTATTGATTAATTTTTCTTTCCATTTTTAATAAAAAAATTATAAAGAAAATGATTTAGGAAAAATCCCCAACAAAATATGAATTAAGAGAAAGTTACATAATAAAACTTATTGTAAAGTATTTTCTAAGACATGTGTTGTAACAGTACCATCCCACAAGACATGTGTTGTAACAGTTCTCTGTTTGGTTTATGAAGATATCCCTTAATTTTCTATGGAGAACGATGCTTTTTTTTTCACCTTGACAAGGACAAGCAAGAGAGAATTCTCATGGTGGAAGTAAATTGTTAGTAAATATTCTAGGACAGAAAAAAGAGTTGAAAACAAAAGGCTCCACGGTGCTCCTTTCACACCAAAGAAGAAAGGTGATTGATTATACTTCATTGATTCGAGTTTCAAAAAGATGGTCCAAATGAGGCATGCATGGAATAGAAATTCGAAATCTTTATCTAATTATAGAATAAATTTGTCATCCTTTCCAATGTATAGAAAATTCAGGACCCCTCTTTAACTAAACACTTTATGCACTTATTGAGAGGGTTTTAGACTAGGCGTGACCTTCCTCGTATCTTTGCTATCAATGGCAAACCATGTTACTATGTGAGGAAACCTCTTTTGTTTTTCTCTGAACAAGTGAGGAAACCTGAAAACATGGCCATCTCCACTAGGAGGGTGAGGAATATCATTCCATATTAAATTAAAAACAAGTGGAACCGTGACTTCCATTCATATTGCCTTCCATTCAAGTGAGTGAAGTATGAGGTTCTTTTTTTCCTTTTTCTTTAACCACAAAATAAACTTTGAATATTGATGGAAGGTTAAATCCATCTTAAGCAGATTACACTACACAGCATATATAGTAGGGTTTCGACAATACAGTTTGCGTGGATAATTACTTTAATTAATGGATGAGAGTGAGTGGTATTCTTTTATTTTTTTTTGGAAGATACATAAAATATTTGAAAAATGCACTCAAACTAATTAAAGGATCTAAATCAAGGTTTGCAGGGGCGCAATTGCAAAAAAATAAGAAGTTTTAGAGTCAATTGAGGATGTATATACTGAAATTGAAAAGATAGATACTAACTTCAAATTTATCAAAATCCCAATTAAAAACTCTAATTTCTAGGGTTTAAATAGACGATGTGTCACTCGTTTTTAATAAAGAGACTGAATGACACATCGTTTCATCCTTGCTTATCATCTTCTTTAACAGATAAAGGCTGATCCAGATGCTATTTTAAGGCGAATGAATGTGACATCTATGACCATCTTAGGGGCTCCCACCACCACCACTCAACAAAGAAACATCTCCTTTATAAAGACTAAGTTCTCCCATCAAACATTTACATCTCATTTGCTACAATGATGTTGACAGCATCTTGTCTCCAGTTAGCCTCCCTTACATTGAAAGATGCAGGCTGATTGGGGTGTAGGCCGATTGGGGACCAAACTTCTAATGAATGAATTGGGAGTTCTCGATCTCCAAATCAAATGAGTTTTGTTCCTAATGATAGCTATACATCTCCTCTACATGATTTATGTTTACATATGATACGTTTAGAACTTATGTTTAACATATTCTTGTTATTAGATTTGATATGCATTTGTTAAGAAAGTAAGTTCAAAATAGTTTTGAATATATAATTTGATATTCTTTGATTGTTAAAAACCTGTAATTAGTAAGTGTGAATGCCATTTTTGATGTTTTAAAGTTTATATTCATCACCTTTTTTTTGGTTGAATACATTGGTGTTTGATTTGCTTAGACCTTGCTCTTAATTGTTTTCTTCATATAATACTAAATTTAGTTAGGTTGTTGTACATGGTAAAGATGATGAAAAACAAATGCGTAATGCACTGTTGGTTTTTGTTGATGATATATATGAATTCTTGTTTTGTTTATGTTACATGTATTCTTTTAGTTTTGGAAGTTTTAGCAGGTTAGCATAAGCATGTTTGAAATAGTTTTGATAGGTTTAGTTTTTTCTTTTAAGGTTTTAGCTCGTTTCTAGGCTTATGCCTTTGTTTGGGTTTTCTGGGTTTTCTTGGATTTTCTAGGTTCATGTTCTTGGTGTTTTTGAACCCAGATTTAGGTTTTCTTGTGTTTTGGCATTTTAGCCTCTTTGATAAGCTTTAGTTGAAGCTATAACTCATGCTTGATCTTTATATGCTAGCTTTTCTTTCTTTTATAACTTGTTTTGGATCAATCGATCTTTAGAGTCCTTGAATGTCTGGGTTAGGGTTTTTCATTGTCAGATCATTTTGGTGAAGATTAGAGCTTATCGTTACTATTTGATGGATGATTATGCATTAGATCTTGATGTTGCATCTTTTTATGCTTTATGTTTAATGAAATCTGGTATATTATTTCATCCACGTTTTTGGTTGTTTCAAATAAAATTTCTTATTTGATCTTTGTTTTTGAGTGTCTGTCATTAGACCCTGTTTAATGACCTTGTTATTTTCACCCACACCCGAGGATCTCGATCTGAGTGGATGATCGCCATAACACCGCACTCATGCGATAGAATGGCAACTCTAGTAGGGACTTTTCTATGGACGATGCTTTGTTATTCATCTCTTTATTATGTTTGAATTATTTGGTATATGTATTTATTTTTTAACATTCATTTTCTTTAAATTTTTCTTATATACTCTAATTTTTGCACTTTTTTCTCTTGCACTTTTATTTTTGATATGGATTAATATTTCCATGCATCACATGTTTTAATTTTTTAGAGCACACATAAACTTCTAGGTCAGGTAAGGGATTAATGGTCTGCCCTATGACTATCAATCAAAATTCAAGACTCGTGAAATACCCAACTCAGATTTTAGTGCTTGATTGGCAATGATGGGTATACGTGTCTTAACCATTCTTTGTAATGCCCCATACTATCCTTACGAGGGTTGTCACTAGACAGATTTGAGATCTTTTTGAGACCAGATATAAAACTTACTCATGTTCGCTTAACGAATAAAACCTATCCTTAAATTGTATATACCATCAATAAATTTTGCATCAAGCATGACCATATGTTCCTTGTAATGCAAGAATTTGAACCGAGAATCATGACTTCCTTTAAATACTCATCTTTTGAAAATTTTAGGAAAGAATCTGAGCTAACACAATTAACCGAGGGAAACAGTCCAAGAATCGATGCTAATGGATTGCTATAAATTACAAAGATAAATCATACTGGGAAACAGACCCATCATGGGATATGTAGATGAGCCTTTTTTTGAAATAGAATATAGGAAGATCCCACGGTTGATGAGGCTATCGGTACAAGCATCAACTATCAAAGCATTACTAGATTTTTAGGATCTTAATTATAGGTGTTTTACCTTCAGAAATATTGATATGGCACCCACATTAAAATAATATAATAGGATCTTACATTTTTCAAATTACAACCATAAGGTATACTTCATACAGAGGTTTGAAGATACTTCTTCAGAGATAAACATATTATTATGCTTGGGAAAGGTCGACCAGTGTAGGGTAGCTAATTGGGGATTTAGATGGAAAAGTATTGAAGCTAGAATGAAGAAAAACACGGAGGAGAGAAAATTAGGAAACAAATGATACAAGATAGTGTTTTTGCTATATTCGGGCTAGTCTTGTTTTCACTTCATCAGTGTAGAAGCTGCAAATGCAATCATGAAGTATGCACACTATAATTAACCCTTTCGTTGTGATTTTGGTTGAAACCATCCATTGTAGGATGCATGGAAAAGGGATCATGAGAAGTTATGTTCTAGTGTTATATCTATGGATCATCAGTCATATCAAAACACCGAGAGATATTTTCAATAAGTTTTGGTGGTTTGACCTTCGACCATTAAAGATTGTTATAGGTGAAACATGGAAGAATCTAGTTTAGAAAACATGGGTGGATAAATATATGGCATTACCAAAAAGAAATTTCAAATGGAAAAGACATTGGATGAACAAGACATCTTGAATAATGAGTTGTGGTAGTACATATGAGTCCTTTTGATCAGAATCATTGGTTACATTAGTTACGCTCTTGCATTGGTAATAAGACAACTAGGTGAAATACAATATGTACCATGAACCTTTAATTTACTAGATTTCATTAGATCATTCAGAAATCGGTTGTCATTGGAAGAGCTTGAACTTATTAGACAAAATTAGGGAAGACCTTATGTTAAAGAAAGATAAAGGAAATGAGGTTGAATCATCATTTAGCTAAAATTCCACCATTGGGAGAAACAACAAGCTTCCTAGAATAATTGAATCCATACCTCCTAGAAACCCAAAAATGGAGCAGTTACAAGTAACAAAAGAATGACCAAGAAAAAAGAGGATTGATAATGAAGAAGAGTTGAAGGAGCTGTTAGAAAAGTGAAGAATTGACCTCTGCAATAGCAAAGGGCAACAACAGCTCCTAAAAAAACAATTGGAAGAAAAAGATAAGATGAGGAGTTTCTTGAATCAGCAAATAAAAAGAAATGATGAACAATTAGCAACCTTGGCAAAAGATCTTGAGATAGCAAAGGAATGGAAGAAAAGGGTTGAGGTGGCTGAAAAAATAGCTAAAGGGATACAAAATGAGCTGGGAATTTGAATAGCCAAGCATGATGAACTGGTCAACAAATGTGTGCAAATAAAAAAAAATAGATCGAGATCAAGAAATCAACTAAGAGAAGGATGAGTGTTGATAAAGAAATGATAGGTTCCTTAAGAAAGGAAAATAATAGTCTTAAAAAGAAATTATATGTTGAGAAAGACAAGAGTCAATTAGTTAAAATTATCATAAAAAAGAAAAAAGGATTCGAGCCCAATATATAGCACAGTCAGAGGAAGAGTTGATAGTGCTAAAAGACCAATACTTTAAAATGGAAAAAGAACTAAACAAATCCAAGCAAGAACATCAAGAATTTTGAGATTACATCTATGGTTTTGAGGTCTAGATTAACTCCAAAATAGCCGAGCTTAACATAGAAAAGGAAGAGTTGCAAAGAGCAATAGCTACAGTAATATATATGGAAAAAACAATATAAATGCTTCAAAGAAATAATAACGCTTTAGCTTCTAGTAATGGTGTCCTAGTCACTGATAACATTTTATTCCATAACGAGATAAGACAAATGACAAGGTAGGTTGAACAAGCAATACACCAAGCCGAGAGATTGCAACAACAGGCTACCCAAGTTGGAAATGATGCTATGAAGTACTAGGAGCACTTGGTTGCAACCATCGTTTTTATTAGAAATATAGCTAATAGAGGCAATGCTTTATATTAGTAGTGATATATAAGTTTTTCTGACTTTTCTAAGTTTGTTTTTATAAACAAAAATATACAAACTCTTTTATTATATGTTATGAAAGGGCCACAACTCAGATTCTATCTTATCTAATATGTTTGGAATTCAATCATGATAAGAACTTGGTGAAATACTCCTTTACAACTTCAGCCAAAATTAAAAAACTTGCCCAAAATCAAGAAAATAGAAGTTATGAATCAAGTTCAAAGAAGCTAATCCATATCCAACATAAGCATATATAAGCATTAACATGTAAACATTTTAAAATTTTACATGTCATGTATGCATATGCAGGAGAATATAGACCCACCGCTTTAATGCCACCCCTTGCCAAGAAGTAAATGGAAGACAAAAAGGACATTCAACCTGGATAAAAGTACAATAATTTTCTGAATAGGGAAATGACTCAATTAACTGATCTACTAAGATAAACTATTCACTCTAAAAGGAGGCCCCCACATATGGAAGCCAATATTGGGGAGTCTACTATGAATATGCCCCCTTGCCCTTCCTTTCACCCTCATAAAAAAAATGTTTCAAATGATTATCTAGTCAATCAAAATTTGTAAGAACTTGCTTCCAATACCTCGAGTACATCAAAGATTCATGTTATCTTGTCTCTAAATTCACTATAAATTGTTGCATATCAGATGCATTAAACACCTTCACTTCTGTTCCATCTTAGATATCACGAATATCTAAAATGCAAAAGAAAATGTATGTTTTCTCCCCTTCCATATATATATAAGTCTCATAAATGGCCATCAAATAGTACCTTAACCACTTAAGCCTACCTAACCACCATTTTCTAAATTGTACAACAAGAATGCATAATGTAGATACCATGTAGAAGAAGCACATCATTCCATTAATGTTGTCACAATTTTAAAAGAAAGATTGATTAGCAAATTGAACATGGGTGACTATCCTTCCAGGAAGAAAAATGGTGCATTCAGTACAATAAAAAAAAATAAAGATTTGTATGATCCATTTCCAACTAGGAAAATATGTGTGAGCAAGATGTTGAGATTCCTAGAAAATTTAATTCTCCTAAAATTGTCAAGTATATAGAAGCACAATGCGTAGAGACTCACCTCAAAGTCTTGATATATAATGAGAAACTCTTGATCCATCATTTTCTCAATAGCTTTGTCGGACTTGCCCTTAACTGGTATATGGGTTTGAATGGTTCTAAAAAATAGAAATGGAAGTATTTGACTAATGCATTTCTACAATAATTTAGATTCAACTTAAATATGACTCCAACCAGGTTAGATTTTCAAAGAATAGGGATGAGAAATGATGAATTGGTCAAGAAATATGCAATGAGGCTGTGTGAAATGGCAACATAATTTTATCATTTACTACTTGAGAATGAGCTCAATTCTATCTTCATCAATACATTAAAGAATCCTTATTGTGATTACTTGATTGCTAAGTCATTAGTTTATTTTCTAGAGGTAACAGTGACAGCTAAGAGGGTAGAGCAAAAATTGGAATTGAGAAGGTTCTAGAATCCAAAAGAGAGGTTAAATGTTATGTTAGTTGACAAATTAGAAGATAGCTCCCACATGAGAAGTATGAATCGAGATAATTATGTGCCTCAACATCCTAATAATTTTCCTCATATGACAAATTAGATTTGATCTAATAAGCAACCATATGAAAACTCACAAAAGCTAAAAAAAAACTTTACCATCCTTTCCTTTATCTTTTAAAAGATTTTTTAAAGATTGGTTAGTATTGGACAAATCATTTCAATTCTTTAAAAATCATTTTGACCCCTATATCCAAAGTGGTATGAGTCTAACAAAAAATGTGAGTATCATGGTTGTACTAGAGGGCATAATAGTGAAAATTGTCATACTTTTAAAGACAAGCTCTTCTAGCTTATCAAGGTAGGATGGATCATTTTCAAGAAAGCCCCAAATAAGAACTCAAACTCACCTCCAAATCATGCCTTTAGAATTGAAGTAGTCAATCCCATTGAAAAGGAAAAGGAGGTGAAATAGTCTTAAAAGCGACCATAGAGAATCTATATGGAATGTTGATGTAAGCAGGATACCTCAAAGCACCATCCAAGACATAAATAGTGAGGGATCTTGGCAAGTTTTGTAAATATCATTGCCAACATAGTCATGACATTGACTTTTGAAATGAATTCCATCATGAGGTTGAGAAGATGATGACTATTGAAAAATTAAGAGTTGAAGATATCAAGATTTATTCTGAAATTGGAATGATAGTATCCTAATAGTTGAAGAATGGGGTATGTTGATCACTTAGGGAAGGAACTTATTTTTAAGGATCAGTCTATATTTAAGTATAATCCACTGGTCACAAAAACATAATTCAAGACTTATGCTCAGATATCATTTTTTAGATCTTAACATGGTCATCAATGGAAACTATAGGGAGATATAAACTTCTTTCCAAAGAGAGCAATAAACTCAGATGTAAACCCATATGTCATACCCCAATTTTGGGTTTTCTTAAAATTATATTTTCCTTTTATACCAAAAAACTAAAGAAAAAAGGTTAAAACAAAAAGCATGAAGACAAGCAATTTGGTTAGAAAAAACAGGTTGAAGAAGGATCTACATGCATAAATGAGAGATAGAGGGACTAAATTGGATCTTAACATTTTTAATTATGAAAGGAAATTGTATCTTGAAGGACCTAAATGTGAAAGACAATGCAAATTCAAAATTAACTTAAATGAATATTGAATGAATTTGCATAAAAATTAAGTATGAAAATTCAATTGCACCCTGGAAGGACTTAATTAGATTTTATTAGGATGATTTGATTTAATCATAGGCTTAATTAAAGGTTTAATTAAGTTTTAAATTAATTTAGACCAAAATTAAAAGAATTAAATAAGTGTAGGACTTAATTAAACTTTTAATGAGTTAAATTAATTTTATTAAGGATTTAATTGGTTAGGAATTAAGTTTGGAAGCTTAATTTAGGATTAATTGAGAATATTGGAATTTTGAAGGACAAGATTTAATTTTTACAAGCTTAATTGGATGAAATCAGGTATGAAATTGCAAGAAAATCAAGGTTTAGAAGTCAATTAAGGGCTAAATTGAAGAATTTTCAAAACAAGAACCAAAGTGCAAAAGACGTGTAAGTTTGGGGATTGAAATCAATCAAAATCAGGAGTTAATTTGAAAGAAATTGAAAGTTTAATAGTTGATAGGGGTGAAATTGAACAAATTAAAACCAAGGACCAATTTCAAAAAAGTGCTCAAATCATAGGGAGTTAAATCAAAGTTTCCAAGATTGCAATTGCAAAGATTAAGAAGTTTCAAGGTCAATTGCGAGTGCACATGAAAAAATTAAAATTTACAGAATCCTAAATTAGAAAACCCTAATTTTTAGGGTTTACACATACGACATGTCACTTGTTTTTAATGAAGAAATAGAGTGACACGTTGTCTGTCTATGTTTTCTTATCTTCTTCAATTAAGAAGGTTGATCGAGTTGCCACCTTCAAGTGATTTAACGTGGCTCCAAGCACCATCATTCGACATAGGAGATCCCTTTCTATAAGTCTATGTCACCCTCTTCGATGTTTGTGCCCCACCAGTCACAAGAAAGCCCTCAATGTTTTGTATCATGACATTCTTGTCTGGTTCAATAAAATTTAACAGTGTTACACTTAACATCATATTATTGGTGGGAAAGCTACAGGCCACCAAATCAAGTATGGTTTGATCCTAGTTGAAGAATAACACCCCCCCTCTACAGGATATATATGGTTGGTTTCAATGATCTCCTATTTTCCATGATTAATTCATAAAAGGTGCACCCTCATTCAACCATTTTCATCCAAGTTTAAATTGTGAAGTTCTTAACTTTTTCTAGAAGTTCTTAACTTTTTCTAGACATTCCAAAAGTTTATTAGACATCCAGGGAAAGGGAAAACAAAAGAAGAAGAAGAAAGAATGGTGTTTTAATAGATCAGAGATAAGAATTAAAAAGAATACCCTATGATCTAGTTTTGGAAAAACCATCTTCAACACCATAAATGGTTTCACAACCACCTGCCATTTCAAGTTTAGATAAAGAGGATCCAAGGGAGAAAAGAAAACGGGGAAAATGGAAAGCCTAGAGAAGAGAAAACTATTAAAGTCTTTTGATAGAAAGCCTGTGAAATATTGATAAGAAGTAGAAAGAAAGAGGTAGAAGAATAAGCTCTTGAGTCCAAGATAGGAAACAAAAGTACCAAAAGATCTAAAGTTTAAATAAGGAGCAAGAAATTCAAAGTAAAGGAGACAATATTATTATTCAAAGTATTCCTCAAACTTTGATGAGAGGGTGGAGCTTAATGAGAACACGCCCTCTCCTTTTATTTTTCCTTTTAAATTGTTACTCATAATGTTTATTGTGCATCCTTTTAAGTTATTTGTTAGTTTAAAAGCCATAATTTTTGTTTTGAAATGTTTAAACATGCTTTGAAAATAGTTTGTATATGCTCAAGTTTGTTTCATTATCTTGATTTGATGTGTTAGAATGTGATATTAAAATGATAAATGATAGCATAATGTTGTTTTTCATGTGTGAATGTTTAGTTAATTATTTTTGAAATCATGACAAGATAAAGTATAGATATAGTTATGGTTTAAGATGTTTTAGGTTAGTTTGTTGGGTTTCTTGAAGTTGTAAGCATGATGTTTGAGCTTAAAAGCATTGAAATTAACCAATGAAACAATGTTTTTGTCTAAGAAAATGCTATTTTTGCTTGTTATCATTATGGACTTTGCTTGTTGTTTTGCTCTTGATTTTTTGTTTCTTGTTGTTCTAATAGTTCAAATAAGTTGTGTTGAGGCTGTTTAAGCTTGGGTTGCTAAGTTTAAATTATTTTCGAGGCTTTTTATGACTTTTTTTTTGGTTTAGACTTACTACTCGGTTTCTAGTTTTTCATGCCTTTTGGGTTTAGTGTTCATATGTCGAAGATTGCATGAGGTCCTTGATTTACATGTCTTTTTATATCATTTATTGGTTCTTATATTTACGTGCATGCTTGTTGATCATTAATCTAGGGTCTTAATAACTTAAAAACACTAAGATCATGGCAATTAATCTTTAATTCTTTCATTTTAATTTTTGGATAAAATCAATTAATCGTGATGATTGGGTGTTCATTATGATGATACAACCTCAGATTCTTGGTTGAATAATATTTTGACATGTTTTTATGCCTTTAATTTAACATAATATGGTCTAAATTAAAATCCATGTTTTTGGGTTCTTTGCGTTGTTCTTCACTGCTTTTGATGAGATTCAAGCAAAAAAAACCTTGTTTGATTTTCAGTGTTTTATATCTATTTCTAAACTGTGTTTTTAGGCTTGGGCTTTGGGCCAATAAGCCTAGCCCACTTGGTTGGGCTAAGTCTATTAGCTTAAGGTCGAGTTTGGTGTGTTCAATTTTTATTAAAGGAAAAAACACAATATTTTATCCTTAAGACGTGTTTTTCAAACACGACCTTAAGGTATTTTTTAAGCCTGATTTTAGTTAAGGGCGTGTTTGAGACGTGTTTAGCAAACACGCTTTACTTATTTTCTAGTAATGTTTATTTTCTTATTTTTTTTATGTTTTATCTAAACAAACCTTAAGTGATTTCAAATTTTTTTTGAAATAGTTCAAAGACCATTTGAAATTTATTTATGGTCCCTTCCATGTTATCCAACAATTTTATTTAATATTTGGGTTATAAACTTATACTGTAAGATACCGACTCAATATTAAATTTACATGTTTTTTTTTTCAAAATACAAAAAACAATTCCTTATTAAAAAAACAATACAAAAATATGTTTTATTTGTGTCCATATAGCCAAATTCTAAAATTTTTATGTATATTTTATTAAAAAAAATGCATTTGATCATACTTTGAAAAATACAAAAAAAATAATCAACTAGTGGGTATTACAAAAAGTTTGTGATTATCTATTAGGATTTGTCTAAAATCTCAAAACACCATAAAAATCATTTTGATTAAATTTGGGATATGTATTTTAAATAATTTTAGGGTTTTAAAATGGTTAGGTTTTAATCTCATAAGATAAAGACCTCCTTATTGAAGATGATCTTTTTTTGAACCTTGGACAAACTAACAAATAGAAACATGACTTAGAAAAAAAACAATCAATCAATAATGGTAGGGTGCATTGGGGATGATGTGTCTTCCCCATGCGTAACTAGTTCCCCTACCCAAATTCTCGCAGACCATTAGGTTATCTAATGATCATAATACTAGTTGGCGACTCATAAACCATTCAAATCATATTTTTATGATTTATCCCAATACATCCAAAACCCCATTGACTTAGGAGCTAGATCTGTCATCCGATGTTGTGCACGCCATGACACCATATTTGCCAAGTTACATACCCAAAGAACAAATATCATCTTTGGGTTCTTCATACAAAGCATACTTAGAGGTAAATATTATACTACATTTGTGCCAAACCATAGGTCGTTCTTTGATTATTTACCTAATTGTGTAAAGATTGTAGCATTAACATACCAAGGTATTTTACTTTATTAGGTTTATAATAAACATCGATAATATGTGTGCGAGCCCACTACTAAGCAATGACATAAAATCCAGAACCCTAAAACACAGTACCATGCTCTAAGAGTTGGTATGATAGTGGTGAGATCAGATCCCTTGCATTACAAGATCGTATGGTTCTCAAAGCCCGAGTTTTGCTCTCACAAGGGATTCTATCTGTAAAATAGGATTTGATGTAAATTGTTTGATTCAAAAGCTTGTCTGTACAGGCAACTAAACAAAACCAAGTGACCACAAGATGAATCACTTCGTCACATGAACCTAGTGTTTATGAATGGTTTACTTCACTCGTTAACTTGGAAAAGAGACATTTATATTTGATAGGAACATGAAAAGTTATGAGTTTTGTCGAATTTCCCGATTAGTCTATAGATGTGATAAAGATACATAAATCATGATTGTCGAGTATGAAGATAAACTACATGAATGAGAAACACAGCTTCATAGAATTATAGGTCATGGAAAGTTATAATAAAAGAGAAGGGCACAGAAGGTACATGGTAAACATAAGTGCAACAAAAGGAAGGGGACCTTGCATGAGCCGTCTTGCATTTTATGATACCAACATTATAGTAATGAGAGGATAAATTTCTGATATACTTCTTTTCAACTTCAAAAACGAATTAACATGGAGCAACTATAGAATGGACTATTTCATTGATGTTTCCTGTCCCGGATCATTCCTAGCATAGCAAACAAATTGAAAAAATATTAGTGAATGCTGAGAAGACATTGGTGTTGTTGAGAAAGCTAATTTAACAAGGGGTGTTGCATTGTCAATCTTTTGCTATAGAACTTTCCTACTCTTGTTTTGTTGTTAGTATGTTTTCCATATGTATTGGGATCTTATTACATCTTTTAATGAAATATGAATTTCCTTTATTTATTTGTTGTTTTGAAATCAAGAGATGTCTTAGTATTTTAATGTCATCCATGATTGAATAAATATAATGATAAACATAATTGAACCATATTGTGTGCCATACAAATGTTAAGAGGCAATCATCACCCATTTCAAAACTTTTTTACCCTTATAATTGATTCCATAGATCTATTCAAAACATTGTGACCAATTCAATTTTGTAAAATTAAAAAACCCTTTTCCCAAAATATTTTTGAAAAATTGAATTTAATTTTTTATTTCAGAAATAATTCAATGTTTGCTTAAAACAACGTTTAAACACCTTTTGTAAGGTAGCAAACGAATCATTCAAACAATTTCTATTTTGAGGAGACCAAATAATTTGAACCAGGACATGAAAAAAAAAACTCACGTCCCATGTCTCTTAGGCCATATTTTAACTATATGTATTTGCATATAGTTCAATTTGCTAGTTGTTGATTCATAAAAATACAGTCCCGAACCATTGTAGTGGATGAGGACAAAACTTATTGTTCTCAACCACTTACATTTGAAATGATGAAATATCATCTTCACTGTCCCTTCATATTCTTATAGTATACCCCTTGTGGTTCCTATTTGAGTATGAATAAGTTTTTCTTTCATAAAATGCTAACTAGGATCACACTCAACACTAGAAAGCAAATAAAACTTTAAAGATTAAAACCAAAGAGAGGTTATGAAAAGCTAAAGAGCCCGAGAAATCCAAATACTGGGGGCATGCCCAAATAAAAAAAAAATAACTAAGTCAAGATAAAAAAAAAATAAAGATACCCCACCAAAGCAAATAAAAAAGGGTAAATAAAAAAAATACGATTGAAAGACACAATAATAGTGATTCTTTCATAGTTAAGGGTCATAGCCTGTATTATGTGCCTTTAAAATGCTCTTTTTTATTGTGCAAGCAAGTAACATAGACCAATAAATGTTGTTCTCAAAATCTGAAAGAACTTTCTTTTACAAGAATCATGACATTGCGAACAAAACTACTCGTTATTATTAATGCTGATAAAATAAGTGCGATAAATAAGATATTTTTTTCTCAACAAAACCTCGAGTTTTACGCAAGCCTCTTACTTCTTTTTTATTTTTAAAAGGTCATCTCATCATGTACCTTCACTAATTTCAATATTGCCTAAATAAATATCAGATTATCCTTTTTCTAAAAATTACACCTCCTAGGAATTACAAGAAATTCAAAACAAAATTAATTTAAGCTCACATTTGATAAATTTTTGCTTTCAAAATATAAGAGTTACAATTTCAAGATGTTTATTCAAGCCATAGATAGTCCAACTTTGAGCTAACACTTCTTTTTTAACCTTTACCCTATCAACCATCAACCAATAACCAAAAACACACAAAAGCTCCTAGGAATGACATGTCTTAAGTTTTTGATTAAATAAATACTTTTAAAATTATGTCTTAATGATTTCTTTGCAACAATAAGATCATAATGCATATAATCTATGAGATTTGTAATTTTATTCCAAAACAAGAAATATATTTTCAGAAAAATACATACAATCTATTTTTAATTTAAGATGATTTTTAATTTTTTTATTACAATTTCATCCTTGCGTTTTTTTTTATAAAATAAAATATATATTGTTATTGCTGCTATTTTTTTACCTTGCAAGATTTTTTTAGATTGATTTTTTTTATTGTTTTATCTTACAACATTTAATTGGTCGAGTGTCTATCTTTTTAGTAGAATTTGAGTCTAAAATTTTACGGCTTGCGAGTTTAAGAGATTAAACCGGGTTTAAGAAGTTTACTTAGACTTTCTTTTTTTATCTTTTTTTTTCCATCCTACAATATTTTATTTTTTTAAAAAAATCATTTTCTTTGGGATTTTTCAATTATTTTAAAAATAACTCAAGTTACCTCAAAGTTTTTTTTTTTTTTTTGTCTTTGTTAGATTTAGCTTTTTAAAGAGATTTTGTCTTTAAATTAAATTAAATGATTGATTTCACCCTTCAATATTTAAATCTTCAAGTGTTGAATTTTTAGGTTGAGTCTGTGTCGAGAAGTTTAATCGTACTTTTTTTTCCTTTATTTAAGTTTATTTATTTTTTATTTCATCCTCTATAACTCTTTTTATTGATTTTCTATGTGATTTTTATGTCTTTTTAAAATAACAAGTGTTGTCTTGAGTTTTCTTCCTGACTTTGTTATATTTATCTTTCTTAAAATGATTTTTTTTAGTTAAATTAATTTTTTTGATTTTATCCTCAAACATTTAATTGGGCGAGTGTTGAGTTTCTTAGTTGAGTCCAGGTCTGCAATTTAATGGGTTACGAGTTTGAGAGATTAACCCGATTTTATAAGGTTCAACCAATCTTGCTTGGTTTTTTTTCTTCTTTCTTATGCTCCTTTTTTTTTTTATCAATTTCATCTACCAATATTTTGTTATTTTTTTTCTTTTTATGGGAATTTTTTATTGTTTTGAAAGTAACAAGGGTTAACTTAGATTTTTTTTGTCTTTGTTGAATCTAGCTTTTTTAAAATGAATTTTATTTTTAATTAAATTAAATTAAATTAATTACATGAATATAAGCACAAGATACTCGCTTTGTGATGTTTTTGTTTTGTTTATTTTTCGAGTCACAGCATGTGCGACCTCTTTTATTACTAATTTCTTAATTCTTTTTACTCCTTTTAAACCATTACTATAGCATGATTATTCTTTTTAATATTGGAAAAAAAATTAACCTGGCTCACATTACCGCGCAGGCCATCTATCTTAGTTAATCCTAAATGTTATCTTAGGTGTCAATGTTCATACCATGACTTAACAATCATTACAATTTGACGAATATACATTCACTTAGACACTTTATTATGCAAGACACCTCTCTCTCTCTCTCTCTCTCTCTCTCTCTCTCTCTCTCTCTCTCTCTCTCTCTCTCTCTCTCTCTCTCTCTCTATATATATATATATATATATAAAGTTCAAACACTGAATTCTGAAAATTATATAAGTTCAAGCACTTTAACTTATGATAAAATTAAAGATCAAAAACACTTAATAATAATAATAATAAGCACAAAAATCAAAATTAATAACTCAAGTTGTATTTGGTATGAATTTTATAAATTGATTTCAGTTGTTTCTTACTTAGAAAATTAAGTCAGAATTCTGATTTAGTCAAAGTTGAAATTTTTAAATTTTGATTTACGCATTCTAACCCATACCACACTAATTCTTAAAAAAAACATTGATTTAAGTTATTTTTACCAATTATATTTTTTATTTAAAGTTATTTAAACTCATTTTTTCCATAATTATTTATAATAAACAACTTTTGGGTTATGATTTAAAATAAAAAATCATATTTCAGAATCATGTCAAATAAAATCTTTTTCCTTGGCGTGGAAACAACTTCTAAAGAATTTTTCTTTAGAGTTCGTCTGGCATGGCTTTTAAATTATAACTTTTGATTTTGAGTTATAATTCAAAAGTTGTTTTTTATAAATAACTTGTGATAAAATGATAAAATGGGTTAAAATAATTTTAAGTTAGGAATATGTTTAATAAAATAATATAAAACAACTTTTTAGAAAAAGA
>Ga0325403_1001836_pt1 | contig 18235 bp, 7 predicted proteins | sample PopdelMetagenome_19_FD_205665 | JGI IMG/M metagenome (GOLD analysis project Ga0325403, IMG submission 205665) | Populus deltoides microbial communities from Bellville, Georgia, United States - Xylem-PdKOR-R4 | ecosystem: Host-associated > Plants > Phyllosphere > Stem > Wood/Secondary xylem...
CTGAGATGAAAAATCATTAATTCTTGCATCAAATCCTGTCTCTGAGAATGATACAGTCTTTTTTGTCTTTGAACGGCCATGATTACCCACTAAGGTAAAGTCATGCATGTACTTGCTTGCGTGACCCGGCAAAACCAGAACCACCCTCCTCCTCCTCCTCCTCCTCCTCCTCCTCCTTCTTTATCACAGCATGTCAAAGAGCTCATTCTTGCATTAATTCGGCTGTGCTTTCTTTTGTTATGCATGTATGTATTTCTTTTTGTACTATATTTGCTTGCTGTTAACGACACTTTGCGAGTGGAAGATGATTGTTTGGGGTGGTGAAATGGGATTATGTTGTGGTTCTGATTGTCAATTTCATGAATTATTGCTCCTTCTTCTTCTTTAAAAAAAAAAGGGTTTCCCATGAAGAAATTGCTTAACATAGACCAGAAACATTTCACATTATCTTGATTAGATTATGTTGAAACTAAATAAAGCTGATAATTGAACAAGATTTCGGCTTTACGACAGTAAAATAAGTTTAATGTTTGGTTAGTGTTTTAGAACAAAAAAAATATATAAAAAATACATATTAATGTTTGGTTGAAGAGAAAAAAAATTAAAATATAGAATGAATATTTATTTGAATAAGTTTAGGAGTAGTAAAACAATATATTTTTTAATTAAATCGCAATAATTAATCTGAAGTGCAAGGCAAAAAAAAACTCTTGGCAATATTAACAACTAGACATCACATAAAGCACATGTTCAAAAAAGAAATCACATAATTCTTGGAGGTTCAAAATGCTTGTTTCCTAAGAAACAAATCTTAATTTAAAGATAAAAAATAAAATGGTAAGTATTTATAATTTCTATGACACTTTGAATTAAAAAGATTTATTAAGTTAAAAAAAAAAGAGTTATATGAATGGGCCGGGCCATATTTGCGTAAAAAATATTATTCATTCCAATAAATATAAATTTATGGATAATAATAAAGTGGATATCCAGATACCCACTCTACCTGGCCTATCAATTATTTATTAAAAAAATTATTTAGCGGTAAGAGTTTATGATCAAGAGATTTATTTTTTTTGTGGTCTAAGATTCGAGTTATGTAGTTACTAATATTGATGGCCACTAGAGACTTACTTATTGTTAATTTTAAAACCCATAAAAATTAATTGAAATACACGTAAGCTTGACAATATCTTTTCATATAATAATAATAAAAAATATCTATCAAAAACGTCCAGTGGAATGAGGGAACGGGTAAGAAAAGGCTAAAAACTCGTTAATATGTTTTCCGGGTATCAGTGCCCACTTGCTAATTTAAAAACAAATTATTATTCTAAGTACTTGATTGCACAAACTTTATAGTTTAGTTTTTTTTTTTTTTTACTTTGAGGACATAAAACTTCAAAATAAAATTATACAAAAATAACTTTTTAAGAAATCATATGGATTAAGGTAAAAAAAAAACATATAAATATTCTACATATATATAGATATTCATTAAATAAGATAATTATCCAAAAAAAAATTACCTTGGGAAATACAGATTTATTTAACACTCTGACAAAACTTCAAAATAAAAGATTAATTAAATTGTAACAAAGAATTAATTTTAAAGACTAAAATAACTTTTTAAAATGTTAAATGGAATAAAATAATGTTTTTTGGCAAATTGTTTCTTAGCGAGTATATATTAAATGGGTGGGCAAACCGAATACGAGCCAAATATGAGTTTAGAGGGTACTTTTTTAACGAGTATACGCAAGATTTTTTTTTTTTTTTTAAGGGCATGAGGAGGGATTGAATTAGAGCGCACTTGATATTATAATTTATTATGTTTTTTTTAATTTTTTTTCTTAAAAATAAGTTAAAATATTTATTTTCATATTTTATTTTATCTTTAATATTAACTCATTAAATTTATTTAAAAAATATTATTTTAATATATTTTCAAGTAAAAAACAACCCCTATTATAATACAAAACATTAAAATGACCTCATTTCAATGTCATCTTTACTAGATTTAAGGTACGAATTTGTTAATTTCTTTGATCAGATTTTAGAAAAACTATATATATCCGGAATATTATTCGTGCATTCATGATGGATTATTTTCTTTCGATCTCTCCTTCAATTCCAAACCTCACAAGGCAATAAAACCCACCGGCCGGCCGCCGTAAGGGAAAAAAAAACAAGGAAATATCAATTAATTTCTTGTATGGAATTCATGTTGTAATACCTGTCACTAAATGGAATCTGATTCATGGTACAAAACATGACTAATTAACAGGCAGTCATGAACAGTCTTAATTATGTATGCTTTGATTTTCATTAATTTTACCTTTTTTTTATTTATTTCCTAAAATTAAAGAAGCGCGCGCGCGCACACACAGAGACGTAGAGGATGACATCTATGAGTCATGATGGCCAAAATCTAAGGGTAGAAGTCGAAGGGATTCTGTTGCCAAATATATCCTTATTGTTTTGTTGTATTATTTATGAGACAGCAGACTAAAGGGAGAAACCAAATTTTTATACAGCTGGGTTCAAGAAAAATGACCATAACTCATGGACGGCCAGACCCCATATTCTCTCCCTTCTCTCTCCTTTGGGGCCCTTTTTTTTCTTTCCAATAAAACTAAATGATTATTTTCATCATCATGTTTGTTGTTTTGTCCATGGTATTTAGCACAAAACCCTTATTCATTCCCTTCTGTTTCGTCCCTTTATAGCTACATTTCTTGAGAACTTTGTTCATCATCAAGAAAAGAGAAAAGCTTGCCAAGAATTTAGAGAAGATGGCAGCTAGCTAGGAAGCTTAACTTTTGTGGTGAATGTTGTCTGGTTCAAGGCCTGGCCACCACATCTCTTGGTGAATATGTCCTCGGACCAGGCTTCATTCCCCTCAATTAATGCTTCCATACATGCATGAGTTCTTCAGCTATATATATATTGCTTGATTGATCATCATCAATTTCAAGATATGGAGGTGATGTGTAGTGTTTCTTTTTTTTCTTTTTTCTTTTATTTGATTTTGGTAACTTATCTGGTTTTCTCTAATCGGATTCAATGTTTTAGTAAATTTCACATAGATCAAGGTTGTTGACTAACTAGTAGCAGATTGGTGTAATGATGATCCATTTTGACTGTCTTGAGATCACATGGGTAGACACATAAATTTCTATCATTACTTCTTGTTATAATTAGTATGAAAGATCCAAATTACTGTTCAATTATTACTAATGTTTTTCAACTTAGGTTATCATGGGGCTATGAGATCTTGTCAGTTCTCCTCCTTTTCTCCCTTTTCCAATTAACCTTTTTGTGTTTTATCATCATTGGATACATGGATTTTCACATGTTCAAATGTTGTTTCAAAGGAAATGGGTGTGTGTCTGCAACTCTCTTCTCGAGCAGTAGCTAGGGTTAGTCTCTCTCTCTTTCTCTCCATATATACCAATATATTATTCTTTTTATGTTATCTTTTCAGCCTTCTCCCTTTTTTTAAATTAGGTTTAGTGCAGTAATGGCAGGCATGTGATGATCAACTTTCTTCACTCTTGCAGAGAGGTTCTAAAAGAAACGATAAAAGAAATTTTGTCAAAAACTTAGCCTGCAGAACTTGAAAGAACAAAACCCTTTTGAAGACCAAGGCATGCATTCTCTTTTTTTATATGTTATTTCTTGATGGGGGTAACTGGATCTGCAGAGTTATGTAGATAGATTATAGATATATCGCTGCTCTCTTACCTTTACCAATGTTTAATATCCAGTTCATTATATATTTATTCTAAACTCAACATCATAGAATATATCCATTGACATTTTAGTGGAAGACAAGCTAGCAGCTGCACTGAAGATTTGAAGCTGAGTATAGCATGCAGTGGATATATTCTCTAGTATTTGATTCCCATGGCCACACTTTCTTTACTAAAAGAGAGGTATCTTTCTACTTCTATCTTTTCGCATCCTTTCTTCTTGTTGACGCAATCAAATTACTTGATTATCTTCTACGCATTTTATTCCCTTTCCAGATCATAGATTTAAACCATGTTTACGGCTAAAATCTTGATTGATGTGTTCAAGTTGGTTTTATCCTTTGGAAAAACACATGACTTGAACTACAAATGGCATGGTACACCTTTCAAATCCCTACGAAGGCAGCATGAAGAAGCTCTGTAGCAAATCTTGTTTAATTGTGTTTTGTTTCTTGTGAAATAGACAGTGAGAAAGCACTGGGATCTAACTCTAGAATATAATGATGTCTACACATTATCGTGGAAGATTTTGATATCTTTGATCATCAGTTACAACTAGAGTTATTGATTTGTTCTGTGCAACTCTAGGGTGAAAACAGTTGCATGGAAAAGGAAAGGTAGTCATGGAAATTCAAGCCATGTCATGCAACATTTACTTTCTTTCATTACTGTGCATGATTTCACCACTTGATCATGAGAATGATGATGCATTCAAAAGGACTGTGATGATGATAATGATGAATGGCATTTGTAAGCGTCAAAATCTTTTACTCTGTTGGGTTAATTTTAACTTTTTCAGAACAATTTCTAAACATACGTCATGAACACCAGCTAAATTCAGATAAAGGCATCTGTCATGTTCCTGTTCTTGGCAAAAAACCCATGAAAAAATGTCCAGTTCCAAACTCCAAGGCCTTGTCTTTTAATTGCTAGAACTCTCCTTAGTTACCAGTGATTCCTATGTTTAAACAATCACCTTCTACTTTGTGGACTGGTGGTACTGGTATGTTTGAATCTGATTTTTCAATTTCTTTGTCGATTTTTATCATATAATTGACATATTTCTTATTTTATGTAAACTTTATTTCTTTTAAAGTTTGTTCGGTAATGTGATAGTGGTTGTTTTCAAGAGTAGTTTTTATTTAAAAATGTATTAAAATAATTTTTTTTATAGATGAATACTATAATTAACTTAGTCTAGGATCATCCCGATGAAAGGCAAAAAATATATGATCTTGAGGGGTAAGAGATGACTCTAATGTTTTTTTTTTTTAATAAAAAACAACAGTATTTATTATTACAGGAAAGCTCATTGATCATCGGGTTATATGTACAGTGGAGATCGATAAGGGTGTTAAGTCTAAGATTTTCAACTTGAAATTTCTCAATTTAATCACTAGGCTACGTAACCCCTTTGAGCAGGAGATTTTTTTCCTTATTGTAGCTTGGAAAGATTAATGAAATTTGGGTCTCCAGCTCCCAAAACCTCACCTTGAAGCTCGGTTTTTGTTTATTTTTATGGTACGGTTTATTTTTTTATTCAAAACATATATTTGAAAGTGTTTCATTAGTTATAATTTTACAATAAATCTATTGAAAACATTGTTTAAATCAAACAATAATTTATATATTTATTCTTTTTAAATTATAACCATAAAAACTATTACAACACGAAATACGCATTCACTCATGCTCATTAAAGGCAAGTGATTGAGGTATTCTCAAGATAAAACAGGCTATGTACATCAAAGAGCATTGTTTCAAGATCAAGAAAATGCACTCTCTCCTTCTGGGACATCCGATAAAAAAAAAAGACAACGCACTCTCTGATCATGGATTTTATAGTATTATTGTATTGTTTGGACCACATGGGCTTGGTACTAGGCTAAATATCTCAAAAAATTGTAAAGCACTTACAATATATATATATATAGTGGGTGGCAGGTGTGCAATGCAGGAAGACAAAGGTAAAAAAGAGAGAGGCTTTCACTTTTATAAATATAGGAGCAAGGTCCAACAGAAAGGGATCCCTGGAAATGCCATGCCTTGAACCACTTTTCTGCTTTTTAGTGTAGTAAAATGTAAAATGTCAGCAGAAACAAAAAAAAATATATATATTAAAGTAATGTCTGATCACTGCTTAGTTTTAGTTAATCTTATTCGATTAACGTGTTCTCAATTAACATGATGCTATCCATGTTAGCATGCAAAGTCCCAACTCGATCCATCCCTCTGCTGCCGTTCTACCGGTTCTTCTTCTTCTTGGCAATCATATTATATATATATATTAGTTGCATTCCTAGGTCTTAGAAAATTATTCTTTAATCCCTAGCTACCTTTGTGTGTTTGTAAATATATATGTTTATTAGTTCTTGGAGAATTCTATGGTGTTCGTTTAGTATTTCAATATAAAAAACATCGATTGAGAGATGTATTTGATTGGAAAAAAAAAATATATATATATATATATGTGTTTTAAAATTAATAATTTTGAAGTGGGTTTTTGTATTCTTTATAAAACATGAAATTTCTTATTATTCAAGTTAAATGCACCATTTAACATTTTAAGTTCTTAAAGAAAATTAAATTAATGTTTTAAAGTAGTTTTGAAGTGAGTTTTTATATTCTTCATATATATATATATATATATAAAACATTTAAGTACGTATAAGAAAATATATTCTCATTATTGACGTAAAACGCACCATTTAATATTGTAATTAGTTCTTAAAGAAAAAATCGGTGTTTTAAATAGACAATATTGATCAACAAGCTAACTTTGTGTATTGTATTGGTTTACAAACATTAAGTACGATTAAGTACTTATAATTAATTGTATTCAAAAGCCAAATACTAAAGATTAATCCACTTCCAACTTCAATGCCAAATGACACCTATATATCGAATAATTTATAGGGATTTCACAACATAAAGTAAAGCTTTTAATTTGACGGTGTTAGGAATTGTAATAATAGTTACTTTTAAAAATATTTTTTATTTAAAAATAAATTATATCATAATACAAGAAGGTATTTGGCATGTCCTGCAGATCCTTAGCTTGGATAATAAAAGGTGTCAGGCGGACGCCCAATACACTTGGGCTCGAACTACCCCACCCGAGCTTATAAGAAGGTGCTAGACATGTTCAGTACTCGAACGTCACCCAGAGCTCACTCTGATACTTGGGCTCGGGTATTCTACTCAAAGCCATCAAAGATGTATGGAAATAGGTTAAAAATTGAGGAAGGATTAAATTTATATTAAAAAAGTTTGTTTTCATGTATACCTGTTGTTATTTCTTAAAAAAGTATGGTTGATATCCATGGAATTAGCAAATCTCCTGCTGGCTGGATTTTTTATTTTGGTCCATGACATAGTGCTTAATTAACACATCTTTAGTCGTTGCATGCCATTACGACCTAGACAACTTCAATGCATTGTGCAGATATTGAAGTCAAAATATAGCCCCCACTCATCTAGGAGAGCATTTTGTCTCAAGATTTGCCTTTAGTTTCTAGTACCAGACAACAATATAGCTAGGATCTAAATATAGCTGTAATTTTTTCATTCAAGATATTATATTTTTTTATCAAATATTGAAGGGTTTAATTTTTTATATAAAAAATGTCTGTTGACTCGATATTCATATGAATATTTCAAAAAAAAAATAATAATCATTCTTACCTAAAATTAACAAAAGTTTTTGGCACGTACGTACATTCATATACCAAGACAATCTCATCACCTAACCATACAAACCCGAAAAATCAAACCAACCATACTCTTATCTGCCCTCTTTTTTTTCCTTTCTCAGTTGTTTTCCTTCCTTTTGTAGCTTTCCACCGGCCTGGTTTCAGCCGATTCGGAACTGGGGAGAAAAAAGTACCCTATATTTCTTTGATCTCTGCCATATCCCCTTTCCGATCATCAAATCTTTGATTTCTATGCATTTTCCAACCCTAATTTCTCTTAAACCGACACCATCACCACCTTAATTTACCTAGTAATCTTCAACGTAATCATTATCATTGCCATTATCAATAATATCATCATGACCACCACCATTTGTTATAGCAATTCAGTTGATTATTAGGTTATGCCATGTTGAACATTTCTTCTACCTTTGATCCATTCCACGACACCACCTTTGACTTGGCGATTTAATTTCCACTCCATCATTGCCCTCTTCGTGCCTTCCCTCTTCTCACTTTCCTTCGTCTTTCATCTGCTATTCAAATCACAAATCAAATTCCCATCATTTACAAAGATTCAACTCCCTTTGGTCCGTCCGATTCCTTCTTGTCTTTATCATTACTCTATGGGGTCTTAACGAGCTTTTTCGCTTACCCTTTTTTTCCTTCTTTAACCATATCACAACAAGAAAACATATGCAAATCCCACGTTGCTTTCTCATTGGGGTTATACTAGAACCTGGTTTCTTGGTGATCTTCCTTTTTATTGTGAAATTTTCAATCAAGAGAAGGGTATATTGCTAATCAGACCAATCATCGATTCGTTGGCTGCCGAAGGATATATACACATGCCGGTTGCCGGAGAAGCAGGAAGCTAGCCGGAGGGATGTGCTTGTAATTAATAATACAAAGTTAAAATTGCAGCTCGACCAAGACATGCATGCCAACGTGCAGTATGGCACGTGGCCAGGTTATGCCAATTGATTAATTAAGATTACTTTATTTATGCTGTTTGGTATTAATTATTATAGATATTATTTTTTCAGGTTAATATCGTTTCTTCGTGTTCATGTTAAATATATAGGGATGATCATATCAAAGATCATGTTGAAAATCAGTAGGTATAGATTAAGAGAACATGATCTGTATATATTCTTAACCTAAACCATGGAAGATTCTAAGTCCAATTTTGTTGAGGATCGATCGATGAATGTAGGTAAATAAACTATCTACACCATGCTTCAATCTCATCAAGCCAAGAACACATTCTGTCCCAGAATATACCAACTCTTTCACTGCTAACCTTGGCAACTTTTCTAGCTCTACTCTAATGGTGGCAATCGTTGGTCTTGCTTTCTTTTATCTCCTATCGCTATGCAACAGTTTGCACTGAATAATAAGATAATGAACTCGGCAGGGCCTATATATAGACAAGGAAAACTCGGTTGCCATTAGAAACTTCTTTCTTGTCTTCAGAAATTTGAAGGAACTTCTTCAGGGACTTTAAGGGTCCTAAGCTAGCCCGTGTTTATTAATTATTAGTGATCGATCGATCGATATGCTATAGATCCCATGGCTTTAAATGCCCAGCCCAAATGGCTAGAGCTAGCTCAATAAGTGGTCGCTGTAAAGATTAGCCCAGTTGGCTCAGACTTGCAATTGTTACCCTTTATTAATTTATTAAGGCAGTATTTGAAGTTGTAGTGGTGAGAGTTAATTTTTAAAGTATTTTTTATTTAAAAATATATTAAAATAATTTTTTTTATTTTTTTAAATTAATTTTTGACATCAGGATATCAAAACTATTCAAAATCATAAAAAATAACTTGAAAAAAAAATTAAAGAAGTTTCAAAATTATTTTTTAAACCAAAAAATAAATACACTCTAAAGTGTTTCTTTTACTTGAAAAAATCAAATTAATATTTTTTAGGCATAAAAAATATTATTTCAATATATTTTTAATTAAAAAATATCTTACATCACATTATCAAACACATAATAAAATATGAGTAATTTTTAGATTTTATATATATATATATATATATATATATATATATATATATATATATATAAAACAAGAGATCGAAAGATCCATGTGATTTGGTTTGCAATGTGTATGATTTTATGGAGATGGAGGTTGTGAATGAGATTTGTTTGTGTTTGGTAAGGTGGATAAGATATAGATTTTATTCCCATTTTTGTTTAATAATAAGAGATAAGACGGGACAAAATACAGAAAACATAAGATTTATATTTATAATTATACAATTTTCATTGCCCTATAACAACAGACGAAATTGATTGCCATTGCAGATATAAATGGTTAAATATATATGATATTTAAAAATAAAAATAAAGAAAGATACATAATAATTGAAAATATCAAGCTATGCATATGAAATTGCTTTGTCAAATACTTGTCACTTCTAATATTTTATTACAAAAAAAGATGATGGGAAATATTTATTTTTTACTTGACAAATATATATATTATGGAATACGTATAAATAAATTATATTATCAAAGTTGTATTCTTGATTTGATTTTCATTTATCTAAATTATATTCTAAATTCATTAATAAAAATTCCTTTAAATTAGTATAAATCGTAATTTATGGATCCAGGTGGAAGAATGAAAAGCAAAGGCCATGATCATATCCTTTTTTTTTTATTTGAGGAAACTCCAACTCTTGGAAAGTGTACTTTATGGATCCAGGTGAGTGAATAAAACTCTTGCTGTCCCGGGCTCTTACAAGAGATGCATATCCTAACTCGAACTCGAGACGTACTGTGCAGATCTCAAATCCTTTTGTCATCATGTTATCACTTACAAGGACTACAAACTCAAGCGTATTTGAAGTTCTAGAATGGTTTTAAGACCCGTCTCCGTTCAACCTTGTCGCCAGGTCACGCCGGATTTTTTCTTCCCTATTTTTTTTTCAACCCGTCCCGGTTCCAGTCTCTGGTCCCTGGTCAATCCGCCAGGCCAGGTTTCAAAACTATGAGTTCTAAAGGTTATTATTCTATTATTGCTGGTATATTTTATTAATATTATTAATATAGGTATCTAGATCAACTTGTATATATGACTTAATTAATTTTATTAATTTTAAAGTTAATAACCATATAAAACTCTAATAATTCTGAGGAAACTTAAACTCATAATTATCTAAGAACAAATTTAAAACTTGATGAATTAAACTATTATTATTGTTGCGACCTTGCTATCTCTGATCATTAGCATCTCACAAATGGGGATGTTTCATCTTAAAACTGATGGTTAAATCAACGTCTAACATTGTTGCTGATCTCACTTGAGAATGACTCACAGCCTAATTATTATTCTGAAACAGTGTGATGAGCTTTATCTTTTACCCTATGTAATGGATCTTGACTGACCACTAACGCTGCTGGTTATCTTGCCTGTCCATCTGGGGCCCTGGAAAGTTGGAAGCAAGATAGAAGAAGACCACATAGCTAGAAGGGTCCAGCCTGTCGCTTTCTTCCCCAACATGCCTGGAATTCGCCATCAGAAGAGGCAGGTGAATCTTGTGAAGCTTAGATGTTAATTATATCTTTTGCGATTGTTACCTTTAACTAGTAAAAAATTAACTAAGAAAATCCGCAACACGGTTTGTCCAAGCAATCAGGACACCGACTAACATGTAGTTGTTGCTGGAATGGTGTGCGGCGCAGTGTCACGGGCCGCATTAGTGTTTTTAATATATAAAAATAAATCTAAATGATGATAGCGTTTCTAAACGAGTAAAAAGGATTTTAAAAGAATTTAATAAACTTTATTAATTTAATAATATAATTAAATAATGAAGATCAACTATAAAGGAAACTAGATGATAAAAAATAAAATTGAAAAAAAAAATATTAAAAAAATTAAGAAAAACCCTGAGTAAACCTGGATTAACTAGATTAACATGTCACCAGAGACATGAGATCTAGATAACCCTATAGAAAGAATAACGGAAAAATCACAAAGGTAAAGGTCCAATAACCTAATATCAAATGATAAAATTAAAAAAAAAAAGACATATTTTCTAAAAAGGTTTAGTTAAATAAAAAATATTTTAGAAAAAAAACTACATTAAACTTTATGGAGTTAATGACCCGGTTTGCGAGTTTGGCGAGGTAACCTTAGTTGTCCCGGTTTGCGGGTTTATCGAGTTTATTTTTTCTACTTTCTATAGGGTTATCACAATATCAAATAAACATTATTTTTAGGGTTGATGTTTGATTCTATAAGTATCTAATTTTATCATAAAAATAATTTATAAAAACAATAAAGTTATTAAACTCATTGAAGCCCATGACAAAAGTCGCAGGATAACCAAGATCAATCTAATTCGACATCATTTCAATATTAAAAATATTATCATTTTAAAGTTTTTTAAAAAATATGTCATGTTTTTCCTGATCATCTAAGATCTAAGTTGTTTTTAGATCTATTAAATTAAATAATTCACTTATTCTATTTAATTCAAAACTTGAATTTCATAAAGAACCGAGTTAACAGGTTTTAAAATTAAACCGTTTGTATTTAATGATGTTGTAAATAAAAAATTTACATACTTTTAATATTTTTTTAAAAAGAATAGTTTCACCTAAACTAGATCATCTATGTGTTTGTTCTCCAATAGGAGGGCAGTGAACCCAGGCACCAAGATTCCTAATTATCATGCTTGGCATTAATATGAAAGCCGGCAAAAGATCCGGTCCTTGATTTGGACCTTTACTGAGGGCCCCCCTCCCTATAGATATTTAATTCGTATACAATTTTGCAAAAATAAGTAAGTAGTAAGTAATTAATTAATCATATTGGCTGTCATTTAAAAATACGAACCTTGATAGCATTTAGTTATATAAGTATTGATTAAAAAATAAAGATATAAAAATAATTTTAAAGTTTGAAAGTGAATTTTTAAATTTTCAAGATATAATGTATATGTTTTATAGATAATATTTATTATTTATAAAATATCCCTATAAAAATTCTTAACTACAAAATTATCCAAATATAAAATAATAGTTTTAAAACATAGCATATGACAAGTCCCAAGTTATGAGTTTCAAGAGTACACCCGGCCCAAGTTAATTCATTTTTTTCTTTTAAAAAGAATCAAAATAAAGTTTTTAATATTTTTATTTTTAAAAATCAATGGGTTTTAAATTGGATTTTATTTTAAATCACCGGTCAACCTATGTTTTTAATTTGATAAAGTCAAGTCAATTATCTTTCTATTTTTTTTGTTAAATTCAAGCCTTGATTTGTTCAGATCTCGGGTTAAACTGTCAATCTATTTCGAGTTTTATAATTAGAATTATTATATTATTATTAATTTTAACATTCAATTTAAACCAAAGAAAAAAATTAAAAAATTATGATTTTTATTTATTATTTACTTAATAAAATAAAAAAACAATTATTTTACCATATATATATATATATATATATCACAATCAAATATAATTATATTTTGTATTTTGTTTTGTCTTTTCCATGTTTGACTCTTCATCTTTTTTTTTTTTCCTGGAAAAATAATCTTATGCTATTCGGATGTCAAGTTGGATAATTTCGAGGCTTGCTATTCAGCTATTGGCTGTTCCCTTCATGCTGACATGTAAAGGGCACCTCATTGCCTGTCAGGATTTCAATTCACGGGTCCCACATTTCTTACGTGGATAACGTTTTACCTCTCGTCATTATCCACGTGTCTTGTCAGGTAAGCAAACTTTGAGATGGTAACAATAATAGTGGTGATTGCTATTTGCAATTTATTTTCTCCTAATTCCAATATCATTGGCTTTTGAATTTATGAACAGTCCATTACGACCATGGAGATGGTCTTGATTTTTTGCCTAAAAAAATAATATAAATAATGAAAGATATGATTTTTCTACATTATTACCGGTAAGAAGAAGCATTCCATCATCTAGAAAAAGAAAATTCACAATATGGAGATTTTAAAAAATATAAATAAAATTCAATTTTTTCAGAGAAGAAGAAATTTTTTTTCTTATTAATCATCTCCGGCTTAAAAATAAAAACTTCCATAAAAATCATTTTATCTATAAAAAAAATTGCAAATTTCCTTTTCTAATCAAAAATAAATCTATTGTGTTTATTTTCATATTATGTTTTGCTAGTATTCTAAGATAGAAATAATTAATATGTATTGAAGAGATAAAAATATATTTAATTAAAGAGATTAAAATATAAACTAAAATTTTTTTATTAATTTTAAAATAAATTTATGTAATTTCAAAATATGAGATACAACGAGGTGTGTTTTATCTCTTTAGTCTTTTTATTTTTTTATATCAAAATAATAACCTAAACATCAGCTAGTTTTAGTTTTTGTTTGGAATTACGGTTCAATTATATTTTTAAAAAATTTTAATTTTTTTTTTAATTTCAGATTAATTTTTTATTGATTCGAAGCAATCATATGAAACATAGTTTTTGTCCGACAAATAACGGTTACTAATTTATTTCTTAAAACTCAATGAACCCTTTCCTTGTTCAAAAAGTCAAATATTCCAAGCAAATTACCTGTAAATATAGAGCGTGTTTCGATCCCAGCTGTAAAAATCATTTTTATGTATTATTTCCTTCTCTTTTCCTAGACAGCAAATCATTGGAGAAAAAAAAAGAAGACCTTCCCAGGATGTGAACTCTTTGCAACTCTAGCTGTTTCTGTCTCTTGAATAACCTTTTTGTGTGTATAGTCTACGCAAATCTTAGGCAGAACCATCCACTCCTATATATATATATATATTTATATATATAAACCAATCTTCACAGCACAATGACCTCTCAATCTTTCTTTCTTGTGCTATATGTTGTTCTTCTTTGATTCTCATATATCATGAGCAGCATACCAAGACCTCTTACAGGCTCTTCTTTTACCCTTTTCAAGCTTGCCATTTCTGCCTCTGACCCTTGGCCTTTCTCTCTCGTTTTCTTATAGCCAATATCCAAGAACTTAGTGCAAAAACAAGAAAAGAAAGCAAGCTTTGGGCTTTTATATAAGTTTCTTTTGCTGTTTCTTCGATTTTCTCTTTTATTTTCTGGGTTCTGGAAAAATGGGGAGTGGGGATAAACTCCATTTGAATTTCCATATTCACTTGCCCAACCACCACCACCAGTACCATGGGAAGAAAGAGTTGAAAGATATCCCAAAAGGGTGTCTTGCTGTCATGGTAGGTCAAGGTGAGGAGCAACAAAGGTTTGTGATTCCTGTGATTTATATAAATCATCCATTCTTCAAGCTCCTGTTGAAAGAAGCTGAGGAAGAGTTTGGATTTGATCAACAAGGCCCCATCACTATTCCTTGTCATGTTGAGGAGTTTCGCAATGTTCAAGACATGATCGAAGAGGAGAATTCCCAGTATCACCACCACCACTATCATGTTTGGTGCTTTAGGGTTTGATTTATTTATGGAATCGTGTAAAAATTATGATTCGTTTCCTTTCTTTACTTTCCTTCGTCATCTGGATTAGTTATAATTAGCCAGCTCAATATTGTAAATTTCGATGATCCAAGGTCAAAATTAATGGATGAAAAAATACTGTTTTTTGCTTAGAGAAAATTAATTAAAAAAGAAATGTAATGTTTTTATGATATTTTCGTCTTGGAAATATATAATTGTATTTTTAGTTTGCTTATTTAATTTCATATTTTCTGGTTAATGGGAACACGAGAAATTTTAAGAGTTGACTACTGATCAACAAGTAGTGAGAGAAGGGAAGAGGAGAGGCAACCGTACAAGACACGGCTAGAGCTTGGAAGGGGGCAGAGGGTTTGCTTAGAGCCATTGAATTTGATTCCTTCGCTGTGATTTCACAAACCCTTTTGTTTCCTTCACTTTTGTTTCTATTTTTTTTTTCATTTTGTGATTAATATTAAATGGAATATATTCCATTCATGTCGATCACACCTGTAGAGATAAGCATCAAGTTCCTTCAGCAAAGCCAGGTTTTGTTTAATTCTTCAGTTAAAATTTTTTATATGAAATTATAAAGAAAAAGAATTATAGTATTATCGAACCACATCGCTTCTTAATTAGAGCCTAGTCAAAGGCTCTCTACAATATCTTGTGAAAATCGAAAATCATTTTAAAAGTTATGTACATGGAAAAAAAACCCCAGACAGTGTCTCTCTTCATCATGAACAGTGTGTCTGAAACACTCGGCCAAAGGTTGCTTGGTGTCGACTGTTCATGACTTCAAGGGGTGCTTGTTTGGGAAACCACCACCACCACCACGACGCTACCTTGGCCCTCCACTCTTAAATTCAAAATCATTTGAATTTCTCAAATCCCTGGAAACTATAAGCATAGTTTGTCCCCAAGTTAACCATTAATCCTTATCTGAGCTCTTTTTTTTTTAATTACCAGTAATTAAGAGGGTGTTTAAAAATATAATAACAGTTGTTTTTGAAAGTGTTTTTTATCCAGAAATATATCAAAATAATACTTTTTATTTTTTAAAAATTATTTTTAATATCAGCACATCAAAAAGATCTAAAAATATAAAAAACAATAAAAAAACATGAATTTGCACCGCGTTCTCAAATGATGTCTAAATTACAAAACATAAGGGTTGGTTGCATCATACTTACTTATAGCTCCATAGCTAAGCCATCAATTCTCCACAAAATATTGAATTCAGAAATAATTTTTTAATTTAATTTAATTTAATAAATAAATAAAATTTATATATTTTAAAAAATAAAATTTAATTCATTGTATTTTCTATAATACTCCATCACCTTCATTCTATTCCTTCTAATGTCTTAAAAAAGATAGGGAAATAAATAATGGATATTTCAGAGGGGTTATATATATAGTTCCAAGTTAATTTATTTTTTTTAGTGTAGTAAACTAGAGATGTTTGTTTCCGACTTATTTTTGTGATATTTTTAAAGGTTAAATCCTATTTAAAATTCAATTTTTAACATTTAAAATGATTTTAAATTAATATGAGATTTCATTAAAGAAAGATATTATTTGAATTTAATCAAGAAGGGTTCAATCATAATCACAGTGCCCCTCAAATTATGGGAAGAAATCACAATCCCAGAATAGTGTAGGAAACGTGACTCACATTCTTGAAAAGCTCGGACGGGAGACTTTTTCCGAGCAATTTGGCCAGATAAAGTCATCAAGTGCATGTGATAGAACAGCTTAATGGAAGCAATTTGGTCCCATGGAAACCGAGCGTCTGAGAGGGCCAGAAGTTGCTTTGCATCAATGGAATTGCATTTTGTTTTTTTTGCACCATTTAAGCTAACATCCTGTATCTTGCTGGGACCATTATGTTAAAAAACCATCTCAATTTAAAATTTAAGTTATTAGACGAGATTTGAGGATATGATTTATATTATTTTCTAATACATCCCTTCAAGTAAAAGTCTTTTGGACTTGAAACTTGCACATGCCCACATTATATTTGTGCTTAATTTTTATCAAATAAATAAGGATGGTGAGATTCGAACTCAAGACCACTTGGTCATCAAAACTCTGATACCTTATTAAAGAACCATCTCAACCTAAAACTTAAGTTATCAGGTGAAATTTCATAATATAATTTATATTATTTTAGACACATTAGACACTGTTCATCATTTTGGTGGATCAATGATATTAAAGAAAGGTTAGCCGGCAGATTCACCAAAGTCTCGATATTTAATTTAACTTTTTTTGTAATTACTAGCCATTGTTAATTCCATGTTGGGTTATGTATTTCTTATTATATAATCATTCAAGCTTAGAATTTATTTTTTAGGGAAATACTTTTTAAAAAACTAAATTAAAATTTTTTTAACTAAAAATATTTTCGCTGGAGATCTTTTCTAATAACAAATAATTATATATTAAAATTTAAAAAATAATTTTTTTAAAATTATTCTTCACGAATCAAATGGGACATTTGATAAAAACCCGGAATGGAATGATATTTTATTCTCATGATAATGATAATGATAATTGAGTTTTGATTTTTTTTCAATGAAAATTAATTTTTTAATTACTTTACGTGAACAAAATTTTTTTAACGCCGTATATAAATAGATTTTTATACAAAATATCAAAACAAAAACGATAACAAACATGTTGCCTATTGTTCAAGAAATAAAAAAAAATCCATGTAGTAAGGACAGCAATTACTTGTAAGTTGTTAGAATTTAAGTGACGACATCCTCAATATTAGGTTAGTTTTCTAGCAGTTAAGACTTGGAATTTATATTTTGACGTTGGTGTTTAATTTTGAAAATGTTAAAATGAAATTTATGGATGAATTCGGTTTTGTTTGTTTTTATAGTTGAGGTTATTTTTTTAAATGTTTTTCATGTTATTATTTGTTTTAAAAAATATTAAATTATTATTTTTTTATATAATTTTAATATATTAATATTAAAAATAAAAAAATTATGATATATTTTTAATTAAAAAATTGTTTGTATTACATTAACAAATACATATAAAGTGAAGACATTTTTTTTTTATTTGAGAAAACCTCACCCTCCGGAAAGTGTATTTTGTGGGCTCAGGTGAGTGAGTAAAACCCTAACTGTCCCAGGCTCTTATAAAAGGTGCACGCCCTGACTCGAACTCGAGACCTATTATACAGATTTCAAGATCTTTACCATTACGCTATGTTTTCTGGAGACTGAAGACACGTTTTTGTGTAACTCTGAATTGTGAAGAAAGAATTTAACTCTAGTAAAAAAAATAAAAATTACACGCGATAATCTTTTAGTATATTTTTTAAT
>Ga0325403_1001837_pt1 | contig 18234 bp, 10 predicted proteins | sample PopdelMetagenome_19_FD_205665 | JGI IMG/M metagenome (GOLD analysis project Ga0325403, IMG submission 205665) | Populus deltoides microbial communities from Bellville, Georgia, United States - Xylem-PdKOR-R4 | ecosystem: Host-associated > Plants > Phyllosphere > Stem > Wood/Secondary xylem...
TATGCCTAATTTGTCAAAAAAATCAAGAGAAGACAAAATAAAAGAAAGGGAACCAAATTGTAAAACAAGAAGAAACACCATGGCCAATGTAAAATCAGGGGGACAAAGTTCTTTTTCATTCTCATACTTTTCTTTTTCGAATTTTATAGTCCCTATAATTTTTGTAATTTCAAGTTTGATAAAAAAAATTTTATTTCTTTTACATTTTAGTCTCTGTAAATGAAGGATGAGAGAAAAAGTTGTTGGATTCCCGTTGAAGACAGAGAAAATAATTGGTTGACACCAATTTCGACCTTGAAAATAATTGATTTTGGTGTTAACGAGTTTTATTCAATGAAGGGAGTTTGATGATGGTTATTTCAGACCTTAATCTTGCCTAGAAAAACAAATTGGGGTCAAGAAAAAAAAATATTTCCCGATTTAATTTTGTATTTTTAACTGTTTTATAGGGTTTTTGAAGGTTCTAAAGATGTATATTAGGTAAGGTTTTTATGTGAAAATGGGTTTTTAGGCCAAATAAAATCAAATGTGAATTATCAACCATGATAGTAGTGGTTAAATTCTGGAAAACTAAATAAATCGTCGTCTATTTAAAAAAAAAAAGAAAAAACCATTCGGGGTAGACAGTAAATCATCTCCCCTTATAAAAGAAAAAAAATATTGTCCAAGCGTATATATTGAGATTTGTTTCAAGCGCCTAGGCATGTTAAGCACCTAGGCCAAGGTAGCTTCCTTGTCTTTTTTTTTTTCCTTTCTCTCTTTGATTTTATTTTTATACACTGATTTGTGTTGAGCTGAGAAAAGGCAGTGAAGGCTTGACTTAGGTTTTTTTTATATTTTTTATAGGTTTTTCAAGTTTCTTATATTTATAATTTATTTTTTTAAAATAATTTTTTTTGATGATTCAAGGGATATTTTGATTAAAAAACAATTAATGACATATAAAAGAAAATTTAAATATTTAAGGATGAAGAAGTTCAAAACAATTTTTTTATTTCATTAGATAGCTAAACAAGATTTTTTTTTCTCAAAGAAAAGCTATGAAAAAATATAAAACCTAATATATATATATATATATATATATATATATATATATAACCAAATTAATAATTAAATCTATATTCAAATTGTTAAAATATAATTAAATGATGCCTTAATTAGTCTTTTGCTCATACATTTTGTGTGGTCAATATATTGATTAATATATTTTCATATTATTTTTTTATTGAATTAATTTTCATACTACAATGACTACTTAGAGACTACTTAGATAATTTCATGGAATTATAAAAATTAAATTATAAAAAACTCTTATATCAATATTAATTAAAAAAATAAAACTTTACCCAATTTCTATTCATATAATATATTTTGAAGTTTAATGAATAATTATTTTCATTTTTTTTTCTAAAGACACACTTAACCTTACCTAGTCTTGTTTTTTTTTTTTTTTAATTCAGCATTTAACGTTTTATTTTATTGATTTTTTTTTAATTTTATATATTTTTTTATTATATAACTAAATTGAAAAGTAAGTTATTTGATATGTTTGGTAAATATAATGTTTAATAACAAAATAATTTTAAAATGTTTTTATATTAATTTTTTTTATCTAATCCGTAGCAAACAAGCATGACCTAAACCCTTCTATTGGGTTCATAACTATTTTAACACTGCATTTTTGAATTAGATGAAAAAACAAAAAGTCTCGCTCGTGTACACAATGGTAACACGTGTGATACACAAGGCGCCAAGCTAATTTTATCATCACCATCATCAGCTTCCTTCCTCTGTATTCACAAAAGCCCTTTATATTCTATTTTCTATCCATCCGCAGACCACAGTTTCAAGTTTTCCTGTTAAATGACAAAACAACCCAAATCGCCACTCCCAAATTACAACCACCTTATCAGCCTCAATGCCTTCTTCTTCTTCTTCTTTGCTTCTTCTTCAACCCTACAGCCTGTGCTTCACCACTGAACTGCAACCAAACAAGAGGAGAGCTTCATCGTAATCATGGACATCTCCTCGGAGGCTCGGCCACCCCTCCACCTCCACCTCCACCGCCCACGCACGCCCTCATGCCACTTGTTTAATTTTTCACCGTAAGTTACTTCTAATTAATTTTCATTTTTTAGGAACTTTCAAAACCAGCTTCCATTTTACTCTTTAATTGAAGCAGGCATGGCTTGTCTCGAAGAAATGTTGTCTTTAAAATCGCGCAGAATCCTCCTCCTCCCCCACCCGCCCATGCCATATCTGCAAAGAAAGGTTATTTTTTTCCTCCAAATTTCAATGAATTATTGTGAATGCAGTGTCAATTATAGGCATTGTTGTTGGGCATAATCCTTTCTGCTACTTGTTAAAATGAATGGCTGATGTGATATTTATTTTTCTCAGGAAATTATTCAAATAATACTGTTTGTCAAGAAGGATTGTGTGAGCTAGTTTGGACTGTAGAAGCTGATTTGGCACCTGGTCAGCTTCTTTACGTTACCGGGGATCCTGTTGTATTAGGCTGTTGGGATCCGGAAATGGCTATCTTAATGCATCCCATTTCACATCCAAACTTGTGGGAAGCTCAAGTCACGGTAATTTGAATCAAAGATAATGATGTGAGGAATGGACGTTCCCATTTGCTGACAAATGAAAATTCTTTAAAATCCCAGATAAGATAACTACTTATCAGATTTATTTTATTGATTGTTCATTTTAATTGTACAAGTATTCAAAATTTTATTTATTTGTTGAACGAAAAACAAGTCTCTTAAAATTTTTCATTGTTTTTATCTGTTGTGTGATTTGTTTATTATAAGCACTACAAGGAGTCTGTCCTTGTGTTTATTGTGGATTCCATACATATATAGTAGTGAGAAATATTAACTCCTTTTTTATGATTGAGTTTTATTGAGACAATTTGGTATACGTGTGTACTGTTGACAGTATCCTGAAAACAAAAATATCGATCCATTTTGTGCTCGGCTTGACAGTATGCTCCTTACTTTTTCACTTGAGTTTGGTACGAGATACTTCATCAATTCTCAATTCTGCACTCGCTTCTTATCACCCTAAATCACCATTTTGTGCTCGGCAGGTACCTTGCGGTGTAAATTTCAAGTACAATTATTTTGTAAGAGAAAAAACATGGCCTTCATGCAATGTCACTTGGAGACCCGGACCTGAATTTTCTTTGTCAGTACCCGCTACTGTAAAAGAAGATAGAAAAATTATGGTGAGGGATTCATGGACTAAGTTTAATACTGAGAGGTCTCCAGATTATTTATGGGGTTCATGGATAGAGGAGAGATATCTACCATTGGAACCTTCAAATTGTGCTCCAACCAGAGGTAATATCCATATCTTGGCAATCTAGTATATCTAGATTCTTCCTTAACATGTTTCTGAACACTCAAATGCTTCCAGTGCTTTGACAGATGAACATGTGATTGCAAAACACCTTCAGATTGATTTCAAAGAGCCAAAGGCATTCCTGAATGATCTCAAAGTCAACAATAAATCTCGCACCAACAATGAGGATTACCTAACAGCAACATATGATTGCCCAAACTCAGTTTTCCATGAAAGAGACCAACCTCTCGAGGAACCCTGGTTACTCCAATCACCTGTTATCTCTGTTGTCTTTAAGGACAAATTGACACAAGATGCGTCAAAAAATAGTGACACTGTGGAAGATGGTCTGAAGAAATTCAAGGTTAATGATCAGGGTATAAAAGTGAAAGACAAGTTGTCTGCTAATGGGAGCAATCTGAATTTGAAAGATGATTCAGTTTCTACTGTCATACTGATTAGTTCTTCAATATGTACAATGCAAAGGATAGCTGTATTGGAAGATGAGAAATTGGTTGAATTACTTCTGGAACCAGTTAAAAACACCGTGCTCTGTGATAGTGTGTATATAGGGGTGGTCACAAAACTTGTCCCCCACATGGGTGGTGCATTTGTAAATATTGGGAGCTCAAGACCTTCCCTTATGGACATAAAGCAAAACAGGGAACCATTCATATTCCCTCCATTTTGTCAGAGGACAAAGAAAGGAGAAGTCAATGGTTCTGTGCTCAAAGCCTTTGAAGAGCATCCTGCTGCCCACGAAAATGAACACACATCACATGATGTTGAAGTCATTGACGATGTTTCAGAATTTGTCTTTCACGGTGATTTGGCACCATTTCTGCATGATGATAACGAGGAGCATGAAGTTGATGATGATTTTGATGTTTCAGAAGTTAAGGAAAATGTTAATGGTAGTATAGTTCATTATGGTGAAGTGGATGCTGATTTTGAGCAGTTCCTCGATGGAAGGGAGCACCATTTGGAAGATGACACTGTCAGCCGTTCTACAGTTGAAACAGAAGAACCTAACTATCCTCCAGTATCTCATCAAGATATAAAGGATGCTAAGCATACATTAACTAGTGAAAACAAGTGGTCCCAAGTTCGTAAAGGCACAAAAGTTATTGTTCAAGTTGTCAAGGAGGGATTGGGTACAAAAGGCCCAACAGTGACTGCTTATCCAAAACTAAGAAGCAGATTCTGGGTATGTTCTAGCACAACCCCCCCCCCCCCCCCCTTCCCAATGAAATTTATTCGTCATTAAGTGCTTTTATTTATTTCACTCCCCCCTTTCATCATTAAATGCTTTTATTTATTTCACCCCCCACCCCAAAAAAAAAAAAAAAAAAATCTGTCATATTTTGAACTCACTGTACTGTTTGCTTGCCTGAACTATTTTCCCTGCATTGAAGATATTGATCACACGTTGCGATAGAATTGGGGTTTCCAAAAAAGTTTCTGGAGTTGAGCGTACACGCCTCAAAGTTATAGCAAAAACTTTGCAGCCTCCAGGTTTCGGTCTAACTGTAAGAACTGTTGCTGCCGGTCATTCATTTGAGGAATTGCAGAAGGACTTGGAAGGTTTGCTTTCAACTTGGAAAAGTATAATGGAACATGCAAAATCTGCTGCTCTTGCTGAAGATGAAGGTGTGGAGGGGGCCATTCCTGTTGTACTGCACAGGGCAATGGGTCAAACGCTCTCTGTTGTCCAGGATTATTTTAGTGAAAAGGTAATTTACTTGCTTATTGCGACTCCTGCACCTGTATTCTTCTATATGACGGTTTACTATGTGTCAAGACTTCACACAATGATTCTATTCTTTATTATACTTAATCTCCAGGTTAGGAAAATGATGGTGGACTCTCCGAGGACGTATCATGAGGTATGCCATCGATTTCCTTACTAATTAGGAATCTATGAGTCTCTTGCTCATGCCTCTGCACACAAATGCTTTTACTTATTGTTTTCCCCTATGTTGCTAATTGATGGGGAAAGGGGTGAATGCCTGGACACTCATGATTGTTCTTGCATGGATATAGTTTGGCATTATGTTTGGTGTGGAAATGTTTGGTCAAATATATTCAACAAAGGAGGATTCTTATTAATTGTGGGCTTATAGGTATATGTCCATCGTTTAATTTCATATTCTATTCTCTAACTGCTATATTTAGGAGAATTTAAGAAGTGGAGTTAATTCCAAACAGCTATAGTTGGCTAAAACTCTCTTGCATATAATTGATAAACGAAACATTAATCAGTTTGCTTCAATTGCGAAGGAAAAGTACTTTATCAAGTTACTATCATTCCTATCTTTATCTTATTGGAATGCTATAATATAGCCAATTTCTGAAAATTTAATTATACATGTTACAGCTTTTTCTTCTTTGCATTGAAACATGTAATGTCACTTTTGTATGCTTTCTTTCCTCAGGTTACTAACTACCTCCAGGAAATTGCTCCTGATCTTTGTGGACGAGTCGAGTTGTATGATAAAAGAACTCCTCTTTTTGATGAATTCAAAATCGAAGAAGAGATCAATAATATCCTTAGTAAAAGGTGAGGATTCATTGATGTCACTTATGTGGTCACATGTCTTTTGTGGCTAGTTCATGGTAATGTTTGTTCCAATAGGGCTCTTAGACATCTAGTTTTTTTACTCATGCTACGTTGTAGGTCGGGTCTTTTTTTTTTTTCAACCTTAAAAAAAATATAAAGATGATAGGAAGTCAAAAAATAGATTCACACCGGCTGAAACGCATTTAAAATATTTAAATGTTGATATATTGGATGACATTTTTTTTTCAAAAAATATTGAGATGACAATACATTGGATCAGCTCGGGCCAACCATTAATCTATGATTTGGAATATGAGATCGTGATAAAACTGTTGAACCCATATTGAAACAAATTAGGAAGCCCAATTATAATAACCAAATATTGAAGGTTGAAAGTGGGAAAAAATTAAATTTAAAAAAAGGATAAAAAAAATTGAATCAAGCAAACTTATATTCGAGGTTGGCACAATGTCGCGTGTCAGGCCAAATCTTGTCGAACTTCTGAAGAAAAAAGTTCAAGCAATGCTAGGGTTTCTAAAAAAGTAAAAAAAAATACAAGACTAGGATCAATTGAGTTTAATAGGTTCAATTAATTTAATAATATAAAAAAAAGGCAACTCTAATGTAATAATATGAAAAACCAAGCAATCACAGTCGAATCTTTTAAACCTGAGTTGATCTTTTAAATTCACAATCCATGAAATCATAGATCTGGGCTCAATTAAGAAGTTGAATTTTCAACCAATTTAACATTGAAATATGAAATAAATAAAAAATCTTAATCTAAAAAATTTACCGAAGCAAAATAATAATAATAATAAAAAAGCAATAAAAAGAATGAGTATCAAATATGGAAGAAAAAAAAATAAAGGGTGAAATTTAAAAAAAAAATCAAATTCAAAAACTATCTTGAATAAAATAACAACAATAAAAAAATAAGGATTAATTTTGACAAACTAAAAAATTGAAGGAGAATGAAATTGAAAAAAAAATCCAATTTTAGAAATTAGTTAAAATAAAACAAATAAGAATAAAAAAAGGAGGGGCCAAATCCAAAAAAAAAACTTGAAGGGTTGATCTGCAAATTTGAAGGGTTAAGCATGGATTTCTAAGAAGAGAGAGAAAAGAAGGAAAAAAAGAAAAGGTTGTCAACGTTGAATCAGAGATCCGTTGACCACACATGTCATCTAGGAAGAGGACAATGAAACGAATCGAATGACGTGGTGGAACAATGGTTTAGACTACAAGGGTCAGCCACATGTGTCGCTCGTATGTGGCGAGCGATTGACGCATGTGTCATCAATTTTTTTGTTTTTTTTTTATTTATTAAAACACCACATTGCCGCTAGGACCAAATAAGTATTATGAAAAAACCATTGTGAAATGACGAATAAGCCATTGTAGTCAAGCTTTGAGAATTTTGATTTTAAAGGCAATAAAGTCATTACATTGTGCTTAAAAAATTAAATAGTAAAAAAGCTTCTAGACTATGGTTAATTGTTTTTTTTCTTTCAAAGGCAATCAAGTAAAAATTTTGAAAAGACCAAGATACCTCTAAACAATTATAGAATGACAAATGAACACTGTAAAAAGACTAAATGCCGTTTCTTTATGATGTTTTTGAAGGGCAAAAATGTAAATCCATTGTTCCAATCCATCATGGATACTTTTCCCACCCCATGTCAATTAGGTTCAGTTAATTCTTCAATAGCTTCTCCTTCGACTTAGGGTTTCTCATGGTTATCTTTGCCACAAGCCTAAATGTGTAATGAGTTGAAAAATCATGATCCTGTTAAGTGGGTAGCACCACCCATTTGTAGCCATTTCAAATCCGCTCACCTAAAATGGCTAATCCTCTATATATGGCGTTTTAAATCTACATGGCCTACCTTTTCTATGGAGCTTCGTTGTATATCTTTCCGATGCTATTGATCTCTATTGCATCTCTTTTCTTCAGGGTTCCACTATCTAGTGGAGGTTCTCTGGTGATTGAACAAACAGAGGCATTAGTCTCAATTGATGTGAATGGGGGACATGTAATGCTTCGTCAAAGGACTTCTCAAGAGAAAGCCATTCTAGACGTCAACCTTGCAGCTGCAAAACGAGTATGTTAGACACTGAAAATGACCCCCACTTTATATAAATAATCTTTGTGTTTGGTACAAACAGGTTAGTTTCTTCGTTGGCATTTATACTTGTACTGGCATAATTGATTATGGATCCAGAAATTCTTTCTGTGGTTCAATTTTATCAGTTGATCTCTCTATTTAAAAGTGCAAAGATCTGTTACTACTTTTTTGGGTTTCTTCCATTCCATTCAAATTAGTTTTGAAATTCTGCTGGTAATTGCGTTTATCATAGTGGTTACCAAAATCAATTCTTAGAAATGACTATCTTTTCCATTGCTTAATCAGTGATGCGAACACAGTCAAGAAACTAACATAGCATGATAAGTGAAATTTTCACATTTGCCACTGGAGGGGGTTGAAAGGAAAAATGAACCGTTTTTTTGTATACATGGGCATGTGTGATTTGAAAGACTTTGGGTAAAGTTTGATGATTTTCTATCAGGATAAACTATCTGATTATGCTGTCTATAATATGTTCAGTAAACCCTTGCATAAGTAGTATTTTAACAGAAATTATGCATTTCAGATTGCAAGGGAGTTACGGCTGAGAGATATTGGTGGTATCATTGTAGTAGACTTCATCGATATGGCAGATGAATGTAAGTTGAATCCATGTAATCTGGTTCCTTGCATGTCAAATATCTTAGGATCCAGGGTAATAGATGCAGGGGTTAGACCTGCGATATCAAATTTGTGGATTATCTTGAAATCTGCAATATCAATTTGTGATTTTCAAACCATATTGCGTTTCTTTCTGCTGTTATAAGAGCAAACAAACCACTTCCATCATGTTAGATAGGAGTTCTGCGGTTGTTGATGGTTGTGATAGTTAAGATATTTGTCTATTTTTAATAGAGAAAATTGTTACTTTTCCAATTATGCTATATTACCACCATGATATAGAAATCAAAACCAAGGAAATACCCGATTGTTACTGGTTTGCTCAGCTAGTGATCGGGGCTTTTGCACTAATCTAATTCAAATGTTCACTTGAAAACACATACTTCAGTTCACCTGGGAACACACTGGTGAAAGAGCATATGAGAATAAAGGAAAGAGTTGTCCAATGACCTCCATACTGAACTTGAATCTTACTCTAAGGTCTCGGGTAACTTTTTCAGAGCTTATGAGATTAGTTTGCAGGGCAAATACTGCTGATAGATTACATGTTGACCTCTTGATAAGCTCTTTCCAACTAGAGTGAATCAATTATATTTAATAAAGGAACAGTTTAGAAGAAACAGTGTGCTTGCTGTGAACTATGTTCGATAGCATTTACAACATAGGAGATTTTTTGGGCCATCAATAATAAAGATTAGTGTGAGTTGCTGTTGTAAGAGCTTAAGTGAGACATTTGCAATCTGCTCTTTCTTTAAGGATTCGAATTTCCTCTATGGGAAGTTTAGGAGAAATATCTTACTTTTTAATTATCATGCAAAGTGAATACCTATTCCTTTTTTTTTCTTTCCCGGCTATGCTTTGCAGCAAATAAGAGACTAGTTTATGAAGCAGTGAAGAGAGCTGTTGAGAGAGACCGGTCAACAGTGAAGGTTTCTGAATTGTCAAATCATGGACTGATGGAAATAACAAGAAAGAGGGTATGTCCTGCTACTGTATATGGTTATCTTCTCTAAGGCATGTTAACAGCATCAAAGACACACAACTGAGCCTCGTTCCATCCTATTGAGATCGAGTAGAATTCTGAGATTATAAATATAGAGAAAAATCTTTATTTATGAGGAATTCCACTTCAACTGATATGGAAACTATCTTCTCAAAGATAATTGAGCTCGCTATAATTTATTTGGATGTGATGATGTCTTGGCTCAGTGCTAGACCTAGTTCAACTGATATTAACAGTTACATCTGTTAATGCACTATGTTGGACAGGTTCGACCCAGTGTGACATTTATGATCAGTGAACCATGCACTTGCTGTCATGCGACTGGCAGAGTTGAAGCCTTAGAAACCTCCTTTTCTAAGATTGAACAAGAAATTTGCCGTTCGCTTGTAAGTATAGTTTTTAGTATCACATAAATCTCTTCTTATCGAGTCTCCATTGTTCTGTGGGTGTGGTGTGGCAACTCTTTGTTGCACCATGGGACTACCATGGTTTAATACCTACAAAAAGCCATTCTTATAATTGCTATTATCACTGTTATCGCTTTTTTCTCCAGGCAACGATGGACCAGAAGGCAGACCATGAAAACCCAAAGACCTGGCCTAGATTTATGTTGAGGGTCGACCATCACATGTGTAACTACCTAACTTCAGGAAAAAGGACAAGGCTTGCAGTCTTGAGTAGTTCCCTCAAAGTTTGGATTCTTTTGAAGGTATGCTCCATCAGGGATTACTTTTCTATATTCCTTTTCCGAAACTTTCACAAGAGTGAGATCTGTGGGTATCTGCACTTTGAAAACTTTCAGTAGTTCCTACACACTATTGAAAATTTTGCACTGACCATTTGCTTGGTATTAAAATGAGTTTCTGCTTACGTTGTAGCATTGTTTACAATAGACAACATGCATTGGGCCTCTGGTTTCATCTCTTAATTTAGGAAATGGGGTTGCCCTTCTATCTTCAACTTCCTCTTGAAATTGAACTGTTTGAAGGAGATGGACATATATGTCTGATCAATACAACCATATCAAATCTCATAAATTATGGTGTTAAAAGAGGCCATGGCCAAGCTATATCTTAACATTAACCAGGACAGAGTGGAATGAAAGAACACTTTCTTCATCAAGTTCTGTTTTGGGGTTTCAAATGTAATTTGTAATGCACTTTGGCAAGTGTAATGAATAGCTTATTTGTCTGCGGAAAAACAACGTACTGATTGAATGCAGGATGGAACTTCTCAAAGTGTAAAGTCACTGGTTTTGAATTCATTTTATTATTTTTTTTCCACAAAGGGTTACCAGTTTTGTTGTAGACTATGAGTAAATGCACCTCAGAGGTTGATCTTTGCAAATAACGTAAAAATCCTGAATGTTAATGCCAACTTGTCAGGTTGCTAGAGGTTTTACTAGAGGAGCATTTGAGGTGAAGCAATTTACAGATGACAAAACAAACAAAGATCAGCAACAGGTTGCTATATCAGTGCTCCGGCAAGCAGAGGCAAGAGCTAAAAAATCTGGAGGGAAAGTAACACTTGTTCCTGTGAAAAAAGGAAAGGCTGGTCGCAAATGAGATTCCTTCCCATCGGACTTTCCATTCTGTACTAACATGCAATTCTTTGTATAATGTAGAGGGGGGGGGGGGGGGAGCATATTTTATGCTAGCATTTTGGTGCCCTTCTTGGCTGATGGTGGACATAATACGTTTAAAAGGGTAATTCCTAGCCGATTCCGATCTGCCTTTCATTTTACTACTGAATTCCAACCATTTTTGTTCGAAGAACACATCTTTCTCTCTTGTATTTCATGTATTATTAACCAAAGAAATTCGGAAGCTAGTATTGTTTTGTTTCCATCCACCGAATAAAGGCTCCTCCTGTTCACTAACAGCTAATGCTCAGAGACAATGCATCTTGGCATGCCCCCCTTTGCCTCCCCAATGGGGACAATGACACAACAGGACATCAACTAATAGAGAGAAAATAATTATCCTCCATGATTTCTCCATAAAATTCTACGTTCTTGGAAGCAAGATCATATGACATGGGTATAAAAATGCGTCATGTCTAAACACTCAGGGCCACATATGCACCAGTCCATGTAAGAACACACAATCAAAATCATCTAGGTGGTGACCCAATAGTAAGAATTTGGGATCAAGAAGTTTGCTTCATCTAAGAACACACAACCAAAATCATCTAGGTGGTGGCCCAATAGTAAGAACTTGGGATCAAGAAGTTTGCTCTCTCTGTGGTCTTAGGTTCGAGTCCTGTGGTTGCTTATATGATGGTTACTGGAAGTTTACATGATTGTTAACTTCAAGGTCCATGGAATTAGTCGAGGTACGCGCAAACTGGCCCGAACACTCACGTTAAACTAAAAAAAAAAATAACACACAACCATGCATCTCCTAAGCTTTTTTTTTGTTATACTTTCATTTCTTCTTACATTTACTCATTTAAACATTAGAGGTGATCAGCCCAAACACTTCAATCCGAGACAAGACAGCCGTGAAAAGGCCAAAATTAATCTGAATTCTTTACAATTTCATCAACTTTGATTCATAACTTGTTGGGAGACTATAAAAGTATTTTATCATATTCCAATCGGGCATCGACAAATGATTGAGTTGAGTCCTGCCTCGACAAATGCAAGGGTTTATCTGAATATTTTCTTCTTTTTCGAAACTATTGGATCAGTGTTGTCCTCAATTTATTATCTCCTGCATGCCGCACATCCTGGTTCAGAAGCCATTGAAGCAAATAAATTTGTTAGGTTCGATTCCCCAAGCAATATTTGATGTGAATCTGGTCTCTTCTGGATCTAGGATTTTGAGTTTCCAAAAATTATCAATCAGCAAACATAAGATCAGCTAGAGCTACAAGAAATGACACCCACTAACATGTAGTAAAGGAAAAACTCACATTTATAAACACATTACCTTCCAGATTCTTGTCTAATTGAATTGCCACAAAAAACACTGAATTGAAATATATCATTACATGACAATCGGATGTTTGAGAAGTGTACATTTCAAAATGTTGAAATGTTTTTCACTTAAAAATATCTAAAAACACTAAAACAAAATAATTTGAAGACAAAAAATTCAAGATTTGATGAAATGCAGCTTTAATCTCAATTCCAAACATGTCTACAAGTGGGATTCTAACCATTCTCTAATAGCAAAAAATAAATAGCAAATATCATGTTTGACAAGCTTCAATCTCAATTCCAAACATGTCTGCAAGTAGGATTCTAACCATTCTCTAATAGCAAAAAATAAATAGCATATATTATCTTTGACAAGGTGAGAAAGGCATAGCATGATTGTTCACAAAGAGTGGAATGAAACAAAAACAAGTAACGAGACACAGATGATACTACTAGCTGATATTGTTCTACATTCTACAAATCTCATAAAGTGCCAGAACTATAAATAAGGTCTTGGAGTTCCTCGAAGCAGCAAAGATGACGCTAAAAGTACAAGTGGATATACCAACAATTAACTGGCAGCAGCACTGCAAGTGTTAACACCATCTTTGCAATCGTTTGTGAGATCATTGAAAGTCTCGATCTGCTTTTTTCCTCTCAAGAAGACTTCTGTGTCAACAGAAATCCTCATATAACCATCAAATTCAACTGGAACACCTTTGTTAAGGGCCTTCGTCTCCGAATACCACTCGCTGTTCTCGTCCCAGAGATCTTTATACTCGTCGAGAAAATGGGTAGTATACTTGTCCTTTAAAGGGTCAAAGAAGGATGTGTCAGGTTCATTTGTCGCAATGTAGACGTGCCTCCCCTCTTCAAGTTTGTTAGCCAAGGTTGAGAGAAGCGCGTCAGGAGAGGTATCCGCTGCAAGATTAGGCCACAGCTCCTTGTTCCTTGCCTTGTCCCCTCTCTCAATATGAACAGCATCATAATCCCAGTTCAATTTCGAGGCAATTGTGCTCACAATATCCATCAACCTCCTTGATTTCCATATCAGATGCCACGGCCTTTGAATGACAGCCTCTGTCTCTCCTTCACACACTCTGTACCAGTAATTATCAGGTTCAACAGATCCAAACTTCCTCATAATCAAAGTATCTTTTACACTTGTAAGCTTCATAGGCGTGACCCTGACATCCTCGACGAGATGAAGACTCAACCGGTCTTTTTTATGCCATTTATCCCAATCATCCCAAAACTGAGAGTGGTCCAAAACCGATGCAGCTTCCCTCAAATGCTCAAAATCAAAATAAAACCTAAAATCTTTTGCTTCCTCATCCTGATTTGAAGAAGAGTACATCCAATTCAAACAAAGAGACAGATCCATAACCAGTGTCCGATTCAGATACTGTGCTTCACCCAAAGCACACAAGAAACTCCACAGGTAATGATTCATACTCTTACATCTATCACCTCCACCATTATAAAGCAAATACTTCCCGCGACTAAACGAATTCTCCGACTCAACCACCGGAAGCGCGTCATTCACAGTCTCCCCAACAACAGGCAACAAGGGCTGTCCCGCTTCTTGTTTCCCTGGTGTTTTCTCAAACCCAGGTTTCTGATTCTTCTTCTTCTTCCTAGCATTCACACCCGAATGATAGTCCCCAATCCCCACAACACTAAGCGTACAATTCTCCGACCTAGCTATAACAAATCGCCTATAATCCTTGTAAAAAGCAGCAGTTTTGCCTTCCTTGGGCCTAAACCTCCAACCCATATCACAAGTAGAATCATTAGACCCAGAAACAGGCTTCCCAAACCGATAAAAATGTATATCCTTAAACTCCTCAATCACCCTTTTCATCAACATATGAAACAATTCAGGATCCCTACAGTCCAAGGGACCTTCACATGTCTCCGAAGCCGTCGTAGCGGCACCATCAGGATTAACATTACCATCATCAGCATTAACACTAGCAATGCTGGGGGTGGTGTCAACATCAGTAATGTTGATGAAATTGGAAAAAGCAGTCTGATTTGCGGCCATGAAATCCTCCCCAGTTCTGACAACAGTGTCGTCAGATTTGAAGGTGGCATTGGAATTGGAAGTGAGGAAACTAGTGATCTTTGTAGAAGGGTGGAACAGAGGGTCCTCAGGCTCGTAAGTAGCAGCGATGATGGTGAAAATGAGAACCCCGATAACAAAGAAAGTGAAGCAGAGATTTCCTATCATGGCTAAAGCATTTTGTCCTATGTTTTCTGGTCTGAAGCTTCCACTTCTTGATAACGTCGACCGACCCAACATTTTTTTTTTCCTGTTTTTTAACTAAAAATAATCTAACAGCTAGGTGCTTGCTACTAGTAGTAGTAGTAGTAGACGAAGAAGAAGAAATGGAGAGTGAAAAAAGACAGATGGGGGCGTAGATCTACAAAATCAAAGCAATGCGAAGAAGAGGAAGAAGAAGAAGAAGAAGGAAAAGGAAAGTGAGATCTAAATCTACATCTAAATATAATAATAAACTCACCCCAATGATTTTTTACGGAGCTTAGAGGTGTTTCCCATCCTTCTTGTTTTTTAAAATAATTTTTATTTAAAATAATATTTTTTTATTTTTTAAAATTTATTTTTTATATCCATGTATTAAAATGATTTTAAAAAATTAATTTAAAATAAAAAAAATCAATAAAATTTACTCCCAAACGGTAAATAAATAAATTTAAAGCATGAGATTATTTTTTTCTTAAGAAATAAATATATTAACCATTTAAAAGAAGTAGTGGGGGTGATGGAAAAGTCGTCGTATCGTATCAGCCCATGATGTTTCCACGTGGATCATCGATTGATGGGCTGTTTTGAGTCTTCAGAAGTTTATTTATTTATTTATTTATTTATTTGTACATCTACACGAGCATAGAGTGGAGAGAGAAGAAGACAACCACCGACAATGGCAAAGCTGTAAAACCACCCCATTTCTTAGGTATTTCTCTCCCGTCTTTAATTAATTTAAAATTTGTATTCTCTACTTGTATATCATATTTGAATTCAAAAAATAAATGAATCCTTTTAATTATCATACCAATATTTATTTATTTATTTATTTATTATCATAAATAGGATCCTATCATTTACAGTTAATTGCTAAGATTATCGAGCAATTAAAATTATTATGTGATAGGTAGATTCCAAGAGCAATAAAGTTATATTACTACCTCGTACAAAATCAAATTACTCTCACCTCCTTTTGAAAGATTCCAAGGACAATAAAAATAAAAAGTGTTAAAGCACCTTTTGTTATTGTGTTTCAACATAATTTAATTTTTTTAAAAAACAATTCATTAGTTTATGTTTTTAGATTATATTAATGTATTGATATCAAAAATAATTTATTTTTTTATATTTAATGTATTTTCAAGTAAAAAAATATTTTAAAATCAACCGTTATTATACTTTCAAATATTCTTTAAGAATACAAAAAATTTACCGGTAATAAAACTCCGTGATATAATAATTACTTTAGTTTTTTTTTATGCTGATGCCTTGATAAAATTCTAAATTAATTTTGAATATAATAAAAAAATATTAATATTATAAATATTTTTTTAAATATCTTGTTTTTTTTAATTAAGAGACACAAATATATTATTTGCAATTAAAAAATATATGAAATTAAAAATTAATAAATTGTTATTAGTCTTTAAGATAAAAGACAAATATATATATGCAATTATATAACCCTTATTTTTTTATTTTATCTTTGATATTATTCCTTTTTCCCAAGAACAAATAAATCTTATTTTTATAAATACATCATACAAATACAATTTATTTATATAAAATATATAAAAGGAGAAAAAATATATATAAATTACAACAATTTTTTGAAATAATATAAAATTTTAAAAAATATAACTATTATTTTAAAAAATATGAACTTAACAATTCAAAAAAAAAAAAGTTGATACAATCTAACTATCCCAACCTATAAAACGATTTTGAGTGCTTAAACTGATATAATTTTTAATAATTGAGTGTTTAATTTTTAATTCTGTTCAATATGTATATTTGATCTTCATTTTTTCTCACAATAAAGTATTTAAGTGGATATATGTTAACCAATATTAATGTGTTCATCACCTCTAATATAATATTTAAAGCTAACATCATGACAACAAGTTAATGTGAGGAAAATGTTTTTTTCTATAATAATAATAATTATAATTTTCTAATTTTCAACTAGGTTATGAAGAGTTTTTTTTTTTTCCTCTCTCATTTACATGGTGTCCTGTCAACAGAAGAGAAGGGCCCAATCTCTGCTCTTTGTGATCCTCAACGTGTATTGAGCAATGCAAGCAATCGTCTCCTAGAAAGAAAGACTTCACAACTCACCTCAGGTTTTTTGGCTAAGCTTTAAGCCAAGCACACGACTTGATCCGTAAAAAGCCTTCATGTTACTGCCCTTGCAAAATCACACAGCTTGCAACTGCAGAGTTTCTAATTTAAAGCCCTGCCGCAACTATTTTGCTAACAAAGTATTGGATCAGCAGTACTTTGTGCTACATCTCCTAAATGATCATTGAGGAAATGTACATGCAACATCGAAAGAGAGAGATTTTCATATATACATGATCTTGCTCGCGATATACAACACACTGTTGAGGTCACAATTTCACTTCAAAAGAGTAGCTCAGCCTAGTCAATTCTAACTCACTGTATTACTCTGTTCATTCCAACTTTCTTCTATGGCGATACAAGATGGCACAAGAGTTTTAACTGGCCAAACTAAATAAAGATTCAGATTAAAACTCTGACCTGTGTTACTTTCAAATTTCCGATTTGAACCAATTTATTTAGATGGAATCTTTGAAGGTGTACATGATGCGGCCCTATGCTGGATGCTGTTCATGCTGAGCTCCATACTTCTTTGAACCATGTCTTGTAGCAACCTCTTGGCAGTTTCAGCAGCTTTATCTGAGCCATCAACTCGTGTAGCAATGTTGTAGACAATTCTCTCCAACACTGACGATGACAATCTCTTCTCCTGAGGTGTATCTCTGAGCAAGTCTAAAAGAGTACGAGCTCTATCTTGAGCTTTAGAGGTCCCCTCCACTGTCAGTCGCAGAAGACCAGGGATTGCACCCTCTTTAAGAATTAGTTCCCGATACTTTTCTCGGCAGCTCTGGCACAAAGAGAGCAAAGCTCCAACAGCATGTTCTGTACTAACAAGTGATCCATCTTCAACAGTTTCTACTAACGTTAAAATCCCGCCATCTGAGTCTGTGATGGCAATTCGTCCTTCTTCAGAGTTTGAGAGGATTTCAAGCAGGGCTGTAGCTTTCTCGGCGAACTTGGAATATTTCTTGCATTCTTTGAGGAGGTTGATGAGAGGGGAAACTGCTTTACCATCCACAATAGGATGTAAATTCTCAGCGCAGGAGGAGAGGTTGTGTAGGACTGTGACAGCATCAACTTTCCCTTGAACACTCCCAGAGCTGAGGATCTGAACCAGAAGGGGTGCAGCTCCAGAAGCTGCAATGATTGGTTTGTTAGGTTCAGCAGCTGACAGTGTCAAAATGGAAGCAGCAGCTAATTCCCTTAAACTACCATTCTGCAACTTGAGAAGTTCCACAAGCGGGGGGACAGCACCAGCTG
>Ga0325403_1001838_pt1 | contig 18232 bp, 8 predicted proteins | sample PopdelMetagenome_19_FD_205665 | JGI IMG/M metagenome (GOLD analysis project Ga0325403, IMG submission 205665) | Populus deltoides microbial communities from Bellville, Georgia, United States - Xylem-PdKOR-R4 | ecosystem: Host-associated > Plants > Phyllosphere > Stem > Wood/Secondary xylem...
AAAAAATATGACAAGATTATTTTGTTCAAATATATCTGAAAATGAACAATGGACCAAGTGGGAAAAAAACCGTAACGCCCCTAATTAAAAGGTTGTTGTTTTTTTTAAAAGGACAGAATAGTTATTTAACTGTTGTAATCCAGTGAACCGTGTCCTTATGCAAAGTGTATGAAATATGAATTTTATTTTAAATTTTAATTAAACCTTATAGCGAATAAGATCAGAAAATTTAATTGAAAAATAAAATATATTCTTAAAATAAAAAATGTTAAATTGGCGATGGCTCACAACTCAACACCTCATTAACGGAGAACTTACCTAAGGACATGATTTGTAACATAAATAAAAAAAATAGGAGCAGAGGGATTGACTATATTGTTTATTAAAACTATAAGTACCAAGTTGGAATTTAGTCAAGGAAAAATCAAAAGGCTCAAACCCGCCCGTCCGCACCCTTCATGCAAGAGAGAGACCGTATCTATCTAAAACTATTGTCTTTCTAATTGTACATTTTTTTGAAAATTTATTAAAATAATTTAATTTATTTTTTAAATTTATTTTTAATATCAACATATTAAAATAATTTAAAAATATATAAAATTTATTATTTTTAAAAATAATTTTAATTTTTTTTAAGAACACAGATATGAACACAATTCCAAACGCTTTAAACATCTCCAAAATCTATCTTTGACCATCGTACTTTCTTCCTCTCTTTCTCTCTCTAACTTTTGAACAAGCAGTAGCGTAGTAATCCACTCCCTCTCTCATCATCTTCGTTACCATCATACCTCTCACTCTTTTATTTATTAATAAACAAAGCAAAGCCATTTTGCCCTTCTGTTTTTTTTTTTAAACCTCCTCCTCAGATATTATATACTTCGTTTTCTCTCCTCTCTGCCATTAATCATACCTCACACCGATCCAGATTTTGTTTGCTCATAAACAGAGAGAGTGGGAGAGACCCGTTTAACTTTTTTTTTTTTTTCCTTTTGAAGTAATACTACATCTCCCTCTCCTCCTCCTCCTCCTCCTCCTCCTCCTCCTCCTCCTCTATTTGTTCTTGATTTCGATTATCTGATCGGACGGTCACGGTCTTGTTTGTATTCGCCTGCAATATCGTACGGCCAGGGATCTCTCTTCTCTTCTTACGTAAGTGCACATCAAAAAAGAAAAAGAATGAAAAGCCCATTTTGCCTTTTTCAGGCAACCTTTCTGCATATCTGTTTTTCTTTTTTCTTAAAAGTTTTTGTCATTTGCATTTTCAATTAAATAAAAATACCCAAAAACCATTTTTATAAACAAGACCTTTTATTCATTCATTCATTTACTTATTTTTTTTTTGTTTTTCTCTGTCAACACAATAATAGCATTTACCGTTGCCATTTTGAATCTGTTACTCAAACCGTTTCTTGTTTCTCTTATCAAGGCTTTCTTGATTGCATGCAATGATTCGATTCTGAATTATTGGATACCCAAGTTGTGATTTAGTTATGTATGAATCATTTGATGATTCTCTTGTGAATTTGCTGTGTTAGATGTGTGTTTTTTCTAATCTAGTTTCTGTAAATTCTTCCACGTCTTTAACTGTTGAGATTTCTGGGTTACCTATGAAATGATATTTTCTTTCTTACCATCATTTAAAATGGTCCCTTTCCCATGAATTTTTGGTTATAAAGATGGGGTGTAGTATTTTAAGAAGTAGTAATGATGCCTGTTGCATAGTAGTTATACAGGGTGTACTGTTTGGTAGTTACATGACTACTAGGTAACTAACTGCCTCTTTTCTTGTGGGGTCTTATTCTCTGTACTAATTAATTTGTTTTTTCAATCTGTGATTTGCATGTTTTGTAAATTTATTATCCTTTTAATAAATAAAAAAGGCTGTTTATTTCTCTTTATGTCTTAGTTTTGACCACTTTTCTTAGCCATAAAGCTGTGACCTCTTTTCAATGATTACTGGGTTTTAATATCGTAGCTCGTGTTCAAGCTTAATGTTTCCTCTTGAATATGAGATTTGGTTTGGTCTAATCTTTTAAATTTTCACGCCTTGGTTTTTGCATCCTATCAATTCTCTGATAGCGAAGCCGTGGCAGATTTTTTAGATTGTAACGCAATTACAAGGACTTCATTTCTGGCTTTATTGTTACAGGGGTTTGAAGTTTCTTAGACAAGTATCTTCTATACTTTTGTCAAATTTATCCTTGTACAATCTGGCTTCTGGGAAAAAAAAAAAAAATGAAGAAGAAAAAACGTGGAAAGTTTTAAGAGTTATGGAACACAGTTAAAAGATTGGATCTTTTTTTAAGGGTCTTGTTGATCAATTTTTCTTTATTTTCAGTCAGATAACATAAGAGATAGTTCTGAAATCGGATATGCTGGTATAGGTTTCTTATTGTTTCTGCTGTAAGTTTCTCTTGGTGAATCCTATGCGTGTGTAGAATATTGGATTTTTGGATGAGAGCTTACATGAAATGGGTTGCAATCTTATTTAAGAATGGTAATCAATGACAACATTATTTGTAGGGTATTACTATGGGACCATGCTTCTATGTATGATGAAGTGGTTGGTATTGTGCTTAATTACATTTATTGGAATGTTTCTGAATTCTTGTACCTTATGTTTTGTAATGCTTTATGCTCCTTGAATCAACAATGCAGGTCATGTGTGGTAGTTCCCATCGAAATTGAATTTTATCTGATCTAGCACTCATAACATTTGAAGAACAAAACCATCATGCTTAGTATGGAATGGGGCCGTGAAATGAAAAACAGATTTATAACCACACACAACTTATTGTATGCCTTTAGTTTTCTTATTTAGGAATTTGTATTAGTTGTTGTATTGGTTCCAGTTATGGTTTTTAACGTGTACAAAAAAGAATCTTTAGAATTACTTTTTCTGTTTGCTTCTTGAAACTATAGCTGGTTAGTGGAAATCAATTGTGAGATATAAATAATTGTTGATCAATGTTTGGCCTCACAACAAAAAGAAGAAGTCATATTAGCCTATATCCCTTTAATGAGTCTCTTACATGCATGCACTGTTGATATAGTTGTTGATTATCTTCTGAGTAATTGTTTCTTGTTTCCTTGCCCACTTCAAATAAACTAATGTAATCAAATATGCTCTGAAACTCTGTTATTTTTATTTTCAATTGTTCACAGTATTTACTTTTTATGGGTGATGAGGGCAAGTTTGGTGGGGGGGGGGGGGGGGCCCGGCGCCGGGGGGGGGGGGGGGGGGGGGGGGTGTTGTGGGCAAGTTTGGGGCCCCCCCCCCCCCCCTCATGGAAGTACTCTCTGTTTCTTACTTGATTATGATTTTCAGTGAGCAAGTTGCATCTCATAAGCACTGGCGATCATGGAGCTGAATGGTCAAACAAGAGTGAGAAGAAAGGACCATTTTGCTCATACAAACGGTGATTTAGCATTAGCAAGTGTTGGTGATGTAGATCCCTGGACTGCATGGGCATATAAGCCTCGAACTATTTCGTTGTTACTTATTGGTGCTTGCTTTCTAATGTGAGTGACTGCTACATTTTTATTGGTATCTTAAAGTTGGCCAATCAACCTCTTTATTATTTGATAGATTAAAATTTGTTATAATAGATGCTAAATTCTAGACATTTGACCTCTTAAGTGTTTCTAGCCTGGCTGAATTGTTTTCTCTTTGTACTTATATTTTTGTTTCCCAAATAGAGCCTGTTGGATCTGCTATTATCATGGATCTTCTATTGGTCCTCTGCAAGAAAGTATTTGTATCTGTTTGTCATCAAAATTGCAAATTGTTCTGTGACTGTATTGGTTTATCCAATTGTTAGTCTGGGTTGATTCAGAGATGCCCTTGGTGCTGTTACAGTTCCTTTCATAGGTTGAAAATGTCACTCTAAATCAATTTGCTATGATCAAATGAAGTTCCTTTTCTTGTATCAAACAGAGGGTGATGCTCTTGGTAATTTTAATCTTAGGATTCTCTAAGTTCAACCAAAGAATGTTGTCTTTGGTGTCAGATTCTTACTTTGCATAGTTTGATTGTGTGGATTTGATTTTTCTCAAAATTATCTTGCTTTCTTTTATATTTGGTTGCAATGTTGAAATTTTGTTTTGCCATATGATGGAGTGCTTCAGGAATCTGGCTAGACATTATTTTTTTCTTTACAAATATTAAAGCAATAAGGGTGACCGTATTTATGAAGCATGTAACCTGAACTTTTGCATCTTATTTTCATATTGTCAGAGGAGGCTTTCTTTTGGTTAAGCTTTCGATATTGTTCTCTCTGTTTGAAGTTTTCTCTTTCTCCCCTAATGTCAGTGAATTCAAATGAATGATATTTTGATGATCTGTGTGTATGCTTCTAATCAGTTTACCCACCTGGGGTTGTTTTGTGCCTTCCTAAAGACGGCCTGCTTGTGTTTTGAGTGTTTGTCTGTTCTTTTAGGTATAGAAGATTGTTTGATTACTGGTTGTTGTCTGTGCAGAAGATGACCATGCATTTATTTAAAACACAGTCGTGCATTACTACAGCAGCTTAAAGACTATTAAAATTCTTCAACAAGTTTTCATTTATTGTCTGTTTATGTGATTACTAGATGGGCAAGTGGAGCCCTAGATCCAGAGAGCTGCACATCTGGTGATGTTGTTACATCTGTGAAAAGGTTTGTACATACTTATTAATCCAGTGCTTTTGTTTGGGATTAGCTAATTTGATTTTATACTGATGAAATGCAAAATTATGTTGAATGCCTCATGATGTGCTATTTCTTGCAGGGGTATATGGGCAATGACTGCAGTTTTTCTTGGTTATTGCTTGCTACAGGCCCCTTCAACGTAAGTTGCTGGATTGAGTTATCATGAAATTTCTTTTTATGTTGTTACTTTTTATTGGATATCAAATTAATAAGCATATGTTATGGTTTCTTTTGTCATTTGAAATTTGAGGATATAAAATCTAGCATGTAAGTGCTCAACTTATTTGTTGGCCTTTAGTGGCCAACAATCTCAGATTATAAATGATGCATTTCAGGTAGTTTTAGTTTCAATATAACTTGGTTGTTGGCATGCTAATTTGTATGAGGAAATATCAGAAACAGGTGGGTGCAAGAGGACATAAATTATCTGGCTGTTTTGCAAACTTGTGCGATCAACTGTATAGGTTGGCTCTCAAGTGAACTCTTAACATATGCCAGATTTGTATTTTCTTGCAGGGTTCTAATAAGGCCACATCCAGCAATTTGGCGCTTAGTTCATGGATTGGCCATTGTTTATCTTGTTGCCCTCACATTTCTGCTTTTTCAGGTTGGTTTTCTTTTTGTGAAGACAACTTCTCTTTCTTGCACACTTGTGCTAAGCTGTTGCTTGCATCTTCACATACTTGCTTCTCCAGATTTTTCTTTTGTAAAGCTAACTTTCCTCGCACATTTACATATACATGATCTGGTTTTGTGTCTTTATATACATGTGCATGCATGTTTGTGCAAGGCAATTTGCTCTAACAGAGATGTTTTCCATGTGCATAAACTCTCAAAACAAATTCATAGTTAAACTAGTTGAAACTTTTCAAATTGATCCATCATTTATAAATTTCACAAATCTTTTACATGGGATTACAAAAGTTCTTGAGTGTTTTCATGGAAACTAGTTTAATGTTTTTTTTTATCACATTGTCTAAATTTTTAATTAAACACCTATAATTTCCATAATATTTCGCCAATGATAATATAACTAAAGCCTACCAATTTTTCTGCGAGAACAATTTCAATCAAGTATTTCTTTTACTATTTGTATATCTATTTATGCAAGCCATGAAACTCTTTAAATAAATTCACCATCCAAATGCAATGTGTATTTTCATTGTTTTCTTCCCTAATTAATTGTATTTTAAATCTTATCTCAAAAACATACATAATCAATTGTCTTTTGATCCTATTTCAAGAAATAACATACAATGAACACTTATAGCTTTCTATATGCCAATCAAAAAGGAGCTCATTCTGTCCATATGAATCATACGGGTTAAAATTTGACATGTACTTGTTAATTAGATGTTCTTCATTTCTTATGCACTTCATGAGCTAATATTTTTGCAGACTAATTGGATGATCTGTGCGTGTTAAAGAATAGTTTACTGATTGAAGGTTAAAATTTCTCCTTTGCAGAAGCGTGATGATGCACGACAATTTATGAAGTTTCTCCATCCTGACCTTGGAATTGGTAATGCTTTGTAACTCACCATAACCATTAAAATTCACTATATTAGTTGATAAATCATTCTGTACTGCAGCCACACATTACACTTGTAAGCTGCTAACATCTCATTCTTGTATTTGGTGGGATATTGACATCTTGCTTAATTATCTTAATTGTTGTTTACACTTGTTTGAGCAGAACTACCTGAAAGATCATATGGTGCTGATTGTCGCATTTATGTGCCTGAAAATCCTACAAGCAAGTTTAAGAACGTTTTGGTATGATTTACCCCCCCCTTTCCCTCTCACACACACAGTATCTGGATGCAAAATATTTCTGATTTTTTTATTTCTTTCTAGGACACTCTTTTTGATGAATTTGTTCTAGCACATATCTTTGGATGGTGGGGCAAGGCTATATTAATCCGTAATCAGCCACTTCTATGGGTATTGTCAATTGGTTTTGAGCTGATGGAGGTTAGTATCTAGCCAATACCAACATTCTCTTTTGTTATTCCCATCCTTTTCTTCCTGGTCTCCGAAACATGTCCTCAGCTATGTGTTCAATCTGCTCAACTAACTCTATTACTGGTATTTTCAGTTTACCTTCCGCCACATGCTACCAAACTTCAATGAATGCTGGTGGGACAGTATCATTCTTGATATTTTGATATGCAATTGGTTTGGTGAGAATTCTTGAGCTGCGGCTTCTGTTTTTTTTCATTTGCTTTGTCAGGCTGTATCATTTTAATCTGTCATTTTGATGAATGGCTAATTGTTTATGAATATAAAGTCTGGCTATAGGAGATTTCAGGTGTTGGAAGAAGTTGAAATGAAGAGGCATTTTCTAGATGGTCGCTGGATATAAAAAAAAAATTTGATTGGAGAGAATAATGTACTACTCAAGTGGTTAAAACTTTGATTTCCACTTTAGAGGTCTCAGGGTACCCTCCATTGTTTAGCCCAAAGCCCATTGGCCTTGCAATGAAACAAAAGAAACAACATCATTATCTATAAAATTGACTGGTAGTGTACTTGGAGGTTTTCAATTTGTTTTTGCAAAACACTTAACCTCCATTTAAGTGTCTCACTGATTTGGGGTTGACAACAGGTCAGTTGGGGTTGACGGTCTTAACTGGCATGCATGTTCTTTTGCAGCACATGATCATATAGATGCCACAGGTTGGGGAGCATAAATCTTGACCCTATCATACATATTAAATCCATCATGTCCACTCATAACTGAAGTGTTGTGTTAGGCTATTTAATTAATCAACATTTTTTAAGGAATAGTTGTTAATTATCATGTTATCTAGATAGCTAAATCTTTCTAGTAAAAGTTTAGCATGATGATAGTCAAGTGCAGATGGAACCTGGATAAGCTAGGCTGTTAAGTGGTTCAAAGATGCATTTCTAACTTTATATAAACAAGTAGAAAACTCGATTTTACCTTCAAAATGGTTTGCTGGTTCAATGATTTGGTTGAAGTTTCTTAAAAATTTAGTCCATGGATATAATGAAGTTACTTGATATGTGCTCTATATGTTTAGGTGTTAACCATTCAATGAAACATGATTCTATGGCTGTTGCTTCCATTTGTGTAACTAAAGGACCATATAACTGATGTAAAATATGTTCAGAATATCCATGTAGAAGCCATGATATATTCTGCTTTTCAAACCAAAACTAGTATCAAGTTTGGCTTAATTCTGGGCTTTAATGCACCACTATAGTATGACTAGCATCTTTCTTAGCTGTCGCAAGCAATATCTTGGTCATTTTAAGTGGCCTGCAGTGAAGAGTTCACGAGGAAAATTATGTGAAGCTGCTGGCAATCCCCCCCCCCCCCTCTTATTCTTTAAGATCTCCCTTTCCTGGCAATCCTCTCAGTTTCTTGCAATATCAGATTCTTATCTCTGAGCATTCCAAGCTAAAATATCTAGTATTTAATCCTTTCCATGAAAATTACATAAGATAAATGAATGAGATTTGTGTAGTAGTTTTCAAATTTTGGCTTGCCATTTAAATTATTTCATTGTAGCTTATTGTGACCTTTTCTGTTGGGTTTCTTTGCAGGCATTTGGGCTGGAATGCATACAGTCGGGTATTTTGATGGAAAAACATACGAGTGGGTTGGTATAAGTCGCCAACCTAATATTATGAGCAAGGTATGTTTGGAAATTTCATTTTTCTGTCGCCCCTTTTCTGAGTCAGCGTCAGCTATAAGTGGACACTTCTACTAGCCAGTAGAATTACAATGGCAATTTCAGGTCCATCATTTGGGTTGAGAACAATTTATTTGTCATTAAAACTACTTCACAATGTTTGTACATACTAGTGCCGAGGAATTTTTAAGAGACCACTGAAAATATATCTCATGGTAGGCCAAAAATTCCCACCCCCTTGAGGGCAGAAAAGTAGGCCAATAAAAATTATCTTGAGAAACAATTTGCACCCTTGTGCTGGAAGATAGAAATCTTATACCTGATTGTATCCTCCTTAATATATCTGAAGAAGTGTTGTTGTCACCTTTTCTAATTTACTGGTAAAACATGGCCTCAACAATTAAGTTCCTTTGTGTCTGTTTTTACGAATACAAACCAGAAGTTGGTACATGCTATTTGAATTTCAAACCTTTTTTTCCCTCTCTAATTTAGTCATCCTCACTGTTTCTCACTTGTACTCTTTGGCTTCCAAATCTTGATCTTAGTCGAAATAATTTTCATTTGATGAAAATATTGTTGCAGTTTTAACGAATACTGATGCATGATTTCTAACCATGCAACTTGACCACCTGCTAATTAGGTCAAACGAACATTGGAACAATTTACACCTGCACAGTGGGACAAAGATGAATGGCATCCCTTGCTTGGTCCATGGCGATTTATCCAAGTTCTTAGTCTCTGTATTGTCTTCCTGACTGTAGAGCTCAACACATTCTTTTTGAAGTTTTGTCTATGGGTTCCTCCTCGGAACCCTGTAATAGTGTACAGGTTGATCTTGTGGTGGCTAATTGCCATACCTACAACACGTGAATACAATTCATATCTCCAAGACCGGTACTCTCTCCCTCCCTCTTTCTCTCCCAATGTTGTTGTTCTGGTTATATGGAGAGTTGTCAATGGCTGAATTATCTGTATGCTTATCCTTGGTGAAATTATGTCAATTTACCAGAAAGCCTGTGAAAAAGGTTGGCGCTTTTTGTTGGCTTTCCCTTGCTATTTGCATCGTGGAACTTCTCATTTGCATCAAGTTTGGACATGGTATGCTCTCTATTTGTATCTTGTTATTTTATGCTTCCACTTAGCTAAAATATATTTTATGCTTCCACTTAGCTAAAATATTCAGCTTTGGTGAAGCCATCCAAAATGACTCATTTCCTGTTGAAATGACCTATTGTTTTGATTTCTGTCAGGTCTTTATCCCAAACCAATGCCTGCATGGTTGGTCATCTTCTGGACATCTGTTGGAGTTAGCCTTGTAATATTCTTGATTATGTGGTCATGGAAAAGTTTGGGAAGAAAGAGACGATGAATTTGCTAGCATGGTACACTATTCTTTTATTCCTTCATGTTTTTATGGGTATACATCTTGTAAATGCCCTATAGCTTCATGGAATTGTAAATGCTTATTCTCTTAGGTTAGTGGATCACAGTTTTAGAGTATTCAATTCTTTTATGATAGGTAGTTGGAAAATGCTTCTAATGGTAGGTTCATGTGTTACGAATTTGCAGCAATCATCAAATTGGTAATTTTCCCTTTTAACTTGCCTGAGAGGAGCAATTTTTAACACCGGGCTTGCCTCACATTTTTCATTGGAAAATGCATGCCTGACAATTCCATTGGGGCATTTTATCAGAATGTTTAAAATATTTATATTTTGCGTCGGCTCTATAGCATATGCTTATAAGCATTGAAATATGATTCAACTGAAGTATTCGCACATGTTTTTGCTGTTTACGTTTATATGATTGTTGTGTTTAGTTCGCCACAAGCAGCCTGGCAGTTATTCGATCCAGTATCTCGACGTTATCTTATCACCTGCTGTAAATCCTATGGCTCAAACTGGCAATTATTCAAGGCAGTTCTTAAAGAGTTCAAGGTTTTCTTTCCTGTTGATCGACCTTTGTAAAGCCTATGAAGCAATTGTGCAAATAATTGGTGCTCGACAGAAGTCAATCTCTAGTTTGCTCACGACAATTCTAGGAGTGAGACTCCGTAAGGTTTAGCCGATTTTCGGGAAAACATTTGTGGACTGGAGTCATTGATTCAATCAAGGTGAAATTGGAAATCATTTAGAAAAGCAATTCCTGTTCTTTGACAACACTAGGTTCTTCTTTCTCGATCCGTGCCCTTGTCACTGTGTGTATATATAGAAATAGAAAAGGTGTATCTCTCTTAATCATGCAGGATTTTGTTTTTTGCAGTCAATACGCCCATGACGTATAATCTCAGTCTTCTTCGAAAACACTCTTAAATTTATTAAACCGTAAGATAGTTTCCTACACATTTTCCTTGACGCAAGACTCCTTTCCTTCTCTCTACAATGGGTGGAAGAATATTAACTTTTTTTTTCTTTTTTTTGGGTGTTATTAAATCTGTAATGATAATAATTACATCACTCATTTTACTTATGAGAATAATTTCTCTTGCTTTATACAGGCAGAGAAGGAATCTTTAATTAGTCTTACCGACAGCCTAGAGGTTTTTTTTTTTGTTTTTTTTCCCCTGAAAGTTACCGCCATGTACATGGTTATTCCAATCGAAACAATCCTTGGTTTTTGTTGTCTTCTTGCCACCTTCCCAGGAACTCGTTTCATACCAAGGGCACCTTTATTCGGGTCTCCATTCAGGTCCTATTTAAAAACAGGACCAGAATGTAGAAAGATTGGAAATATGGGAGCTCTCTGTTTTTTTTTTTAATGCACGAATGCATTTCACTTGATCATTCTTAGAGCATGCCTTGTTGTATCAAGGATGTCTCTCTTACAAGTGACGTTCAACAACGATCAGCTTGCAAGATCCCTCAGTAAATGCTTCTTGTTAAATGGAAAATGGCATATTAGACAGCTCAATATTAGATTGCCTTTTCTTCCATGTGGTCTTTCCTCTTACGATCTCTTCGTTTTGAGTATCTCCTTGGGTTTGAAGGAGATGTGTGTATCTTAGAGGGACCTTATCCAAGGATCCTAGTAGTCCATTGCCTTCCATGATTTCTGAGGCCAAAGAAAACCTATTGAGCGGGCTCATGTCGTTGTTTTGTTTCAAACCACTATTAAGGATTCCATCCTCGTCGGGTTCGCAGAGTGATTGAACTATATTTGAACTCCCACACTCCCTTCTGTACTCTAAGATGATGCCGGAAAGTTGATGAGACTCCAAAAACTGGTCAGGAATGGTCTGTAGAAAAATGAGTTAAGAAAGAACAAACATGTCAATAAGGTTTTCTGTATGAGCTATCAGAGAGATGGTGGTGGTTAACGTTTTACCTCCAACATCCATCTAACGTACTTCACATTGTTGACATGTTGGTTCATATCCAAATCACTCCTCTTGGGCTAAAAAATAGAAACCAGGATAGTTGTTAGTATATGTCTATGGTGCTTTAAGTTGTAGCATTTGTTTTTGTAGTTTGGTTGTGAAGTTCACCTTCAAGTTTGAGTTCACATATTTTGCGTTGCTGTCCAACTTCGAGATTTTCTCTGGGACATCTTCCTGGATAGCTTGTTTCTCTATAAACCAAGGTGAAATTTCAGCCCTGACCTCCTCTGGCATCTTTGAGAGGCGCCTTGTCTTTTCGTTCATCATCACCCAAGTGCTGTTCGAAATTGAAGTTGTCAGTACGGTATGATCAAGTTAGAGGATGATATAGAGAAATTAATATTGAGTTATGAAATCAACCTTGTTGCACGTGCAAAGACATGGCCTGTTGCTTGGCTTCGTATGAGCCAGTCTCGCCGCATTCCATTCTTCCCTGATGCTCCAACCCACGTTTCGATTTCCACTATCTCTCCCCTGCAAGACACGTTCATCTATTCATTAATCAGGACTAGTTGCTTTGCTACATGATGGTAATTTCTCAGTTAGATAGAGATCCATTGTAAATATCCCAAATAGTGAAAAATTAAGGCTGTTTAAGTGGTGCAAAAACCTGTAGCTTACTTCAAAAAGGAACAGAAATGGCAACACGAAGTTTTTTCATCCATGGTAACTTGTTTGATTTTACCTTTGTCATATGTGGGATTTAAAAATTTATAAATCCCACTCTGTAAATTCTAAACCTAAATCGTGGGAGTAGCTAAAAATATGTGTCTAGACCTGTTTCCAGACTATATGCGATTCAGGGGAATGAGCGCTTTTAATAAGGGAAAAGAAAAAAGGCAAAGCAATGTCACTTTTCGATGGTACAGGATAAATGCCATTGATTATGAGAGAAATCATATCTACATCTTTTCTATTTTTATGTGTATACCCTTATAGGCCTGGGTCTTTTTACACAAACTGCTGATTTGATGATCACAAAACCATGAAAACAGTGGTTATCCATTGGGGATATTTAGCTTACAGAGACTTTTCATTTACTGCTAATCTATTAAGCTTCTCAAAACAAGTATTCCTAATGTTCATTGTGTGGTTAATGATGAGAGGACCTACCAGATTGGGTATTGATCCACCAGGACTTGCATTCTTGAGACAACCCATATGAGATTGTTCTTCATCATTCCATGTGTGGCACCAAATCCATTGCTGAGAAGTCCCGACATCCATACATGATTCAATGCTGTTTCCTACATAGTTGGGAATAATACTAAGAATACAGTTGACACTACAGAAGAATTCCCATCAGCGTGACTCAAAGGCATCGCTCATTTTATGCATGGGATGGATAAATGTGTGAAGAGTTGAGCTTTTAATTACCTGAAGAAGATTAAGGATGCTCTCGAGCGTAGCAGTTTTATCAGCACCAACTTCATAGGACCTAATAACAACAGTCTGTCTGTACCCAACACCACCTTCGACGATGAGGCCTTGGCGATGATAATCAACAAACTGCTTCTTTGTTGGTATGTTTTGACGTATCTGCTCTTTGGAGATATGGCCATTTTCGACTGAAGCAGCCGAGGTTTTTGCCACCCCGGCAGTTTGGCTAAGTGTATCAACCTTAACGGACCTGGTAGGAGTCCCAGTAATTTTGATTTTGTTAAGGTTTTGCTTTTTAGGATCTTGTTTGTTACCGGTGGTAGAGCATCTGATGGGCAAGGGGATCGTATACGAGAATGTAGCCATTTGTTTTTACTCTTATGTAAATGTTGAAATTTTGGAACGAAATGGGTAGTGAAATGCATTTATAGAATCAATGTAGCGGAGTTGTCAAGGGAAATTCTTGAACTTATTAGGATGAGTTACGCAGCCTTGTTATAGCAATAGTGAACATATCAAAGAGGGCATTGTCTCTGCTGAAAGAAATTTTTAGCTGGGGTATTTTTAGTAGTGATCGACCTGTGAAGCAGACCAAAAGGCTAATTTGGCGTTGGCTATTATTATATTATCATGCCTGAGCAATAAAACACTTATGAGTTAATTTCTTTAACGTTTGGGAGTTATACTGTCCCTAGAAATTGAGCCTCATGGCTTGTTAACTTTCGAGCAGGACAAAGGATTTGGTAGGAATGGACATACAAATTCTTTCTCTTTGTCTCTGAATATATAGAAAACAACTGATTAGAACCTTTGACTGTGATGTAGAAGAGAAGTCTCCTTTTCTGCTCTGAATTTCTCGTTACCAAAGATTCTTGATCTCAACAATTATCACTCGCTTTGTATTCCATGAGCCTGCAAGCTAGCAAGTAGAAGTATTAGCATTCAACCTCGGGTTTGGAGGGAATTAGAAATTAAAGGATATTCTCTATCTAGTCTTTTTTCCTTGTTTGGTGAAAGAAGTGTGGCAAACATCATTTACCAACTTTATTCAGGAAACCAAACCATTTTTTTGCCTCGTGAGAATAATTATGAGGTGAGATTGGGGGGTTTGATTTGATATTTATTGAAACTCGATCTGTTCCCTTGTTGAGCAGCCAAGTTTTTGCAGCATACTGGGTTTCATTGCACTGCAAAGATTGTATCTTTCGGAATGTTTTTGTTACTTAACATTCTTGGGTATAAAAAGCTAATCGATAGCCATGTCTCTTCTCTGACAAGGAGGCTGCAAGTTATCAAGACTAAAGCAAAGAAATCAACGGGAAAAATAAACAGAATTATTCGAGAGCACGAATACTGGAAAGATTCTAAAATTGAAAGGAAACCCTGAATCGATTATAAGTGGCAAAGAATATAATCATGAAATCGCCCTCGAGAAAGGATGCTGGGTTGGTTTTTCAGGATCCACGACAGTGCTGTTTTTTCTTTGCGTGATGAATTCAAACCATTTACATCGACTCTAAAAATTATTTTATAGTCAATTAAAACCAATAAATAAATTATTAATACAGTCAAAATACTTATTATTCAATTAATTAACTAAATAAAACAAATACACAATTGTTCCGTTAATCTTTCATCTTCAACTTCAATCATGAATCTCGCAATCAAATCAATATATCAACATCGTAAAAAAGAGATTTCCACGGCCTAATATTCTAAAAAAAAAAAAAAAGTAACAACAGGTTTAATTATCTTGGATTCACACACATAATTGCATGAGCAAATTAGTAATTATAATCATAGCTAAAATATTTTTTTAAAAAACTGGGTTTTATTTCTTTTCTAAACAGATCTTTTGTCGCATATTTTTAAAAGCACGATGGATCCGTTTCCATGCTCCAGCATTTTCTTGAACAGTGCCTCTATGGCTATGATAATGAATCTCCTCAGCTGCATCATTGGACACTGGCTGAGCAGCAGGAGGTGTTGGAGGAATTTCTTATTTTTTATATTTTCTCTTCCCTGAAAAACTTTCACATGACAAAAATAAAGTAATGTTCGAAGTTGTGTTTTTTTTTTTTTTATATATCTAAAGACAAAAGGATAGAGCAATATTTCTTCGTCCGCTACAAAATCGTTATAAATTAGAAGTCTTGTTGTGATGGGAAGTATAATATACTGAGTAATATAGGAAATTAGAACCAAAAACTTGGTTTAATTAACAATATTGTACATGTTGTATGATCTTTGTTGGAGTAATTTTGTTTAGCATTGAATACATTTGGGGTAAAATTGATACAATCAAAAGATTTGGTACTAAAATCAATAATGAAGTCATTCGTTTGGGGCAAATTTGAGGTTTCCCCAACATCTCTAGGAACTGTCCGAGTGGAGCAAACGACATCGTTTTCTTGTGCGATAAATAAACACAAAAAACCAAACCCCTTCTTTCACCGTCTAATCAGGTAACTCAACGGAGGTCATTTTTATTCCATCTTGGATAGCTAGAAATTAAGCTTGTTGCCAAAATATTACTTTAATTTTTAGCAGTTGCAGAGACAACTTTATCTTCTGGCAGAGGCCGGGGAGTAAATTTTTGGAATTGATTTCCTATAAATTTGTGCACAGAGGCAACTCATCACAGAAATGTCTACATTGTCTTGAAGTTTCAGGAAGTGGACAAACCAAGGAAACTAAAGTTGGTTTTCTAGTTGGTTTTCTTTTCAACCTTCAGTAGCATAATCTGTAAATCTCTACCAGTCAGTCCAAAGCGGTGGCCTGTGCGGGTGATTTTTATTTTCTGAACAAGGATATTTTGTATCAATATGGGTTTTCGAAGTTGACAGTTTTTTTAGTAACTTGAACAAGAAGGATACGGCGTCAGACAAAGAGGACATATGTGTCTGTGTGCGTGCAAAATCAAGATCTGTGAAAGGTTCATTCGGGAGGCATGTATAGCAAGACAGACACTGTGCTTTCGAGTATTAGGTTTCTGTGAGAGAAAGACACCGTTGTCAACTCAATTATTAAGAGTTCGAAGTTAATTAGGTTTAAGCCTTGTGGATGCAGCTAAAATACGGCATTGTGCTTGATGGTGAGATATTGGATTCTTGCACCTACCTCTCTATACGTTGTTATCACTATTACCATCAGTTTCCTTGGTTTACACAATTTATTTGGAAATTCTGGATGTCTTTCCTTGTCCAACGGTTCACACTACCACAGAAGAAAACGTTAGTATCGCTTGGAAATTTCAGGTGGTTTTGAGTTTTCTGAAGTGTTCAGACATCAAATTGATCTAGGAAAAATAATAATTAAGTTGGAAAAAGTAACGTGCTGTGGTAGAAAACAGATGCAAGAGGGAAGAAGAATACTTGGGCAAGCAAATCATTCTCCACTACTCGTCTATCATTCTCGCTTTCCACTGTAGCATAGCATGGATACTATAATCTAATTTTGGTAAAAAATGTCCCTGAATTTTCTTGATGATATGATCAAGGGAAGGTGCTACCTGCAATGGTACTCTTTCCTCCTTTTCAAAATGCTTGAGAACAGATTGAATACTAGAATAAGCAAACGCATCGTTCCGCAACTGCATAGGTCTGCGATAACATTTCCTACACGCACCGAGAGAGAGAGAGAGAGAGAGAGAGTTTTTTTCTTCGTTTCCATCAGATATGAGACGAATAGAAGGAGGAGAACAATAGCAAAATTCATTTACCAATTCTCTCCAGATTCTTCTTGCTTTGTTTGCATCAGCTGCGAGATCAAAGTAGAAGGATAAGAATAGGGAGGGAAAAAAAGAGATACAAATTCTCCTAGTACATCTTACCCTAGAATGATCACGTCGAAAGGTAAAAGGATTGAATAGTTAAACAAAACAAAATCACATGCCTGATTTTGGTATGAAAAAGGAAAAAAAAAAAATCTTGAGCAATAAGATCATACCACTCTTGGATCTCTGGACGCATGTATATTTGCAGCATTATGTACCAGCATCAATATCATTCCCATTTAAGCTTTGCATCATAGTCGTACTGTCACGTAGCGCTAGATTAACAATTTACGATTCATTCTTTTCCGCCGAGATTTCTAGCAGCAGTGATTATCTTGTAATCAAACAGATACAGCTTGGGAAAGAAATTCGGAGCTTGATATATTAAAAATCCCCAAAAAAAAAAACTTGATCTTCAAGAAAAAGCTGCGTGGCAATTAGGAATAAATACAATGAGCAAAGTATCAGAGATAAATAACAAATATCTAAGCTAACATTATCAGCGGCAGAACCAGCAATGAATCTCTTATATCCGGCAAAGCTAGTGCAATTGCCTTGAAAGAATTCATCAGATGTGAATTCCATAGTTCTCTGGTCAAACACATAAAGAAGCTAACTAGCCATCAACATTGTTTCTGTACAGATGCTCTGACTTCAGCGATCCATTAGTTTTAGAAGAATGTCCTGCCAGCAGAATCAAAATAATGACCTCATCTGTTATTGCAGATTTCAACAGATAGCAAGAGGCGGGGAAAGAATAGAAATCAATGATTTAACGGCAAGAATAAAATTTTATACGAGGACATCCGGCAAGCTCGAAATGATTTCACAAATCAATAACATGGTTGACTGGTTCTTTTGCAAACAAAAAACCTGCTTTACCTCAACCGCATGCAAAATTACGATATAACAAACGCAGTTGTCAGAAACAGATACTATTCTGGCAGTAACTTCGGGGACACGAATGATATGATTTCAGCCCCTGTTGTAGTTCAGCATATGAAATTAAAAGCCTTACTTGACGAAACTCAATTGATTGACTATGACCTCTGTTGTTTGTGGAACAAATTATTTCACTTTGAAGGTGGTGTTGAAATGCCTACGAAGTTAGGGTGAAATAGAGTCAAAATATGATGGAAGTGAACTGGGTTGAACACTCATAACAGAGGTTTCATCGATATTTATACAGACCCATAAGCAAACATTTTGTGCGTAATAATCGGATGTCGGGAACGATTCATGCATGCTTTTGTACTCTGCCAAATATGAAAAACATGATGATAAGGTGTAATAAAAGTACAAGATGTGAAAGGTGACCTTTCATTACTGAACTAAAGTTGTAAGAAT
>Ga0325403_1001840_pt1 | contig 18223 bp, 12 predicted proteins | sample PopdelMetagenome_19_FD_205665 | JGI IMG/M metagenome (GOLD analysis project Ga0325403, IMG submission 205665) | Populus deltoides microbial communities from Bellville, Georgia, United States - Xylem-PdKOR-R4 | ecosystem: Host-associated > Plants > Phyllosphere > Stem > Wood/Secondary xylem...
GGGTATTTAAGAACCATGATAAATGAACGTGAAAACAAGGGGATTAACTGATTATGTTTTAAACCAAAAGGACTAAATTGTTTATCTATTAAACAAGGGGGACTGAGTTGTGGTTTACATTTACCAAGCTGGGACACCTGGCCCCACTACACAAGTTATGCTCTCAATCCCATCTTGCACGGCAGCATCCCAGTCAAAATACTAAATCCAGTAATAATAATAATAATAACAACTTATTAAAAATGTTAAGAAATAAGAATATTTTCAAAGCAAAAGGATATCTATTTCTTTTATTATTTAGGATATTTTTTATTTTTTTAAAATATCTTTAAAAAAATTATTTTTTTCTTTAATTCAGATTAATATTTTATTAATTTTTTCATATAATTTTAATAAATCAATATTAAAAATAATTTTTTAAAATAAAAATATTATTTTAATGTATTAAAAAAACATTTTAAAAAATAACCACTACCATATCCTTAGATATTCTAAAAAAATTAGTTTAAGTTCTAATGCTTGAAAGGGCAAAAATATAAATAAAAAATATATAAGATTTTATAATTATCTCTTTTTTTTTTAATGTCAACTAAATAAAAAATCAAATTAAATACGAATTAGTTTTATTCCTTTGGATGATGGGATCCAATCCCTGGCTTTTTTAGATTCTGTGAAGGGTACACTCTCTGCTCAAAGCATTGGCGTTGTTACCATACATAGAGATCAAAACACGACAATGACAAATGAACTTTCCTTTCCTCCTCCTCCTCCTCCTCCTCCTCCCTTTTTTTTTTAATTTAATTTTTTTTTTTTTTTACAAATTGCACTTTCCCTTTTCTATTATTAATTTATTTGAAACTTTGTACAGTCCCATTTCTTCGAAATAGGATTCCTTGTATAAAATAATTTAAAAGTCACCATATGTGTTTATATTATATATTCGGAGTAGTTTAATAAAAATAATATCATGCTAAAATTATGCTCACTTATCTATTTTTATTTAAAATACTAAAAATATTTACATTAAATTGAAACACTGATCACTTTAATTCAATAAATGATTTATAAATAAAATATTAATCTAGTGGTTAAAATACTATTATATTTTTACAAGGATGATAAAATAAATTCAATCATCAAAAAATATATTTATTAGAAAGGACAGTAATAAAATGATTTTATAAATAAAAAACATAAAAAAACCTTAAACATTAATCTAATTAAAGAAGAATTTTGTAGTATCCATGAATAATAACTAGTGATATTTTAATCACCAATTGAAAGGGAAATAAAAGAAAGGAAATCTAATTTTAAAAATACAAATTACATTTAATTATGAATTAATGAATTAAATAAATAAATAAATAAATAACGAAGGCAGCACTTCCCTCCACATCTATATCCGAACCAAATTCCCTCCTCCTCTTCCCTTCCCTCGTTTTCCACCCTCCCTCCCTCTCTCTCTCTCCCGCTTTTTTTATTTTCCTTTCCTTTCCATCCAAGCACCCCCAGATCTCTCCCTCAATTCCATTTCCCTCTCCTTTCAATTCCCTTTCTTACTTCAATTCCCTAAAAACCCTCCAAAAAAGATATAGTTTTTAGTTTTTTCTTACTTTAAAATTCTTGCGATGTCGAATTCTCAAGCACAAAACAACCAATCAATGAAGCAGCCGCAGCAAAGCAGTATGCAGAGTCACGCACCGAATCAGCGCCAGCATCAGCAACCGCTTTCGTTTTCTTCAATGAAGCCACCGTTTTTGCCTCCGGGTGACTACCACCGGTTCGGTGACGACCGACGACGTGCCGTTTCTGATCATGAAGTTGAGGGCATTGTTGTGAAACCTCCTGTAAGTATTTACTCTTTTTTTTGGGTTTGGGGTTTTGGGTTTGGTTTTTTTTTTTCGTGGTGATCTGCTTTGTTTTTAAGTTTGACTGTTTTTAAGGGTTTTGTGATTCTGGGATTTTTTTTAATTTTAATTGTAGTGGAAATTTGATTTTTTTGGCTAATTTTGTGTTCTTGAAGTGGGTTTTGGAGATGGGTTTGGTTAAATTGTTGTGTTAGTGGGTTTTCTAGAGCTGAATTGGTGTATTTCACGTGTTTTTTGGGGTAAAGGGCTAAACTTTCTGCTTAAAAATATTAATTTTTGTAGCTTATTTTGTTTGTGCTGATTGGGATTAGATGCCCTCAGTAATGGTTTCTATTTTGGGGGTTTTGTAAGAGTTTAAGTGCTGTCTTAAAATTCACGTATTAGGATCCGTTGTTCAGGAGGTAGGAAGACGAGGGGAAGGGAGTAGTAAAGGATGGTAAAAAGCTGGTGCTGAATGATACAAGTGGTTTAATTCGGCGTGTGGTGTCTGGCTTGTGATAGCATACGGGGAAATATTAGGGACATGTGGTAAAGATTTGTGTCTAAGATGTAAATGGGACACGGTAATGATGCTTAAGTTTACTAGAGGAACATTTAAATTGTAGGATTCAATAACTTAAGTTTCCTTATCAATTTGTCTTGTTTCAAGTTATGGTCCTAAAGTCAAGACATTACACACCTAACTGTTTGATAAATGATGCCAAGGCTTTGATGAGGGAAGTAGACCTTCTGTCAAGTTAAGTTGATTTATGGTTCCTTAACATCTACTGCAAAAAGAGATGAGTACTTTGCCTAAATAAAAAAAATGCTGCATTTTGGTTGTTTCTACTTCAAATGCTTTCTGAGAAACTGTGACATCTTATTGTGATGTATATGCCTGGTAAAAATGGCTCGCAATGTAGCAGTGCCATTGATTACTATTTTTCCCACCAGGCTCTGAAAGTTGTCCTTGCCTATTTTCCCTCTAATCAAGGATCTTTTGATGCCTATGAAGTTTCTGGAAGGCAGCATGACTGCGAGTCCATTATGATGTAATTTTGGAAGGAACATGATGCTTATGCCATGAGCTTGTTTCAAGTTAAGTGATGAAGGTGGCTCAGATAAAGTTGCTTCCAGCTTGCCCTTTGTGGTCTTCAAGCATGTGATCCTCCTGTGCTTGCATTCACCATCCTGACATGTTTGCTTCTTGCAGAATACTTATAAACACAAGTCTTGATGTTTTATCTTTTTCTGTATGATGTTTTCTTATTCTCAGAATTCAATTATCCCTTAAATATGTATATTGGGAAGTGTCTAACTCTTGTGCTTTCCTTGACACTCATTTTTACCGAACACTTAGGATACACAATTTGGAATTCATGTATGTTTCTTATAGCTTTCATTTATTGATATAAGTTTGGCTGGTGGTGTCAGCTCAGAGGTTATACAAGATATATTCTGTGTACTACCTTTTAAAAAGCAAAATCTCATGAGCTCATTTGTTTTATAATTGTCAACAACTTACAGTGTGATAATATAAGTTAAATGTTGTATATCAGACATTAAAGCGGAAGAGTGATGCAGCAGATCATCAAGGTGAGTCCAGTGACTGGAATGCTGGTCATGGATATATGGAAGTAGTGACCAGCCCCCTGCAGACACCTGTATCAGGAAAAGGGGGAAAGACACCCAAAACATCAAGACTCTCAAAGAGCAGTAAATCCGGATCTCAGAGTGCTGCTGCTGCTCTTGGTGAGTATATTTGTTTTAAACTTCTACAGCGGTGTCTCATATTTGTGGTTCTGGAGTGTTTTTTTGTCACTGGTTAGGTCAGGGTAAATCAATGACTAAGTTGATTTGTTGTGAGTTTCTTTTATTGTGGAAAAACTCTTCTGACTGTATTTTAATTGACTTCATTGGTGAAAAGAAGGAAGTGAAAGTAAATACATGTAGTGAGAAATGTTCTCTGAATTGGCAGGTTCTCCTGGAAATAATCTTACTCCATCTGGTCCATGTCGCTATGACAGCTCTCTAGGTAATCTTTTCTGCTTGTGCATTTCTGTATTTGCTTTTGAAACAGAGTAGTTGGTGATTATCATGAACTCCATTTCAAATAACTCGGGGAACAAAGAAAAACTACACTGTAAAAGTGGTAATATATTATGTGATTCTGATTCAGGTCTCTTGACTAAAAAATTCATCAATTTGATCAAACATGCTGAAGATGGCATCCTTGATCTCAATAAAGCTGCTGAGACTTTAGAGGTTACCTTCAGTTCAGTTTCCATCTATTCTATCTTGTGTTGTAAAATTCTGTCATTTAAAGGTTTTCTTTCATTTCAGGTTCAAAAAAGGCGGATATATGACATAACAAATGTTCTAGAAGGAATTGGTCTTATAGAAAAGAAGCTCAAAAATAGAATTCAGTGGAAGTATGGACTTCAATTCCTTTTTGATGTCACTTGTTTTAAATTGTAAAATTGTTGCATGATTATCTACTATTATTAAAGTTATTTTTGCATGTGATGAGTAGCATTTGTTTGAATGTTATCAGGGGACTTGATGTATCAAGGCCAGGGGAGGCGGATGATAATAATGTTGCTACTTTGCAGGTATGCAGTTACTGACAACCAACAACTTTTTTTTATTTCTGATCATGACAACTGACTACTTGTTTCTTGGCATGGCATTTTTCTCTTGGATTAGGCTTTGCAAAGCTGTTTGTAAAGCGTGTTGCTTTAGTTTTCCTTCCTGGAAAGTTTTAGAGCCAACTATGGCAGCGTGTTTAGAACAAACAGAGCAATAGATTGATAAGCATAAAAATCTAGAATCCACTTGGCCAAATCTGCAACTGCACAAGGGGCACTTCTTGGATCCACAAGAACAAAGAACCAGCTCAAGTTTCATTCACTAAAAGGTCTCTTTATTACATAGAATACTGTGCTCATAGTAGCACACGAAAACCTCAATTTGCCCTTATAGTATAAAACTTAATTAATATCAAATGTCAACCAATGCTGAATAACCTACCATAGGAAATTTTTTTAAACAAATTAAAACTTCTGAATTGATAAATAACGAATAAAATTATAGTAAATCCAATTCATATTTTCCCTGGACTGATGCATTGCTGGCTGCTGACCCTATTTGGATGAAAGTCCTCCATCCACAGGAAACAAACGCTGATTCTTTAATGGAACAGCTATGCAAAAATGTAACAGTCTCTTGTATGCCAACCTGTTAGGTTGTCCTTGTAAATGTCCTATGAGCTTCATTTTGGGACACAACTTCTATAACAGTCTGTAGCATCAATGCAATGCTTAAATTTGAATTCCTAAAGCTGCACTAAATGCTATTCTCTATGAATTAGTTAGTTGAGTTGAGATTTCATTTTCAGTTACAAAACAGTGGATCATGCACCGTTTCAATGAACAAAAACTCTCAGGAAGTACTGGATTTTACTTCATCAATGATTGCCTTTTTCTTGCAGGCAGAAGTTGAAAACCTGACCATGGAGGAACGCAGATTAGATGAACAAACAAGGTTATGCTGTTTTTCCTTCTGCTTATGCAATATCCCCACGTTGCTTTTCTGAAACTTTTAGATTGTGCTGAGGCTCTAAATTATTGCAGAGAAATGCAAGAAAGATTGAGGGACCTCAGTGAAGATGAAAATAATCAAAAGTAAATTATTCTCATGTTTTCATGGATTATTGATAGTTTGTACAGCAGTTACCTATTTTAATTAAGAGACTCAGCCCATTTTGCTGATTTACCATATTAGGTGGCTTTTTGTCACTGAGGAAGACATCAAGAGCTTACCTGGCTTCCAGGTTAGTTTTCTTTGTTTCATTATCAAGTAATAGACTTGGTGCTTGGAGTGTCACTGCCTTTCCTAAAGAAAATTTTCTATATTGCTAGCAATTGAGTTTGTAATTTTTTTCTGTTACAGAATGAAACCTTGATAGCAATTAAAGCTCCACATGGTACCACTCTAGAAGTCCCAGATCCCGATGAGGTAATCCCAAAAGTAGTCAATTCAGGAAAAGGGTTACAATGCGTGTACATTTTTGTTCGTTGTTATAGTTTTTCCTTTCCTCAGCAGGCAGTTGATTATCCTCAGAGGAGATACAGGATAGTCCTTAGGAGTACAATGGGCCCAATAGATGTTTATCTTGTCAGGTATCTTTTAATTTATTTTATGTTACTGGCAAGGCCTAATCTTCATTCTAGCAGAGCAAAGACTCATTGGTCACTCAAGAATTTATGTAACTGACTTTCCTGATGCCTCTCACTTACTCAGTCAATTTGAAGAGAAAATTGAGGATATTCAAGGTGTTGAGCCACCTCCAAGCTATCCATCAACCTCAGGCTTCAATGAAAATCCAGCTACTACAATGACCATGGAGGAGAGCAGAGGAAAGGAGGTTGAAATGCAGGAACAAGATGGTCATAGAATGTGCTCAGAACTTAACACCGCACATGACTTTGTGAGTGGGATCATGAAGATTGTTCCCTCAGATGTTGATGTAAGTTTTCCTTGTTTGCTGTCCTATTTTTCAGAAAAATGCAAGCTGTCAGCTGCTTATGTTTGCTTGGAATGTTAACAACAATTGCAAGCACAAGCAATGAAGCACAGCAGGTCGGGAAAAGCACCTTATGTTCAGATAATTGTCTTAACTTTGTGGGATTCAACCTGTCAATAATTGATTGGTTTAACATGCTGTCGTTTTTCCTAACACGGATTTGGGTTCCATGGCATGTGCTTTACTATCTTTTTACTAAAGAAAGGAACTACCATTTGTAAAATAAATAAGTTTCCTTAATTCTAATTTTGTTGTTTAATTACAGAGTGATGCAGATTACTGGCTTTTATCAGATGCTGGTGTTAGCATTACAGACATGTGGCGTAACGAACGTATCCTTGTTAAGATATTGAATTGTGTTTACCTCATTTGTGTTCTCATCCTTCATAAAGTAAAGACCAGCAAAACTTCTGAGTTCCTTGACTGCAAAAATAGCTGCGGTTGAATGGCATGACTTGGACACACTTCATAATGATTATGTCATGCCAAATGTCTGCACACCACAGCCTCAAACTCCACCATCTAATCCAACAGAAGTGCCTCCCGGTACTAACACGACTGCTGGATGAAAGAGAAATGTTGGCGAATCAAGTCAAAGATAAATGGCTTTTTTTGGGTCAAGAACCTATGGCAACCACCATCTGCCTTTACCGTTGTGATATTTTGGAGGTTGGATCGAGGGTTCCTGCAAGCTACCATAGCTCCAAAGAAACTAAAGATTGCGGAGGTAGCTAGTTCATTGTACAGCTTAAGTAGTATACATGATACGTATGATTCTAGTGGCAAATAAAGAAGGTAACTGACTTTTGATCGATCCTTGTATATTTCTCCGCTTCATGGCTTTGTTGTATTTACTGACTTGATATCCGTTTAGGTGGCAAACTATGTAATATATAATGCGATGACAGTATTCACTCCTGTTTAGAAACTGAAAAATAGATATATTTCCTGAGGTGTTTGCGTCTCTTTTGCTGTTCTATAATTGATTTGTGAAACCAAGGCACCAAATGGCAGGATTGAAGCATGTCCTGATAATTGACATCTCAATGTTATCGCCTGTGGATGCAAGGCATTGGCTACCTCCTTGAATCTTTCCCGTCTCCTGAATGGATTGGTTGTTCCCGTAATGCAGTGGTGATTGTGGAATTTCATTGCTCGGTGCTGTTTATGACCCAAGGAACTCTGGTGATTTCGCTAGTTGCAACCCAAAGGACCTAGAAACTATCAAATAAATTGATTAGAGGGTTGGTAAAGATATGAATTCATGGATTCTGTTTTCATTTGTTCCATACCAGAGGCATGCATCTTGTATGTTGTGTTCATGCAAACCTTATTGGAGATGCAGCCTTGTGTGCAGCATATGCCAGAGCAAATGTCCCAACTTTCTCCGCAGTTGCATCAGTTGAAATTCCCACCTGCAAAATCCAACACAGTTCCGAGTTCAAAATCCATTATTCCTTGTGGAGGACAACAAAATTACCCAAAGTCCAGTTGATGTTTTCACTGATAGATGCTATTTACCTTTTGCAGCAAGGCTTGAACATCAATGCCAGCACTAATGAGTGCATAACATAGTGAGAAAGAAATCAAGGACAGGGTAATTGAGGTAGTAAGGTATGCTCCTCCATATTTTGCTAGCAGCTCCTTGGCTTGATCTCCCTTGGATTTAGTTTTCTCACCATCTTCCTCCTCCTCCTCTTTTGAGCTAAATATCTTCATTTTTGGAAACAATAGGCTTGGCCAATTAGTCTCTTACCTACTAAAATACATAGTTCTCCAAGCAATGTTTAGGCAAAGACACTAAATTCAAAGAAATTACAAAACAGTGGAGATTTTATAAAACAATAATTCTTATCCAACCTGCTTTATCCACAATTTATGCAAAAAAAAAAGGTAAGAAAACCAAGAAACCACATTATGGGCACTTAAAATTCACATCAGGAAAGGCAAGAACTGAAACAACAGTAGGGAAAAGAAAAGAACTTAGAGAAGGGAGTAACTACCTTCCATAGACCAGCTTCAAGACCATACTTCTTGGTAACTTCCTCAACAGAGGAAGAAGATGGGGCTTTCCTTTCTTCAATTAGCTCTAGTTTCAAGTCGTTTAAAACTGGATTTGGGAGGTTGAATTTAAGTAGAACAGCAGTTGTTCTTGGAGCTTCTGTTGTTCAAGAAAGAAGCAAAAGAGAAAGGAGGGAGTTGCAGTTGCAGTTGCAGAGTTGCTGTTATTTGCCAATCAATAGCAAATTAAAACTATCCTAAAAACAGTACATGCTCTAAAGTTCCAAGCAGTGAAAAGTTCTTGGTTGGCTCAAGTCCTAGAAAAAAATCTAGGACTTGAGCCAACCAAGAAAGGTCATTAATAAAAATAAAAATAAAAATAAAAAAAGGAAAGTGAAAATCTTACCACATTACTACCCTCACAGTTTTCAGTTATTAATTAGACTAGATTGAGATGGACTTGGAAAAAAAAAGATTTTTGATCTTTTATTTTCTTCCTGTTTTTATGCTTTTCAAATATAAAAACACTTGAAAATGAAAAATCAAGGAGATAATTAGAGATATGATGATAAAGGTATGGATTTAAATGGTAAAATAACTAACTTTAGAGATTTCGGTTCTTTCATTTTTCTGATATTAAATTTATTTATAAATCTTGAATTTCTCTTTTTGCATACGATTTAGACCTAAGTTATGGATTCATGCTTCTTCGACATTGTTAGTTGATTTTACACTGATATATCGAATAGGTAGAGCAAAAAGCTAAAGCATGGAAAAATCTTAAATATTTTGAAAATCTTAATTAGGTTATGAAAAATTTGAATTTAAGGATAATTTATAATTATCAGCTCACAATGAATTATCTTAAATTCTTTTTGGTTGCAGATTTAGATAGATTTATGATATTCTATCCAAAAACTTAAATTAATTATCTTAATTTTCTTCTTAATTACTTAAGCCCCCTTTTCCTACTTTCTGTTTAACCTCACAAATCTTCAGATTACTCACAGGAACCAAAACAAACCATGGCAAGCAAAAACACCAAATGTTCTCCAACGCAATCCGAGAAACTTTCCTTCATAACCAAGACAAAGAGCAATAGCTTTCCAACAGCCCTTTGTGAAGAAACATCAAATCCAAATGCCAGTTTGAAGCATACTTTAAGCTCTCCTTCACTATCCTATACATATACTTCTGTGAAGGATTTGATTCCTTGTGTCGAAAGCAACAGTCCTTCATCACAAGGCGGTTTTTGTACTATTCGATCAGCTGAGGATATAGCAATAAGCAATGTTCTGGTCCGAAAGGCTGCATGGTTATACTTACAACCTTTGCCTAAAACAAGAACGTCCTCCTCCTCCTTCAAGAACTTACTTTTGGGGTCACATTTGGAACAAGCTAATGAATACTTGTCCCAAATTCATCAACAGCGACATAGTTGGGAAGATTACACATGCCCTTGACATGGTACGAAGAGCAATTTATGTTGTCTAGCTAGTGACCGAGTTCATGTGCTGATTTTCTTGTCGTTGCTTTAGTGATAGTTGCTGGACAGTTTTTCAGCTGCTATGGTTGTGCATGGCAGTCGTTTTCTTGCAGGGAGGGTAGTTCAAGTTGCTGTTTTCTTTTGTGTTCTTTTTGAAGTCTTATATAGTTGTCTTTATGTGGTTTGTGCATGGCATCATCTTGTTGGCTTCACTGATCTGCTATGGTGGATCTTGTACATATCTTTAATTCTAGTTTTCACACAAGTATTGTGTTTCTCAACTATCATATAGAGTTAATTAAAATTAATGAAATGATCTATTTATTCATTTTTTTTTACCAAAATTGTCTTGAGTTAGTCATGATGATATGAAAAAACTCATGATAATTTTGGATCATTAATTAGTCTTTATAAAATTCACATATATCATATTCTAGAATTGTTTAAGTTAGATTTTCTGTTTCTCAATTAAGTTATTTCAAAGAATATGATTATTATTATTATATATATATAAAAAAGGAAAGAAAATATCATATTTGATTCAAATTAATTACTTGTGAATTTTCTTTGAAGGCATTTTAGAAAATGCCAAAATCGATCCCTTTGTTCTTTTAGTCAAGAAGAATGATCTAATAACACCATCCTCTCTCAACAACTCTAAAGAAAACAACTGCTATCCAAAAGCAAAAACAACTCCTCTCCCTCCCTCCCTCTTCTCCCTTCTCTCTTCTCTCTCTAGTCCCCAAATGCTTTAGAGTTTTAATCTTGAAAAGGAGTCTCACCATTAACACCTCCTAGCTAGATCCAGGCCAACTAGTACATTAAACCTTGCAAATTAAGCACAAAAACTCTTTCAATGTCTTCAAAGAAGAAAAATCTCGTTCAATCCATACTCACACCCAATGCAGGCAGTGGCTGTGGCTGTGGCAGGCCAAAACTCTCAGATGTATACGAGCCAGCACCAAAACCTAAACCCAAAACCTCAATTTCCAAAAAAGATCCGAACCCTAAACATTGTTCCTCTACAATAACCTCATGTGATAAGAGTGTAGGCTTCTCATTACCGGACAGTGAAGAAGAAGGCTCCACTTCCACTACTTTCACCTTGAAAAAAGACAACAACACGTCATCAACCCAAAACTCCGAATCCGAAACCGATCCAAAAGCATCCAAAATCATTGACAGCATTGCTGTGGTGAAGGATTCTGATGACCCATTTCAAGATTTCAAGAATTCTATGTCGCAAATGATCTTGGAGAAAAACATCTACTCTAAAGATGATCTTGAAGAGCTTCTTAACTGCTTCTTGGAGCTGAATTCTCCTTGCCAACATGATGTTATCGTTCAAGCTTTCACTGAGATCTGGAAAGAGATCAGATATGTGTCACATGAATCCTAGCTGTGCATGGAACTTGTATGTTGGATAGTTTTGATCATGTTTGTTTACAATACTTTGGCAGTGAGATTTTATTTTGGAAAAATTATTTATTTTCTTGACGGTAACATTTTACTTAATTTTTCCTTACTTTTATTGTAGTGATTGTGTATAAATGTACTTACAGAATAGAAAAGGTACTAATGATAATACAGAACCAAACATTAGCGCAATTATAACTACCTGTGGAGTTTTAATGGCAGTGGTTGGCAATCTGTACGTGTTGCTGTGTTCTTTATACGTTGAAAAACTCTTAGCTTTTTAGCTCTGGGGTTAGCATTTCCCTCACTTTCAAGCTTCTTTCTTCTTCTCAGTGATTGTCAGATTGTCCACTTCAGTAGCTCTGTAACCATGGCTATTAAATATTTGAAGGTTAAGTATGACCAAACATAATTACTGTTACCACACTCAATTAATATTAATTAATGTACTTTAATTAGGTTATTGTATTCCTCTTCTTTTGTTCTTGAAATTCATAAATTCGAATCACCAGTGTATAATCCCTTCAATTTTTCTTTAGAAAATAAATATTAAATCCTTTCTATATTCTACAGAAATGGAATTTCCCAGTGCTACGTCTTGTTTGAAAGAGAAATGAAAGCCATGACTTGCGCATTATCAGCAAATTATCAATTTAATTTTTCACTCATAAATTAAAGTCATAAATACATTTGGTTAGAAATATTTTTTAACTTATTGTTTTTATTTAATTGAAGTTAAATTATTTGAACTTTTATCTTATGATTAATTAATTTCTACTAAACTATTCTTTGTTTTTTTTATTTTATTAAAAATCTCATTTGAGCCATCTTTACTAAATATATTATAATATAAAGTTATTTTTACTTATTCTTGTCACAAATTATTTATGAAAAATAGTTCTTAAACTATGACTCAAAATTGAAAATCATTTTTTATAAGGTATGTCAAACAGATTCTAAGGATTTTGACTTCCATAATTCTGCAAAGATAAAATGCCGAATTATATTTTAAAAAAATATTCTTCTTTTTTTAAAGGTATATGTTCCTTGTATTTGAACCATAAATTGAAAATAAATGAATATTACCTTCTCTAATTCTCAAATCCTGCACAGCCCCCTCACAAGACCTTCATTATATATATACATTTCAATATTATAAATAACTTATAATTAGTGTATAAATCATTGATTGAACTCAAAATTAATTAATGATGGCATTAATAAAATAATTGAAAACGTTAAGAAACATGAAGAATATTCCAATACATATTGTTTCTCTTGGCTTCAGATATTGATGTGAACTGCACTTGCACAACGCATGCATCCATGTTCTTCATTTATTTGACAGAATTCGATCGCCATTACATGTTTATTTATTAAAGGTTTGAAGAAATTAATTAAAGAGCCATAAATAAATCATTAATGGAGTGACACTGAAGGCAGTCCTCCTTGAACAATAACCATTCACCAAAAAAGTCCGTTTCTGATGCTGATTTATTAACTAATTCAAGACCATTCTTTTCAGTCATAGCAGATCACCCACCGGTTCTATTCAATTATTACTTTTCAAGGATGTGCTTGTGCCAAAACATGTTTTTTTTTAAAAAAAAAAATTTGATCTTATTTGTTTTTTGAGGGAGAAACTAATTTTCAGAACCGCACTACGTTGCAAGTCAAATTAAGTTTTTTTCTAATGTAACAAATTAATAATAATAAGGTTATAACAAACTATTTGATATTTTTATTAAACCTCAGTTAACATGTCATCTTTGAAATCTCCCGATCTGAGTCGTTGTCTAGTTCAATTTAAAATTAAATTAACCATGTGAGAGTTGGTATGAGGTAATCTAATCAACTTGGCTAGTTAAAAAACAACCCAAACTGACTAATAAATAAATTATTAGGATGAAATTGATACACAAAAACCTTCAAACCCAAACTTTTACCCAACTCTAGTTTAATATTCAATCATGTAGAAGTTTTCTTGACATGATCTAGTCGACTTGACCAGTCAAAAGACCAGAAGACTGATAAAAGAAGTCCGAGGGGAAAAATGAAAAAAAAAAAGATGAAAGTGAAATAAAAAAATCTTTCAACCCAACTCTTTGACTATAGCTCGGATTTAAAATTAAACCATGTGAGATTTTTCCCGACTTGACCTAATCTACTTAATCAGTTTAAATATTATTATTCAAGGATTAAAGCAACTTAACACCTAAGAAGAGAGTGAATTAGATGTATCACTAAATTTTATAATTAAGACAAATTACTCAAGTAAATGCAATGACTAACAATATAATTAAAGTGTAAAGTAAATAGTTAAGGAAAAGACTTTGCAAACTCGTTTTAATTTAACGTGATTTGACAAGCCTACATCCACACTTCAAGTACTAAATCGTATTTGAGTATTATTTTTTTCACAAGACATCCAATTTTAAGAGTATAATTATCACTTAATGAACCCATACTAAACTTTTTACACTACCTGAAGAAATTCATTCTTCAAGATTTTACCCACTTGAAGATATGCTCTCTTCGAGATTTTTTCCTTGATGAAATTGCTTCACCAATACCAAGAGTTTTTTTCCAACTCTCAAAAATTTACAATGATGCTTTGTTTTCACAACAAACTCTCTCAATAAAATAAATATTATAATTGAAATTTTAATATCTTCATACTTCACTAAACATCACTTATAGAATATGAAAGTGTTTAAGTTTAGTGAGAATGTAATTGAATATTCTTTGCTAGAATATGAAGGTTTAATAGTACAAATTAGAATATAATCATGAATTGATGATTTTATAGTAGTTTTACTTTTATAATAGCTTGTATATCATATATGTTCGGATTTTATTGATAATTATGCAATTAGACATACATACATACATACATACATACATACATACATATATATAAGAAAAACTAGTCGTTGATGGTCATTACTATTCCTCTAGCAACTAAAATGATCAATCTGTTCAGATTGGTCAAGTTAATCAGTCGATCATTTTTTGTAAAATTCTCAAGTGTTCATCACTGATGAATAAACGATCGATCGATTTATTTGGTAACCCCAAACGATCTACCGGCTCATGCAGAATTCCATATTTAACTTAGATTTTATCTGATTATTATCAATCATTTAATGCATGCAAAGTAAAGTGTGTGAGTTCATTTTAATTCTACTATCGAGTAAGATATAATGATTTATATTAAGCACTAAAATGAACTTTTATTCTAAATCTTCACTTTTCTCTATTCTTGGACTTTTGAATTATTAAAGTCAGTATTTAAAAGAATTTATTTTCAAAAATCTAATTAATTATTAAATTATATCATTATTCTTGATTAGATCAACTCTCATTGGATTCGATATAAAATCCAAACTAAACTATGTTTCAAGTCGTGAGTTCACTAAGTTGATCAATCGAGCTGAACTAGATTACCTCCCATTAAATTTGATATAAAACCCAAACTAGATTAGATCTCAAGTCGGGAATTTACTCGAGTTGAATTAAGTTTAATAACAATAATTAACCATCATTAAATATATGCCATTTGGTAAGTCAACCAAAAAAACTGTATTCATTGAGGTGGATCAACCACTCGTTTTTAAGACAGTTTCATCATATATTATCTGCATTAATTTACAATGTTACTGCTAGCATTCACTTGATTAATTTTAGGTGGATCTTATAATATGAAGACATGAGGAGAACCTATCCTGTTATATATATACAATATCCCCGCGAAATCATATTTAGAACACCATGAGATTAAATAAAATATTTATCATTTCCAATTGAAAAATAAATATATAAAAGCTTGTTTTCATGCAAGCTTTAATGCCTAAATATATATTGATGTCGGCATAAAAATAATAATATATTAAAATGAATTATATTTACAAATCAGACTTAACTGAACAATAATAAAGTAGCCAGTCTAAAAGACTTCGATATTATAAAACAGTTATTTTTTAAATTTATTTTTAATATTAAATATATAAAAAATTAATTTAAAATAAAAAAATATAAATTTTACAAAAAAGAGCACCGCATGGACAAACAGTGTCAGTTTCCTCATAGGAACACAGCACCGCTACCCTGTTCTTACTATGATTACTGCTATATTTTTTTTACAAGTTGATATATTTAAATTTTGGCATTGCTTATAAAAAGTGAATTTTGATTTTAAATGATAATTTGTTTTTCATAAATAATTTATAATAAAAATAGGTTGAAATTAGCTATAAAAGGCGACTTTAGCCCATTCATTTTCTTTTTTACAACATTCTTAAATTAATTGTTTTTTATATATCAAGTTATTAATACATTTGATAAAAAAAGACTCAATTCTTTTAAAATGATAAAAAAATTTTAATTTTTAATAACATAAATATTTTGAATCAATTTTAGAAAGAAAATCTTTTTTTTTCCGGTTTGGTTCAAGAGAAGTGAGTGATGAAGTCTTCTTTGTGTGGAAATATTGATTAAAAAAAAGGAGGAAAATAATCATTTAGAGGATAAAAATGAGTAAAATCATTTCAATTTTCTCTTTTCATCCATTAATTTCCTCCCAACTTGAATGGAAAAGAAAAGTCAACTACTTGTGATGAATCAAAATCCCAGTACTGGTCATTGTTCTAACTAACTAGTCAAAAACACCCTAAATCCCACTAATTAACCATTAATATCATAACTAGCTAACTACGTAAAAAAATTTAATTTTTTTTAAAAAAAATATATATGATTTCAGTCAATCCATCCAGACCAAGACTTAAACTTTAGTCAGATCCTAATTTGGTTATTAATCTTAACTATGAATTGCAAGAGAAAAGAAAGGGAAAACGTGCAAGCAACTAATGCTCGCTCGATGACTTTGACCAATCAGTGGTTGGATTATACATGGACAGCCAATCTGGACTCTAGATAGGAAGCACGGGTGCCATGCATGCTTAGCGAACACAACTGACCTCGTCAAGTCAACCATTTCGAGCGTGTTTGGCATTATAGTTGTGGGTATTTTTTAAATAATTTTTCATACTAAAATACATGCTAATGATATTTTTTTATTTTTTAAAAATTATTTTTAACATCAACATATCAAAACGATCCAAGCAACGTCCCCAATCATAGTCTTCTTTTGATATTGAAACATCAACACAATTTAGAAATAATAGTAAATTAATTAATTTTAATAAAATAAATAATTTTTAAAAAAAAAACACCATTTAGAATTTAATTTAATTTCATCAAATCTCATTTCTTCCCGCAAGGCCTTAGTTAAACACCACCATAACACAAGCTAATATACCATAAAAGAATTTCTTTAATTATTTTTCAAATTTCATCAACTTAATTTACAATATCCAAATTTAATAAATCAAATAATCCGTGCATGTTTTTGTCAGCAAAACACCTCTAATCCATACAAAACACCAGCATGTTGCTCCGGTCCATCTTTCACAAAGAACACATCCCTCATCTTCTGAAAAGCATGCCACGTCAGCAAACTATCCGAACCGGCCTGGTGACATTTCCCAACCTCCCGGTTCACTTCCAGGGTCCGGGCCACCCGGTCCAGCCCACCATACAAGCTCTTACAGAACCGCATCATGTGCTTGACATCGTAAATATTTTTTCCGAAAAACACCCTCAACAAACTCAAAAATCCCACCAACCCAGACGGCAATTCCCGGCGCGTGAGTATCTTCACCAAGTACCCAAAATCGTACGCGCTGTGGAAAGTAACCCAGCTCACTGACTCGTTGCAGACAAGCCCAGACGACATCATCAACTCAGCAAACCTCGCCGAGTCAACCCCCTCCTCTCTATTCCTCTCGAAGTCAATCCCTTGTCGCCTCAGCAGCTCAATCGAGTCAGGAGCATGCGAGTCACGCTCCACGTCAAAATCCCTGAAGTTGAACTCCCAGATGAACCGGTTTCCGGTTCCCAGATCAGGCAAGTTTCCCTCCGCATCGGACAGCGTGAGGCCCACCTGGATAAGATTCAAAGCATCAACGTTGGACTTAAGGACCTTGTAATGATCCGACGGCTTGAGTTGTCGGAAATAATTCCTGTTGTTCGTGGGGTCTACTCGTGGTCGGAAAACAACCCCGGGAAATTCCGTATCCATGGAGATGAACGGAAACTCATCGATTAGATCACGAATCAGCTCGAATTCCGACTCCAAATTACACGACCACACTTCACGAATTACAATCTCCTTGCTTTCTTCCATTTCTTTTTTTTTTTAAATTGCTTGAAAGAGAGAAAAAGAGAGAGAGGAGGACTCTAAGTGAAATCTTCTTTCTTCTTCTCTGCTGTTCTGCTGGGTATGAAGAGAGTGAGAGGGAGAGGGTGTGGTATATATATTATATGGGAAGAAGGTGGGGGGTGGAGGAGGAGGGAGTTGCTTGGAAAGCGAGGAGGGTTCACTGTTCAGTGCTGCGGTGTGTGTGCAGTGTAATAAAAGTTCAAAGATTCAACGCGTCAGGAGTTTGACTGACTTGGTCCAAATGAGGCCGCTTCCATTATTATTTTATTTATTAATGAATGTTCATTTTGATAAATGCCATGAGTTATAAACAAAGCCAGCCATCGTGAATCCACTGCCTTTATCCATTGCTTTAAGCAAGAGCCCGTTTGCTATTAATTAGCTATTTTTCATTTATAAATATACTGAAATAATATACTTTTTTTTATTTTTTTATATAAAACATAAAAAATTAAAAAATCATGAAGTGATTTATATAAAAAATTAAAACATAAAATCTATTTTTTAAATAATCTTTATTTTTAATCTTGAAGTGATGATGTAAAAATTATAGAAAAATCACATGCTTTTAATCAGGTTATTTATAATGGAGTTTGGGTCTTAAAATG
>Ga0325403_1001841_pt1 | contig 18222 bp, 7 predicted proteins | sample PopdelMetagenome_19_FD_205665 | JGI IMG/M metagenome (GOLD analysis project Ga0325403, IMG submission 205665) | Populus deltoides microbial communities from Bellville, Georgia, United States - Xylem-PdKOR-R4 | ecosystem: Host-associated > Plants > Phyllosphere > Stem > Wood/Secondary xylem...
CTGATTGAAAAGAACTTGAGAAGATTTCAACTGGCTGGTTCGTATCTGCACACACAGTCATATATGTTTCCTTTGATCAATTTTTCTGCAAGCCTCTGATTCTTCACCATTGCAAGCTGCAAAATAAGGCACGTACGTACACACATTAGATGGTGTTGAAAGGAATACTCGAAAGTCAAGATAGAGACGACAAGACTTCAAAAGAAGCCAGATGCTGGCGTCTTGAATGCCATTTCCCCAAAAATCTTGAATGTCAGAAGTAAAACTAGTGAGTATCAAGAAGGGCATTTTTAAAGCTCAAAGTCTCGTTGGATGAGCCCATATAGCATCAATAACTACCACAAGGTCAGGCATGAAGCACTGGGAAATGGTAAAAGAAAACCACCATTTTATGTCTCCATAGAGTATTTTATTACCTTCAAAGCTTCACATTTAAACCGAGCATTGAAATTGGTGTGAAGAGCTCTACCCATGCCTTCCAATATAATCTGCAGAGCACAAACTCCAACATGGGATTACAGTTGCACTCATATGTGCTCAATTTTATGCTTGAAACGGTTTGTTTAGAAAGTGAGGAAAACACGAAGGCAAGGGAAACAGATATGCTTGACATGGGGACTTTTACATGGTTAAGCACTGACAAGGGTTTAGATAATAGCAACCAGAGTCATACCAAATCAGCATCCTTTGCAGCAGCAGCGAGCTCAGAGCTGACCTGCCTCAAATCTATGCATGGACTCCCACACCCATTCTCAACAACCATCAAGGGGACCGAGGAGGAATTCTCTTTAGAACCATCTGAAGTGTTTATCATTGCATCAACAAGTAGGCCACCTGCTTCAGCAGCTCTGCGAAGAATGTCACAATGCTGTGGAATAATAGGAGAGTCAGTTTCCTCACTTTTGTTTAAATACATAATTTCATGGCATTGTTCAAGTAAATGCTACCAACAGCATTGGGTTCCGCATCTCCAACACTGATACTAGTTCATTAAACCTTCATGCAATGAAGACTATGAATTACATCTTTTCTCCTTCCTGAATTTACCCCCCCAAAATTCTGTAATCAATTTCTTTAACCATGGTCATAATTGTGCAGTTCTTTAGTTGACTAAAATAAAGCAGGAGCACTAACAAAAATTAGAACATTTCTAATTTTCACGGTGAGTTTTACAAATACATCAATAAAATGCGCAGAAAGAGAGTACACAAATGACTGGACATTTATCAGATTGATAAAGAAAACAGATGTGCAACCATATATTTCATGTGAACATGAAGAAGAACAAAAACAACCAGAAAAACTAAGACACTCGGACAAACACATTAAAAAAGAGTGAGATGAGAAGTTTCCAAATCATCAAGAATGTTTACAAACCTTTGCAGCCTCAGCTACAATGTCAGGAAGCTCCATAGCAGTTACATCATTTAGTGCAGGAAGAGAGTTCGCAACCAAAACAACCTGAATAAACAAAATGATGGGTAGTGCACAAATCATTTAAAAGCCTTTTTTCACTAGCATCATAGAAAAGCAAACTTACCTCAGTTCCACGTTGGAGGAGCTCCCGTGCAAGGGGAAGCATCCCTAAAACAACATCAGCACCTGAGTTGTCCACAAAAAGTAAAGCTCGCTTATGGGGGCGAGGCTTCTTATCTCCAGAACCCAACATTCTTTCTTTGAATACATCAAAGTCATCCACCTGGATAACAATACAAGCAAATAATTCCTTCAACATAAAATTCAAATCATGTATTCCCTGGACAAAATATATATATTTATTTCCATTTACCCGCCAAGGTCTTTGCATTTTATTGCGACTCATTCTATAGATTTCTATAATTGTTCCTTTATGATAGAGTTCCACACAAGCACGAGATCCCCAGTCAAATATGTTTGCAGCTAGAACACCCTCAATTAATGTAAGCAATCTTGTCTCCTGCAAGATAGAGAGGAATTTAGGTGATCAACACAGTTACAAGGTGAATCAGCATTGTTATACTAGAATGACAGCCCAAAATTTCTGTCATTCATATAGGACATCATTTCACACTGTTAAAACTCTAAATTCTAATTAGGAAAAGAAAAAAGGGGATGCCTCTGTCATGCTATCAAGCTCCGCCAACAGGTCAGGTAACACAGCAAGTGATGCCTCATTTTCCCTGTTTGCATTAAAAAACCAAGAATTAAGAAAGGAACCAGAAGGAAAAAAGTTTGTATGCACACACTATAACCGTGATGCTACATCCTCTTTATCCTCATCCTTATAGCTTTTCAGATGTTAAGTAAATTGCATAAAAAATATCATTAACAAGTTGGATAATACAGCAAGTGATCTGGCAGAGTACACTTGGAAGCAATAGGAATATTTTTTTTTAAATTACAGAAAATCACTGTTGAGCTTGTATTATGATAACACAATAGGCACCTTAACATTTCCTACTCTGGCATGGATATGCCTCGTGTTGTATGGACTCTGAGCAGATTAATATGTGTAAAACATAAACAATGTTGCAAGAGAATTGAGAGAAACTTAAGTTCAAATAATTTCCCCAGGTGGTTTGAGAAAGAATGTGGTTACCTTTGTTTTATGCTTCTGTAGGCGTCAACGAATTGGAATTCTCTCAAGCACTCTTCCCTTAGTTCCAAAAGATTGGCCAATCCTAACTTCCCATATGCTGCAGGCTCCTCCATTAACCTATATAGTGGGTTGGAAATTGATAAATGAAGAAAAATGACCTTCACAATATATAAATAATTTCAAGAGAGATATCCAATCTGAACAACAAAACAAAACAATAAAAAAAAAATGAAGCTGCAAATTTCTTATCGTGCCAATGATTTGAAACACGGCAATTTTGCGTCCCAAAAGAATCAAACAAGAGTGTGCTGAAAATTGAGGGCATGGGGTGTTCAAGAGTATATTATCGATACAAACAAAACAGTAGAAAATGCAAGGATGGGACTGGCACTGCAGTCCCGTATCAAAAAACATTATACTATACAAGTCAACCAACATACTTGAAGTTCCAACTTTAGAACTTAGAAACTATGCAATATATGCATAAAAAATAACATATTAGAAGGTTTACCATCATTCTAATTACCTTGCCAAGTGAGCAGAAAATGCACGAGCAAAAGCATCACCTCTTCTTTTAGCATCATCTGTTCCACCTTCACTAGCCACTGCCTACAATATTTCATATTAAGCTCTTTATAAAATAATGACATTAGGGACAATCAAACTTCTTATTTTTCTAAATAATCAAAAAAGAAATTAATGGGCATTGTCTGTCAAGATGGTAACAGTCTTGGGCTCGTAACCACTTGGATTTGAGGCTTGAAAACAGTCACTTTATGTGAAAATGTTGTGGGATAGGGCTATCCCCATAGTTCCACCCCCATGGCCTCATGTGGAACCATAATTTGTTATTGACCTTTCAATCAACAAGAAACTAAATTATTTCCTCCTTGACACAAGAGATCTTCAATTTCAAGAACCATGCCAATTACATTATATGGGCCTACATATTTGTAATGTTGTGGTTAATACCAGAGTACAAAAGTTTCATAGGCTGATGCATGTCTGACTCTGCACACACAGGTATATGCGTACACATGCATGGGTGTGTGCATGAGTGAGCAAATCAGAGAGATTAATGACAAATAGATGTTTACCTTATCAACAAGATCTGACAAATGCTCGGACAGCACAGTGAACCAATACCTACATTGGCATACAAAATCAGCCAAGAAACCTTCCTATAATACGTTTGTGAAGGAGAGAGGTAAAGTGTACAGTAATTAGTTCTAATCGGGGATTATCAAAATATGTAGCATATTCCCAGAGTTCACTCACTCTAATTCATTGTGATCTGAGAGGTCGATAGTGTTAGGCTCGTACCTGTTGGAATCAAATAAGTTTGCTTCACAAAGTTAGATGGAGGGCTAACCGATAAATCACATATTCATTGCATAGCAGTAAAAAAGGAAACAATTTTTCTTTTTTCTTTTTGCAAATTCAAGCTATACTCTTATTAAAAAATTTGAATTCTTTAAGAATAAAGAATAAACAGCCAACTTCACTGTACAATATTTTTGCTCCCCAATGTGTTGGCAACTACATGTTAATGGGGGATAAGTCAATACCACAATGGAATAAGATATTATTCTAGGGTACTAATTTAATAATTGAATCAAACCACTCAGAATCGAGAAAGCATTATGTGAAGAGAGATTATCTAATTAAGTATTTAGCAAAAACAATGTACAATTTTGCATACATTTTTGGGTCTGCCAGTTGTGGAAACACCTCCAGTGTGGGTACAAGATGCAGAACACCAACGTTTAATGCACTGGCATCAGAACGTAGAGTACAACCTTTGGATGAAGGAACTTCAAACCCACCAAGCCCTGTGGTTCCAGGTGGAGCCATTGGTACAGGTGCAGTAATCTCAGTTCCCTTCTGCACAAACTTTTCCATCCATGAAATCTGCATTTGAATCAACAATAAACCATGTATAAGGTCCAATTCAAACAGGTGCATGTGTACATATATATGTTCTTGCAAGAAAAAAAGGTATCTAGTGCTTCAATCAAAAGGCTTGAGCAAACTTCTTCTATCTTCTGAGCCATTATCAAAAGATATTCTTGCTAGAAGACATTAAAATGATAAACAAGTTTTCCAGTCGGGAAGTTGACACAGACTACACTCACTGATGAGAAGCAGCTAGTTGTCACTCAGATCTAGGAGGAAGAAAGCTTATGAAGCCTTATCCACAACCTCAAAAACAGATATCTGTATCTCCATGAATTGCCTATATTAAGATGGTCTATGTACAGGAGTACTTTGCATCCTAAAAAGCTGAAAAAAATAAAAATAAATTAGCTTTCCATGAAGGTATTTAGGTGAGACATTGTTTCTAGTTGCCAATTATTCAATCACATTGCAGAGCTTGAAAGGTTATTAAGAAGCATCTAAAGATTCCAACCTTTTACCTCATGGCTATCAAGTTAGTCCACTTCATATCCTTTTTCTTTACTTTCCCTTTTCCTTTTTCATTTCACTGAATAAATGCCTATATAGTTGCTTCAAGAATCGATTCCTATTTGATAACTCTTCTGTGTCTAGTATAATGGGAAAAAAAGTTTTCCAAGGAATCAACATAATGGAGTTACTTTTGCCAACTAATATGCGTGCCATCCCTAGATAAACAAAGATTTCACAGATAGTGGGGTTCTTCTGAATTATCAAATGTAATTAAGGTAATATAGGACCAAAATGTGAAATGTTTATACATAGAGACCGGCTTTCAAGAAATTAGGTCAGGGCAACGAGCTACCATTATGTTTAATGCGAGACTACCCTGCATTTTGAACATACAAAAAATCATGAACCAGCCCAAATATTTCAAGGCAGTTGCCAGTCTAGGTCATATGTTTCAAAACTGAACTGCACTTGCCTTCTCATTCAAATTCCCAAGCGGTGGCCCATGAATCTTTCCTCCAATATATGGTGCACCCATAGGGAACCTTTCAACTAACTGATGGACCATCAAGTCATCAAGACCATGCTTTTCATAGCTCATAAATGCACCTAAAGCTCCCAGAAACCCTTCATGCCGCAAAAACATTGCTTGTGCCTCTCCTTTTGACCTAGATAATGAATATGAAAAAAAAAAAAAAAAACGAATAAAGAGAGCCAAATCATGGAAACAAAAAATAGCGAGGAAGAAGTAGCATTCTTGTAAACAACATCACTATCTATTATCAACCTTACTTTGATCAGACAAAAGTTTAAACCTTGGAAAAAAAACTCACCAGAAATGAACAGCAAAGGAAATTGTATCCATTGTATACGCATGACCCCTAATAAAAAACCCTCCAAAGAAGATTCGTTTTAGCCCAAATCGAAGTGCATTCAGGTATGAAATCTGCATACAAGAAAGACAGCCACCACATTCATGTCAATTAGTCAGTAAGTTACCTAACATGATAATACCAGACAATCATCTCAAAAAATCAAAATTGCTTACCAACAAACATGACATGATCCGTGATATCTAAAAACATGTCCCTAGAGTTCATGACTAGCAAGGTATTACTAGAAAAGGCATCACACAATCTGTAGTTATTGAATTTCCACTTGAGAATTGAAAAATATTCACTAAACATGCAATTAAATTGTCTGATCAAAGTTATGCATGAAGAGGGCCACTCAAAGGTAAAAGGCTCCAATTTCAGGTTTAAGGACGATAATTATACTAGCAGCAAAAGTATTGGTTGAAAGAGAATTCAGATTTTATACAATTATCATATATGCCAAAACTTGTCCACAACCACATTCTACAATTAAAGGGAAATATATTTTTTCCCCAAGAGGTTGTAGGTTTTTATTCACCAAATCGAGTCATGTCCTTCACTTGAAACCTTTTTTTTAAAAAAAAAACTTCCTATGTGTCAATTGTCAGGCACTTCAAACCTGTAACTGTTCTCAAAACTTAAAACAGGCTGTAGTATTACTATTAATACCGTTAAGTAAAAAAACAATAATGATATAGAAGATAAGTTAATTACAAAACTAATGTCAAATGACAAAATAATTAACTATCTATAGCACACATGGGTTTGTCATCATTCCAAGGCATTCTTTCTATGGAAAAATTTGCATAACAGAATCGTTTACGCAACTCACCTGCCCAATGTTATATGAAATCATTCGCAAGAGGGATAGGGAAATATCTTCAGGTCTGTAGTCTGTAAGTTCCTTCTTTTCAGATATAGTCTTGCCAAAACTAGAAGCGATGGTTGATGCTGAGAGACCAATCTATAAGGATATGATTATACATGATCACCATAACATATTGATTTTTTTTAATAGAAAAACACCAACATAATTCCCAAATATGGATCTTGATGACAATTCACAGTGTGCCTTGCAGTTTCACAACGTGTTACTTACTGCTATACTGAAAGAAATGAACAAACCAATAGTATACCTTACTATAATCCATACCACCATAAATATCACCAACCAGCATATCAATTGTTCTATTATCACCCCTTTGACTCAGCTCTAGCAACTCATCGAAACTGAAAAGGAAATGAATAAAGTAAACCTTAACCATATTTCTGAAATAGTGAATGTATAGAAAGATTAGATATCATAATGACCTCTTGCACTTGGTTAACAGCCTTCCCAAGCCCCAGTAAGTACCACCACCAACATTTGTGCCACTGACTCGTTCAAACTTCCCATCCCCATCAACCTACAAAAATCAAGGGCATGTTTATTCTTTATGAGTTTTTACCATACTTAAAGTGAAAATAACAAACTGAGAAAAAAGACTAATTTACCTTGATCATACTAACACCAGATCCAATGTTAACAAGAAGATAAGGGAACAGATCATTCTGGTCAATCTGCACAAACTCTTTCCGGCCCTCCATGTGTGTGAAAGCTTCATGGCGAATAGCCTACTCAAAAGTTGGTTCAAAGAGCTATGGGGTTAACACATATTTGAAAATAGCAAGTTTTAATAAATTGTGGATCAAACAAAAGCATGTCAAAAATGCTTACAAAGCTAGCATGTGAAAAACATACTGTGATAAAGATGACAAATTTGATGATGAAGTTGGCCAACAAACCAATAGCAGTTCCATCGTTCCAATTGTAACAAGAACAGAAGTTTCATCATATTCAAATAAAGATAGGAACAATCTACTGCGCTATAATAGTTAAGAGCAAGACTTAAACTCAATGCTGATGGCATTTTTCCAATAAGAAATACTCTCTTCTTCTCACCATAAAAGAAAAGGCAAAACAGAAGTTCAAATATTTCAAAAATCAGCAAGTTTAAAAAGTTGCACAAACACAAATTACTTATCAGAAATCATCCTTTTTCAAAAAAATGAGCAAATTAAAGTAATAAACAAGAATTAGAAAAAATGAGGTAATAGGAGTTCAAGATCCCACCTTAAGCAAAAAGTTTGCTCCTGCCACAAGACAATCCATCTCATCTTCTTTGTCAAGACTAACCCCAAGCCTTTCCTTGAAGAGGTCTGCAAACTTGTATGCCCCGCCGCCAGTGGCCTTCTCAGAAAATCAATAGGAATATCTGTTAGAGCCAAACTAGTATGAATAGACATTGACTAGTATAAATTAGATGATTTGAGTCTTTATTATAAAGTTTTCTCCTTCATATTGTATACTGATGACTGGCTGTACTATTAAAATCATGAATTAAGAAGCAAGGAACTCATAATTTGAACATGATTAAAGAATAACTAGAGAGGGTGGGTTTAACACATGGTTTTTCTACCTCGCTTCAAATTTGAGGCTTGAAAAGGTACTCACAAATTTGTAGAGCCGTGGTATAAGAATGTGGGTTTAATACAAAGTCTAATTGCATAACCAGAGGAGCAAGTAGCATTGTCGTGTTTAGCAGTAACAAATTCTCCAACATATTTTGATTCCAATGCAAGGAAATTGCTAAAACTAGGTTAAACCATATCTTAACAAAAAGATGAAAAACTTCTTCTGAAATTCCTTTCCCTCAGTTACTAACATCTTCTTTACAGATTACACATGTATTACCTCCTAATTTCAATAAAGGTGGTATTTGAACCACAAGTAATGCAAAAGTACCCCCTGCAGAATTTACTGAGAAAACACAAAGTTTACCTTAATAACAGCATTGCCATTGGGTGAGGTCTCAGAATGCCAACTATGTGAATCCATGCCTATTCGCAAGAAAATCACAAGGGTTATCAAGAAAAAATAGGGAACAAAAGGAAAAGAAACGGGTAATGAAAATGAAGTCGGTAACTTGGAAGCAGTCAAACAAGTGAAACATCAAAGCGATATGGTCTGCTTCCAATGACAAACGATATTAGTTGAAGAAAGATCAATAAGTCAGAGAAAGCATACCACCACAGTGAAGCTGCTTGGAAGAAATAAAATCTAAGCATTCATTGATCTTGTTTGTCTCAAACTTGACAAAATGAAGTCTTCCTCCAAGAATGGGGTAGCTTCTCCTATTACCATTGGAAATTCCAAATCTCTCCTTCACTGTCTTCTTCCTCTTATCATTAGTTGGTCGGTCTTGGTGTCTTGAAAAATACACCAACTTGATTAGAGAACCTGCAGATAAACACCATTAACTAATGTTGCATGCATACCACAGGTGATCTATCAACATTCAGCTCAACATCAAAATGAAAATTTAGAACACTTAATGAAGAATTTCCCTACCGAGGGAAAACAGAACATGGTAAAAGCAGTTGTAAGTTTTTTTAGTTTCTGATGAAAATCAATCAATCATAATAAAATGGAAAAGCAGCAAGGAAGCGGCTTGAAAGAATGTACAACAAAAAGCTAACACAAGAGACTAAATTACATCCAAGCAAGAAGTTCATCTTGTCTACTTAGGCTCTGCTTAGCAACAGAATCAGCCACTGCATTCTCCTCTATATTTACATGGCTAAAGCTTATAGAAGTTTACTACTAGAGATAGAAAGCATTGTGTAGTCTCCATGGCCAGCCCTCTGCTTTTCCGCTTACCCATTGAGTAGCATTCATAAAATCAGATTCGAAAACCCAGAGAACCTGATTTGCAAGAGAGAGAGTAGTACTAATCTCCATAGCCCTCTTGACTGCCAGCACTTCAACTTCATTGGACTACTTAATGCCAGTGGGCATAGAAAAAAATGCAAAGGAACCTCCCCTCGTGATCTCTGAGGACACCTCCAATGCCTGAAATTACTGGCTTCCCAAAAGCAGAACCATCAACATTCCATCTGAAAGTGCCCAAGCTCGGGTTTTTCCAAATCATTGTAGGCCATGTACTTATAGGATTTGACCACTTCTAAACTCCTTCTGAACTTTTAATTAAGTCATTCCCCGTGCAAACAAAGGTCTCATCAATGGATTTCACCCAATAAGCAATCCTATGAAAAGTTAAGCAGAGGATATTGTCCCAGATTGGAGTGACGTTGTTGAACACCAAGTTATTTCTAGCTCACCATATAAACCATAAAACTGCATAAATTGCCAGGTACCATACTTTACTTTGCACATGACCATGAGCAAACAAATCCGACAGCTGAAAAAAGCCATCCAGGGTGCTAGGAATTGACCAAGAGTAATCGCACCAATTCATGACTTTAGATCACACCAGCCATACATCTCTGCTGCAAAAGAAGATCGGCTGCTTCACATGTAGAATTGCAAAAGGACACGTGCTAGCAGCTTGGCTTACAATTCTAATTTGCTGCAAAAAATCATTTGTCTGCACTTTCCCCATGGCAGCAAGCCAAACAAAGGCTTCTACTTTTGGTGGTGCAATAGATTTCCAGACAAAGGATTGTATTGGAGAATTCTCTCCAAGAGTTACACGATCTATCAAGGAGCTGCATGATCTAACATTGTAATCACCTTTGACATCATGAATCCAAATACATTTTTCTCTTAGATTGTAACATAAAACAAATTACCCTCCAGTTGTTTCTCCCAAACCCAACCCTCCTCCATTTAAACTTCCATCCTGAAAGAGAACCCTTCCACTCACCCAACTCAGCTATCTTACAGCCTGTCCTCAGCTAAACTGTATAAATCAGGATATGACGCACTCAGATGAAGTGATCCAACCCAAATATCGTGCCAGAAGCTGATATTGACATCGTTACTAACACAGAACCATAGACCAATCTTCAAAGTAGCTGAACTCTGATCAGAACCTGAATAAGTTGAAAATATATCTTTCCTATAAACTGACAATCACCCAGTGAAGAAAGGCTAACCATGTCAGTTTCAAGCAGTTGTGAATTAAAGATAGAATAGCTGTAACTATTACTCTAAATATACATTGAAAAAGATATGAACTGAATTAATAAGTATTCTGGAATCTCTCACAACATGGCAGAATGCTGGAAATTACTCACAGATTTCACATACATGTAAATAACTTTCAAAACAAATTCTTTAGATGAAATCACAGAAAAAAGAAAGAAAGTCCCAGTAAGTGTAATGAACATAACATACTAAAAGGCAATACAATGTATACTAAGTTGAATTTTAGAAATTTCATTTCAAATTCCTGCAAACAAATCATCAAAATGTAGGCGTGGAAGCAATTTCTTCCTCAGTGCAGTTGATGAAATGAATAAAGGGAAGTGTTTGAGAAAACATTGTCTAAAAGGAATAACAGGGGGAAAAAAGGAAGAAAATTAACAAGATAAAAAACGCATGCAAGTGGGAACATGAAGCAAACCAAAATACAGATTTTTATTTCAGCCCCGTTCTCCCAAAAAGCCAAACACAGAAAACCAAATCACACTTAATGAACGAGACACTAATTCACAACAACTAAAGCAAAAACACAACTCCCATGCAAGAATAAGAATGAAAAAACATAATTAAGCCACCAAAACGAGAGGGAAAAAAAAACACAGAGAGAAGTGCACAAGTGAATAATGAATAGCTTCTACCTCCAATATCAAGAGCCAAATGTGATATATCATCAGATTGATTAGGCAACAGAATTGTAGGATCTCTCTCCTCAAAAGTCCCTTCAATTGCAGCCTTGCTAAGGTCAAGCTGTGGTCTGGAACCTGACCTGTGAATAGAATTGCTAGTGGGAGGAACCATGTCTCTCTCACCTTGACCACAGCTCCCCTCCTCTCTCACCTTGTCAATAACAGACCTGTTGTTGATCAAAGGCTCCCCTTTTATTACTGCACCGCCAGTTTCAAGAACTGGGTGGTCCTCTCTCGACTTGTCAATCTCAGGCTTACCAATCTCAAGCTCCTCCTTTATTGTGATACCGTCAATTCCAAGAATTGGGTCCTCTTTTAAACCCGCCATTAATCCAACTGAAAAAATACAAAAGAAATTTATCACCTGCTCCTTAACCTACACATATCCAACAATTGTTTTGGTCACACTTTCCACTTTATGGTCACTTGTCCTATTCTAAAAAAAGATTATTATATAGAAAATCTGGATCAAAATGGACTAAAAAATATGGATAATTGCAATGCCCATGTGATTGAAAAGTCGTTAGAGCCAATCAATAAATGGGGCAATTCACTTTATGAACCTAAGAGTTAAAAGAAAGAGTCGGAATGATTCGGCCCACATTGAATTGAATAAACAAGAACCTAAGCTAAGCTAAGATATTGGTGGTGAGAATTTAATGATCTTTTTTGATCTGCTAGTCCAACCAATAAAAACGGCTCAATGACTGAAGTTTAACCACCAAAAGAAAAATGCAAGTCAAAAGAAACTCAAGAATTCAAAGCAAACCCAGATAGCAGCCATCTTTTAAAAATGCAGACCTTAAAGTTTGTGTGACTCGATTGAATGGATTTCAAGTACGAGGATTTGGGGGGCACGACAGAAAGGATCGTCAGACAGTTGCAGACTTTGTAGTTTCTTTGGGTTTTGTTTTCAGATAAGCTAGGATACAGATCCACTGCGCGCGCGCGATGGATTTGATGCCCCTCAGAAGATTCCGAGAATGTTTGGTATTGCCGTAGCAATGTATATGATGTTGCAATAATTATTGTGATTGTAATTTAAAAAAATTTATTTTATAAAAGATATTTTTAATTGAGGTTAGTTTGAAAAAATAGATGATTGGTTAAAACTGTATTTGAAATTCAGGTTGAAAAAAATAGTTTTAATGTATTTGGTTAAAAAAATATTTTTCAAATTGAGGTTATAAAATAATTAATATATATATATGAATAATTTTTAATTTAAATATTGTAGATTTAACTACTGTTATTACATCATAAAATAAATAATATTGATATCAAATATTTTTTATTATTCCATTAAACTATGTGCAATGTCATCACATACGAAATAAATATATCAAATAAGGACTATATTTTACATGGTTTCTTAAGCGCGCAACAACAAAAACTGAAGTTTTTGTTACGTCATCAAGTGATCTTCTTCTAATTTTTTAAATAAAACACAATTAAAATAAAAATAAAAACTGATTTTTTTAACTGAGTCGGACCCGGCAAGAACATAATTGGAATTGCGATCAAATTTCACAAATGTTACGACATCATGCAATAACCTTCTAATTTATGTAGTGTTATTAAATAATATTAAATACTAGTTTTTCGAGTAAAACTCAATTTTTTTTTAAAAAAATTACAATTCCATTACGTACAAAATTCATTCGACAAGAACTACAGTTTTCTAAAATTTTTTGAGTGTGCAATAAAATTAGGTAAAATATTATCATTTATAAAAATTGAGATTACAGTACGAGTAAATTTAATTCATCTTAAACTAATTACAAAAAAATTCAAAAATATTGTTCATGTTCACGTGAATAATATGAGTGAAATCACTTAACTTCATTGTTTTTTTTTTAAAAAAAAACAGTGAAACTTTTCATATGAACAGTGCGAGTAAATTAATTCACTCGCATTGGTTTTTCAAAATAAAAAAAAACTGTTCACTTTAGTGAACAGCTACAGTGGAGCCATGCTCCACTGTTGCTGTTTTTCCCAGACGAGAAGCAGCAAAATGCTGCTTCTTCTAAACCAGCGGTGCCGTGTGGGTCCTACCCACTAAAAGTACTTTTATTTTAGTTACCAAACGCTTATTAGAGTGTGTTTGGCAGTGTGGTAGCGGTTGCTTTTCAAATAACTTTTCGTGCCGAAATACATGCCAATGATATTTTTTCATTTTTTAAAAATTATTTTTGACATCAGCACATCAAAACGATCCAAAAAGTACAAACCGCACTCAATTTTAGCAAAAAAAAATTCAAAATTTGATGAAACACAGTTACAAACACAATGTCAAACGGTCTCTTAACATGATTGCAGGTGAACCTCACCCGCAACCACGTTACCAAACGACATCTCAATAATTTTTAAAAATCTTATTTATTTATTTATTAAAATGGCATCTTATACCAGTATTATTTATATTTAATTTAAATAAAAAAGAAAGTACAAGAAAATATCCATCAACTATATATAAATTAGTACTAACTTAATAACATTATAATATATCTGTAATATTAACGTGTGAATTCACACCATCCTTAATCAAGGAAAATAAAACCAATGTTAAAAAAATTATTAAATTATTAAAACCTAAAAAATAGGTTTGTCTTGTTTTTCCATTATTTCCTTATTTATTAACCACATAAAATCCTAAATAACATAACATAAGCTTTTTAAATCACTCTTACGTGGTACAAATTTTTTATATATATAGAAACCTATACAGTACATTATTAGTAATAAAAACTCTAAAAATCCTTTAAAATGTTTTTAAAAAAATCAAGAATGTTAAAGTTTGAAAATAATAAAACTACATCAAAGTTCATCAAATTAGTAAATTGAGTTCTTATTTTTTTAATATGGTATTTTTTTTTTCTATTGTTATCTTATGTTACTTTTTACTCCTTTGAACAACATGATTCACAAAATTTGAATTTTTTTTGAAAAATATTTTATAATTAAGAAAAATGTTTATTAAAACAAAGCTTAATAAATGTTTTACTCGTGCATTATTAAATTTCATTCACATCATAAATAATTAAAAATAACTCTTTAAAATAAAGGTTAATAGAAAGATTCATTATAATTGTCTGATTTTTGACCCCATTTCCAAAAAAATCAAAATAAAGCAAAAACTTCTAAAAATATACTTTCAATGCATTTTTTACTATTTTGTACATTCATGTGAACATTTCATAATCTTTTACTATTTTTATCTTATAGATAGATGACTTAAAAAAAATCATAATACAAAAACAAATTAAAATATTAGATTAAAAAAGATGGTGAGTGAAAAGCAAAACAATAAAAAGAGAGTTCTAAGTTAAATTGGGTTACTAGCTGTCCAAGTAATTGAGGTAAAATGACAAGATATTTTGACTATTAATAGAAAATAAAAAAGAGGTGCAAACGAGGAGAAAACCTTCAGCCTCCATAAAAAAAAAATTAGAAGGGGTGAAAAAGCAAAAAAAAAGTGTGCTAAAAAGAGACAAAGAGAAAACATTATTCATCTTCAAGGAAAAAAACATAGCAAATAAAATAACAACCTCTCCTATCGAGAAAGTGTGTGCTTAATTAAATAACTCTTCCTTACCTCTCCTTCAAGGAAAAAACCCGAGCCACCATTGGTAAAGAGAAAGTGTGTGCTTAATTAAAAAAAAAAGAAAAAAAAAGAAAGAGAAATTATTCATTTACTTCCTCCTCACCTCTCCCACAAATAAAATAACACCTTAACCCCTTTATCTTTTCTCCCCCCTCTCTAAAATTGAACCTCCATATCTCCACATCAGCACCATCACATCACCAATAACATAGCACTAACAAAAACACCAAAATATTAGTGTCGCCAACCAGCAAACAACCTTTCTCAACCAAAACTTTTCTCCTTAATTTCTCCATCCCCGACCTCCATTTATGATGAGATCACCACCATTCTTTTTATCCATGAATTCCCTACAAAACCCCTCCATCAATTGAAGTCAACAACCCCTAGATCATCATAGACCAAGGAGAGAGAAAGAAATATAATTGAAAATTATCTCTCCTCGAACATAAATTTTTTATGAGACCACAATCATTTTTCTCTCATTGATAAGTACTACATAATTATATGATCCATTTAAACCAATGACCTTTATGTGAGTATGTCCAAGAGAGAAAAAAACTGAAACTTCATCAACTCTAATCTCCATCCACAGGAGACAGTGGCCGACACTACTAGCATTGATCAACAAAGCACAAAGTGACACATCCTATCGGCCAGTCCACAATTCAATTAGACTCTAGTGGCATGTGAAAAAACATGTCAACCATAACAACCCTCTATAACATGTGATTGTCATGCGTCACCATTGTTGCCATTGTTTCATCTATCTCAACCTGAATTAATCCACCCTGGATAGTTCATTTAGATTGGTATTTGTGTTTTGATAATGTCGACTGAACCTCTCAAATTTGCATCTTGCTTTCTTGTTCATGTTTTCATCAATTGCCATCTTTAGCATCACAATGTCGTCGTCATCTTTTTCATGTATGAATATTTATGTATTTAATAGCATGAACATGTGTTAGTATTGTCCCTCGGTTCAAATAACATAGAAATGATATCCCGTTTCATACATGCATGTCATTTCTCGATGTTTACACTAGGTCTTATATTTGATTATAATGCCCATCACATGAAAGGTTCGATCCATAAAAAATCCTTTTGTTAGCAAAGGCAAACATTCTAAATCTTTTCAAAAATTTTCAATTATTAAAATTAAAACTCCTTTTTAGAACATGAAAATGCATAAGTTTTTGATCAGATATATCCATCAATTATTCCTGATATAAATGAAACCTTAAAAGTTGTTACTTCTGAGCATTGATTGGGGTAATAAGGTTGTAAATTCATATATGATATTTTTTTCTTTCAAATAATAATAATAACAAATGTTTTGGTCCTAAAAGATTATTCTCCAACAATTCTTGTTCATAAACGAGTCTTTTTAGACTGGTATGCTTAAACATTAATTGAGGGTCATTATTCTAAGAGCATGAAACAATAAATATGATTATTAATTCAACAACATGCTTCAAGGTAAATGAATCCTTAAAGGTTGTTTTCTTGAAAGTGTAGGCATTTTGGTCCAATAAGGGACATTAGTTTTAGGTATCTCTAGATCTTAACTCCAAGTAGATAAACCGCCAGTGATTGCTATTTAGACACTTACGACTAGGGTACATAAAATCATTCTACAAAATCCATCTGATTTTTCATTCAATATAAACAAACCATCATAGAATGTTATCTTAAAATCTTTGGTTGCATAATAAAATGATTAGTATCATCCCTCTTAAGTGTAAGGCTTGGTCAAGTTGACCTCACATAGATATGTCTTGTTATTCATTGACGTTGCTTAAAAGATCATCACTAGTTATAAGCCTCGATCAAGAATAACCCATCATTTTGTTATCAACATGATGGTCACGTCAATTTATTGAGTGTTTCTAGAATATATAAACCATCACATATCATTATTGTAGTAACAATTAAAAATGGCTAAACGATGTGAGCCCTAAATATGATAGACTTTGGTTTAACTAACCACCCTTTATAACCTGGGTTTAATCTCATGCATTAGACCCATCTTTAACCATAGGTATCCATACATTAATTTAGACAAATCTTCAGCATATAGGCACATTAGAAATATAATACAAGTAGCAATACAACTTATCTTAAGTAATATATTTTAGGTAAATAAAGCATAGTTATTGTTTCCTTAATCTTCAATCAAGCAGCCAACGTAGATCAAAAACCTTGGGAGGGTGATGAACCAATGTAGACCAAAACCATTGGGTGGATGGTGAGCTTATTTATCTATATTTGTTTTTTTAATGTAACATTTCTCTTTTATACTATGTTTTTTTTTCCGGCCTCACAATAAGGTTTCACTTATTTTGTGTATAAAATTACAATTCGTTAAGTAATTTCTATTTCTCCTTAATTTTTTCTAACTATTTTGCTTTCTCTTCTGGACCTATTATATATTATGTGCTTTGCTTGAGTTTCTATGCTTTATTGAGATTTTTTCTCAGTTTTTGTCTCTCATTTTAAGTGTTGGGTTTAGAAAGTTTCTTACACTTTAATCTTTTTTTGACCTTTATAAGATTATCCATCATTAAGTCATAAGTGTGCGACATGTTTTAAGTGAGGTCAGACCATGTGTTGTAGCATTGTGGATGAATGAAAGTAGGTTGTTGGTTAATGTTATTTATTTTCTTTGTTGCATGTAAGGTTTTCAATGAAGGTTACGAGAGGTGTTTGGTTTTTTTTCTCTAAGATGTTTACTAGAATTTATGTTTTATTTTTTTATTTTTGAGAATTTATTCTTTTATTGGGTTGAAGTTTCTTTTTGAAAATAACATGTTTTTTAAATGTTTTGGAGGAATGATCTTTCAATATTAGAATTAAAAAGAATGAATGCCAGATTTAATTATGATTTTTATTTAATTTGAATTGGTAAAGAATGGAAAAGGTAGTTTTGTTTTATATTTTTTAAAGATTGATTAATGCCTTGAATGAAGGATTGAGGCTAAAAACAATTCTTAGCATTTGTTTAGAAAATAGAGAATGATCATAATGTAATCATGGGTAATGAATTTTATACTAATTTTTATTAAATTTTAGCAAAAAATTGGAAG
>Ga0325403_1001842_pt1 | contig 18220 bp, 16 predicted proteins | sample PopdelMetagenome_19_FD_205665 | JGI IMG/M metagenome (GOLD analysis project Ga0325403, IMG submission 205665) | Populus deltoides microbial communities from Bellville, Georgia, United States - Xylem-PdKOR-R4 | ecosystem: Host-associated > Plants > Phyllosphere > Stem > Wood/Secondary xylem...
ATTGATCCAATAATCTAATAACTCGTACTCTTAATTTCCCGAGTCATTTCTCGTAATTATGGATTTGTCAACAATTGTTGGCGCGTCCAGCTCCTCTTGTTCCTGTGGGTTGTTGAAAGTACCTTTCTTTTTTTCTTTTTCTTTTCCTGTTTTAGCAGCCACAAGAAAGAAATTAACTTGAACTTGATTTTCCCACGTGTGCTTTAATGTAGAAATCTATGTTATGTTCTCTTGGTGGAATTATATATTGTAGACTGTGTGAAGCAATTGTGCACCCTTTAGATCTTTAGTCAAATTCTCTTCTGATTTTTTCTTTTATGCAATCAATCTTTGATGGAATAACTAGTTCTTAATTTTAGGTGCATATATGATCCGTGTGAATATCTAATATCCGAGCTTAAATAGTTTAGGTCTTCAGTCAAAAAACTCTTTTTAATAAGTAGATACATTCTTATATGTATATATACATCCCCGTAATTAATTTGAAAATACTCGTATAAGTTGATATTCCTGTGATTTATATATAATTATCGTTTGCCTTATTTCTTGCAACTGTTTACATTGTATAGAAACCTTAAACATGAGGGGGTTCGCAAGTAAGTTCAAGGGAATTGATAATCATTAGAAGGTATTAATTTAGATTGAATAAGTTTGAATTGAATAAATGATGGATAACTAATCAGGTCCCAACTAATTTTGTCAATTATGAGTTTTGTTTAAAATTTTAAAAAAATTAATGTGTAATTAATAACAATTAGGATATTAATTGATGTTATTATTTATAGATGATACTATGATATAAAAATTTATGATGTTTATAATATAAATTGTGATGGTGATGTTAGTAGTTATTATGATAACATTTGTAATGGTAATTATGGTGGTTAATAGTATCGGTGGTAATAATGATGGTTGTTATAGTAGTGGTGATATTGACGGTGCTTATGATGTAGAAACTAGTGGCGGCGGCGACGGTGATAGGGTGGTAGTTATTATAGTATTGGTTAAGGTGTAGAAAAGTTATGATAAGATAATAATAATAATAAAACAATGATTTTTAATAAAGAGATAGTGATGGTGGTGGTGGTTATGATGTTGTGTTCGATAATTGTGTGGTGGTGGAGTGGTGGTGGTTGTTATTATGATAGTGATATTGATACTACTAATGATAGTTCAAGTGGTTAAGTGATAATGTTTTGTGATTAGTATGTTAATTATGATTCATTTTTAATAAATAATTGAATTTGTATTTCATAGTATGTTTCAATTTTTAAATTGTGTGTTCATTGTTTTCTAGTAGGTACCCGGATAGCTCAACCACTAAAGATAATAGATCGGACATCCTTTCTTTGATAGAGTTCACTTTAGGTAAATGAAAAACAAAATGGAATGGTGACCTCTTTATGTATTTTTTTTAATCTTATGATATTATTTGTTTTTATTAAGTTATTTTAATGTATTGTTCATTTCAATTTTTCAAAAAAAATGTTTGTGTACGGGTACACCTATCTCATTGTTATATGTTATTTATATGAATTTCCTACTTAAATTTTTTAATTGTGAAAACTCATATGTTTGCGTAATCTATTTAGCATTATTTAGATGAAAAGTTCCTCATAGATCTTAAATATTTGTTGGTTTTTTAATTTTTAAAGATGCTTTTTATTGTGGTTGAGGGTTTATTGTGAGTAATTAATTATTGGCTTGGGGACATAACAAATAAAACAAGAAAAATAAAAATATCAACAAAAATGCTAACAGAATATTATTTCCAATGCCAACATAACATCTTGTCAGCAATTCTGTCAATATTTTACAATACTGATGAAATAAAAAACCCCAACAAATAATTTTATGATGAAGGTATTTTATTGGCATTGAAAAATACCAACGAAATTTTTATTATATATCAACAATTCTGTCATTATTTTTTAATTATCCGATAGTTATTGTATTAAACTACAAAAGGTACAACTTTTTTAGATTTAATAATCACTATATAAATAATTTATTCTTATCGAATCAGAAAGATGGACTTAGTATTAGTAAATGAAAGTTAACCTAACGACATGTAAAAAAAAAATTCTTTAGATGTGAAAATAATATTTGACATCCCAAATTAGTTAAGTTTACCCTCCGGAAGCTATACATTATTAATGAAATATTTTAACAAAACTTTTATTCTTACACTTTACTCAAAGTAAAAGTATAGTTTGTTACAACAAATTAACAAACATGGAATGAATTAATTCAAGAATCTCTGAAAATTAAGAAAAATAATAATAAAACACTAATTAAAATGGATATATATATATATATATATATATATATATTTGCGTTTAATTATCTTTTGGCATGCAATTAACTAGCAATGTTGTTGTCTTGGATGAAAGCTGGCTTGTGTGTTTTGGGTCATTTGCAAGCTAATTGCTACATGAGCTTTGATGTCTCTGATGAGGGTTTCATGTTATGAATGTGACTGCATGTGTATTTGCTACTGCAGTTATGTAAGCATTGAATATATAAGCAAGTTGTTAAACCTAGCCAATATGATCTCCATTCATATATATATATATATATGTGTGTGTGTGTGTGTGTGTGTGTGTGTGTGTGTGTGTGTGTGGTTACAAAACAAAGATGACCTTAGTAACTTACCATATAAATAAAAGAGAAAGCCTCATCTCAAACTAATTTGACAGCAAGTTCTTCACCAACTTCCCTCTGACAAACAATTAATATTTTCCTCTTAAATAGCCACTAATAAACTGCATGCAACAAAATATTTCTAACTTTGCTAAATATATAATCAATGCTTATGCCCACCAAATAGAATAATTTCATTTTCATGTTAAAAAATACATATATGTGAGTGTATAGTGTCTGTGGGGGAGTGAGAGCTGTCAAGGAAGTCAATTACAAGGGTAAATACTTTGATAGGCCAGTGGTAATATTAATAAACCTTGATGTTAAGGTCAAAAAACCAGTGTTTATACGTGTATATTTATGTATCTATACATATCTTATCTTGCGTATATAAGAAAAGTGACCTTTCATCTGTAGCCCTAAAACCAATTCCCTCCTGTTCTATCTCTCTCTGCTTATTCATCTTCTTATATTTATTGAAGATCTTCCTCGTCTGGGGTGATTTCTGCCATAATTTTGCAGTTGTGTTAGAATATTTATGTGAGTTTAAGCTTCATGTGATGGAAGATTTTAGGGGTAGCTCAAGCAGTGATAGTGGGAGGACTAGTTGTCATAGAGGGCACTGGAGGCCGGCTGAAGATGAGAAACTTCGGCAACTTGTTGATCAATATGGTCCTCATAATTGGAATTTCATTGCTGAACATCTTCAAGGAAGATCAGGTAAGATGGAGCTAAAGAAATCACCTCTCCTTTTCTTTCTCCCATCATTGCTCAAGTTCTAAGAAATGGGATTTTCATATGCGCTTCTTTTTCTTTTGCTTGATTTGTAGGGAAAAGTTGTAGATTGAGATGGTACAACCAACTTGATCCAAATATCAACAAAAGGCCTTTTACAGAAGAAGAGGAAGAAAGGCTCCTAAGAGCTCATCACATTCAAGGAAATAGATGGGCTTCAATAGCTAGGCTCTTCCCTGGTAGAACCGACAACGCCGTGAAGAATCATTACCATGTTGTTATGGCAAGAAGGAAGCGTGAACGCTGCTTAACTGTCCATGGTAAGAGAAGTAATTTCCAAATCCAATATCCTAGTGATCATCACCATAGAAATAGCAGTACTAATCCTGGTAGAAATTTCGGGTTCTTTAGGCCACAAGGGTCACCTGACTTCGGTTCTAAATTAGGGTTTCAGAATAATATTATTGAAAGAGCGGGTAATAAGATACCCATGTCCTCAACAAATTCATCTCCTTCTTGGACTAACATTAGTGCTTCAACCATCACAAATGACTCATTAAGTTTTGATGTCTTTGATGCCAAAAGAAAGGATTGTATTCATTCAAGCTCTTCTTCAATATATCCTAATGGGGGGCCACTTGCTTTGAATGAATCTCTTCACTGTACTTACCATCCTAGTTCTACCATTGATGGTGGTGATAAGTACCTAAATGTTGTTGGACAACAGATCCCTAACGCTAAGAAAGTTGTCCCTAATAATCATTTTGCATTCACAAGTTATGGTGATGGTTATGGAAGCAAGAAAGAAAAGATTATCGAAAGCCAGCTAGTGAGACTCGATAGTGATCATCATGACTCACCTGCATTGTGGAAATTGCCAATGGCTTCTCAGCAAGAGCAAGGAGATCATGGAGGTCAAGTTAAGAACCAGGACGTTGCCTTTATAGACTTTCTTGGTGTGGGGATCTCTTAGCTATGGAAGATATAATTTAAACTTGAGTTTTGATTATCATGATGAGCATAATCATGGGTATCATCTTCTCATTTTCCAAGTTAAACAATATTGGTCAGAGTGCTTGATGAGTTCAGAATAAGCAACGGGAGGTGGCAGCTACGTTTTGTTTTCATCCCTCATTCAGGACTTCCAATGTGTCAGCTGTAATTCTCAATTAGGTAGAATCTGCAAAAGATATTTCCTATGTAAGGGCTTTTTTTTCTTACTGTCATCCATAGATAATACTGTAGTAGCAGTAGTAGTAGAAGAAGAGAGTAATTTATTTATGGAAACCTGAATCTTGCTTTATGGATGTCTAATTTGTTCTTTCTTGAGTAACTGCTCCTTATATTCTTCTGAGTTTGAACCCCACCATAAATTAGGAGTGAAGATAAATTAATTGTGTTTAATTCTCTTGTTCGTGCTATAATTTCTACTGTGATATTGCCTTTGAGGCCTTGTGCAGTGATAGAGATTCTCGTACATAATTAATGCTGGAAGAGCACTCTGCAGGCTAATTGACATATGAGGTATCCTTCAAATATATATATCCAAAAACTAAATATTTGTTTTGCTTTTTTTTTTTCATAAATGAATGGCTAAGTTAATTACTTGACAATGTCTCCTTTGTAAAGTTGCGATCAATGGGAGCTATTCTCATAGTTTTTCTACAGGGATTTTGGAATTAGATAGTACTGAATTCTACGTGAAATTTACTCGTTTTTTAGCACATGAATAGTTCATCTCTTTCTTTTCCTAACGAAAAGTGAAGTAATTACTCATGCAACTTAATATTATGGCACAAGCACGGTTTGCATACATACTTCTTGTGCAGCTCCATATTATTGTCAAAACATATTGCATGAATGCGTGATTGAAAAAACAAACAGAGAAATCTTTCTAGTGTATCAAAATATTTTTTAAAAAATAATTTTGAGTCTAAATCCATGTCTAGAATATCTAAAGACAGACTAATGATAGATGAGTGTGGCTTACATCCATACATAATATTTCTGCTAGGCTTGGTAGAATTTCAGACCCAAATGACATGGGTCCAACTCGCTTTCAAGCCCAACTTTTTTTTTTTGGCGTGGCTACTGGCCCAAGAAGGCATAGGTTTGATGAGCTACCAGACCCAACATTTTTAGGTTCAGCTACGTGTTGAGCCCAAGCGAACACAAGTATAGCAAGATGTTAAACCCAATATCTCGGGTTCATCTATGTGTTAAGCCTAAGTGGACATGAGTCTAGCGAGCTATCAGACCCAATATCTTTAGATTCAGCTACGCACAAAGCCCAAACAAACATAGATCTAGTGAACTATCAGACCTAACATCATTGGGTTTAGCTACGTGCTGAGCCTATGCGGACATAATTTTAGCGAACCGCCAGACCCAACATCCTTGAATTCAACTATGTGTTGAGCCCAAGCGGATGTGAATCTAAAAAGCTACTAAACCCAACGTCCTTAGATTCAGCTATGTGTTGAGCCTCTGTGGATATGGATCTTGCGAGCTGTCAAACCAAACGTCTTTGGGTTCAACTACTGCTAAGCCCATATGACATGAGTCTTGTAAGTTGTCAGACCCATCACTTGTGGGCTTAGCACCGTGCTGAGCCTAAATGGGTATAAATCTTGCGAGTTACCAAATCCAACACCTTTGGGCTTGGCTGCTCGTCGAGCCCAATTGGGCATGGATATAACGAATTGCCAGACCCATCACCCTTAGGTTTGGTAATGCGCCAAGCCAACTAGGGCGTAGATCTGACAACCCTCTTAACCCATCGACCTTGGGCTTAACTGCGTTCCAAGCCCAATCAAGCATAGGTTTGGCTCGTTGTCATACCCATTAACCGTAGGCTTGGTAGTGTACCAAGCTTGAAGGGCTAAAGGTCTAGAGATCATTATAAGATCCAATTTGAGTCATAAGGCTTTATTTGTTTATTCTTATAACTTTTAACATAAAAAGATAATGTTAGGGATATTTGTTTCCCCACACCCATAACTGTATAAAAATATCCTAAGGCTCTATTATATTTACATCTCATTAATATTGTGTAAGGAATATTTACCTCTCATTAATTTTGTGTAAGAGATATTTATATATCATTAATGTTATCATGATAAAATGACTCTCCAAACCCTCCACTCTAGCAAAACAACAAGGTTCAGGGACTGTAAATACCCTTTAGACCACCCAGGTAAAGGGTTCACAAATCTTATTCTATAAAGATTGATACTTTTAAATCTCAAAGCATTTATCATACTAAAATAAGAACAATCACTCTTTATTTTAAAATTTAATGTTCATCCTCTAATTTTTTTCAATATCTTTCTTAAAAGTTACTAACTTTATCATCTGAGTGTCTTTAAACCCCCAGCAAAAAGATTATTTTGCAGTTGTTAGGTCTTCTACTACCAATCCACTTCTTAAACTCTGAAAAATAGAATATTAACATGAACATATAATTACTCATTGTTCAAACACCAAAAAATCTCATTTCTAAGCATGATAGATTTTTTAACATCATCACTTTCAAATTACTTAGAACTCGTGAGATATTATTATTTTTGCACTGGCTACAAAAAAAGTACAAAACAATTATCAGAAAAAAGTGATCCATTGGTAAAAAAAAAAATAAAGAACAAAACAAAACATTGAATAGGCATATATTAAGCAGTAAAATGAAAGAATGTATCAAGAAACCGCACTGCTTTAGATTGCCACTTACTTAACATTCATGTCTTGCCATCATTTGTTTATGATTATGATGATGATGCCATTAACATTTTAAGCAGATTCATGTTGATATTATTTACTACATCTAAAAACTTACATTGTCAATTCACTTTCTTTACCGTTCACATAAATAGTAAAGGGGATAGTTTTTCTTTTCTTTTCTTCTTTGTTTTTCTTTTTTCGCATTTCCTCCTCTTTTTTATTTTGTTATTTTTTTCTATTTTATCCTTCAAGATTTACTTGATTTTAAATTTGTCTTCATAAATTATTTTAATTTACTTTATATGAGGTTAGCGCAATCTCAAACATCTTGACATGTGGTTTGTGCTTAATTTTATAAATATCTATTTTTGTTATTGTATAATTAAGGAAAAAATAGTTTAAAAAAAGCTAAGTTTTTAAACCTAGTGGAGTCTTTCATTCATATCATGAATTTGACTGTTTAAATCATAAAACCTGGCTCAATTCAATATGTCGATGTCTCAATATTAGAAATTATAAATGGTCATCTTAAAAAAAATAATGAAAGTCAAACCATATTTTAACTAGTCGTCTAGGTTGTTTTTTGACCTACCAAATCAATTGGGTCAAGTTGATGCAACTTCTACATAGTTTAATTTTAAACTTAGGCTAGACAAGAAGTCCAATCAAGAGATTTTAAAGTTAACCTATTATGATGAATTTAAAAATAATAAAAAATAATTTTCTATGACATGAACATTTTTTTTACATTCAAAGTTTTGTTATCCCAATCACAATATACCACGACACTATAAACTAGTATGATGTTTGTAGATAACTTCTCATGTTGATTTTCATTTACATTTGGAAGGTAGTGGTGTTCATATCATCTCAATATCTAAATTTTTATGTGGTAGGTGGGGCTTAAGATCTCACAAGGAATTTAAATTTTTATAGGTGTGGCATCTAAAAACAAAAAAAAAAAGTTTGACCCTTAAAAATGAGTGTTTTTGTACTTTAGCACTTAAAAAAATGAATACAATAACATGGTATAAAAAATATTTAGAAAAGTAGCACAATTTAGAGAATTGCAAATAACATATGCGACTCTTTAAAATTCTAAAAATAGACTAACACAATTTACAATAAAAAGAGATAGAGATGAGAGGGAGAAAAAAAACAAGGAAAAAAAAAGAAAAATACCTCAGAGACTCACCAAAACTCTGATAATAACACTACTAGTATCGCTGAAAAGATATTGATGAGATGAATCCAATAACACCAAGAAAGTTTACAAACAGTGACCAGAGTAGGCCACATAAGCTGTCTAAATGTGTCGGAGCTCATTTTTCTTCGGATGACTTGTGTGGCACACTTTGGTCACCATTGGTAACCTTCCTTAATGTCACTTGATTCGTCTCGTCGAGATCTTTTCAATGGTATTGATGGTGCCATCGTCGAAGTTTCATTGTGCTTCCAAGATTTTTTTTTTTACTTTTTTCTCTCTCCTATCTCTTCAAAAATTACAGCAAGAGAGAGGAGAGAAAAAAACAAAAAAAAATAAAAAGACCTAGAGGCTCATTAAAGCTCTGATAATGACATCACCGATACTATTGAAAAGATCTCGATAAAACGAATACAACGACATCAAGAAAAGTCACCCACAATGATTGAATTGTGCCACACGAGTAGTCCAAAGAAAAATAAGCCCCGACACATTTGGATGGCTCATGTGGACCACTCCGGTCACTATTCATAATCTTTCTTGGTGTCATTGGATTCATCTCATCTATATCTTCCAACAACACCAACGTTGTCGTCATCAGATTTTCAATGTGTCTCCAAGATCTTTTTTTCCTTGTTTTTTTTTATTTTCTCTCTCCTCTCTTTTTATTAAGTGAATTGTGTCCATTTAGTTTTAGAATTAAAGAGAGGAGCAAATGACATTTGTGACTCGGGAATCACAGTTGACATTTACGACTCTCTAAATTGTGCTAATTTTCTAAATAGTTTTAATATTATGTTATTTTATTCTCTCTTCTTTTAAGTGCTAAAGTACAAAAAAAAAAAAACTCCTAAAAAATTATCTTTATTTTAACCCCACTTAGAAAATTATCTTGGTTATGCTCCTGGCTGCAAGGCCTCAATCCATGCGTGTCTGTACGTGCCACTTTATAGTGAAGCGCCTCTATCACTGGCACTAATTATATATAATGAAAGGTGTCATGCAAACAAATCGTGTTTTGGATGCCATGGATTCCTTGACAGAGATGTAATTGGTCCTGGAGCCTATAAACATTTCCATATATTTGTAATGAAATTCAACCGTAAACAATGTCTATGATTTATCTTGGAATTCCTGAAGAGAATGTTTTGGAGAAACACATTGAGGGGATTCAGCGATTCTGCGGCTCAAATGCAAAAGTCAACAGCCTTGCTTCACAGTATGTCCAGAAACTTGGGATGATCAATATCATGTTCTACCCATGAGTTGGATCTAGATGATCAAGCTAGCATCAAGATGTGGGTTAAACCCAATAAGAAATTCATATTATTTTACCAAGATTCTTCAAAATCAGATGCTTTCATTCTGGAATTCAAACAGAATGGTAGTTGCAGCAAATTATCCGTTATGGCCACCGCGGTCTCGTTGCTGTGAATTCAACATTTGGCATCAAGGGACTCAAGGTATCCTATGCATACTCTTTTTTATGGAACTTTTAAAAACATTATCAGGTGGTTGTTGACGCCACGCCATTATGTATTTGAATGATGGTATCCGTTGTGCACACTTCTTGTTTTTTTATTCGAGACAACATGCACTTCCTGCTGCATGGATCATCACACGTCGCTCGGCAAAGCCGGATGTCGCTAAGTGGATGAAGGCTCTACCTGGTCGAGCATCAAGTGTATGGAGCCTGGATGGAAGATCTGCGGATTCTTGATTGATGTTTCTATTGTAGAAACTGATCCCATAAGGCAGGATATTTTTGCTAAACAGTTTGTCTTCATCTATACTGAAAAAGTAGACTGTTGAGTAGTCTTACTATTCCTTGCATTGTCTGGATTTCAAGGATATATTTGGCTGTCCTGTATTATTTTCCCTCTGGCGAGTTCCTAGATCATGGCTGAGAATTTGAAATTCGGCGTGAGATATTCAAACTTCTAGGAGAAATTATAGTTTACAGCATTTGGGGCGGAGTTGATACCTCATCTGCCTTGGAAGAGTTAATTCACGATTTCGTTGATCAGACTGCATTCATACAATATTTCAAAGCCTCTTGGGTGCCTAGATTGGTTAGTTCTCTCCCTTACAGATGCCAGAGAATATGCATCGGATTTGTGCACGCTTGTTCAAGTCATGTGGAATGGAACTGACTTCTTATTTCTCATAATTTTGTCGCCTGCTCCTTCTTGGACAGAAATGTGGCTCTCAACTATGAGAGCTCTGCCCCTGGCTAGTCAAGAAGCTTCATGTAAAGCTGAAAGCTAAATTATTTGATGATTCACATCTTGGCGCACTCCAAAGTCGATTGGTTAGTGATAAAGCTGACAACTGAGTTGCATTCGAGATAGGGGCGCTCATGAAAGTGATTCTTTTCAAAATGTCAAGGAGAAATATATTGAATCTACGTCCTGGAACAGGGCTCTACAAATTCCTGATTCTTTTACTGTGGATGATAAGGATCACCTCTTTGCCAAGATCTCAAGTCAAAAGGACAGCAATCTAGCCCATATAGTGCCAAGGTTGTCAAGGTTGAGGTAGCATCAGCTGGTAGATAAAAGATTCCTTCATGGACGTTTCTGACCCATTGTGATTGAAAATGTGTTCATACTAACTGAAGTCTCTAAAGTTCACCGTAGGGGAGGTTTTTTGAATCCTGATCTATATTCAATCAACCTTAATCAGTATTCTCTTTAGCCAACACCGTAGTTTGTTTTGATGATAGACATGGCATATCTTTGCGGCCTATTGGAAATATACATGTGCCTGGTGGCAGAAAACTTACATTTTTGCTCATTCCTCGGCATGTTCAAGGAGGTAGCTGCCATGGACCTTCAAATGCTGGAAGGATTCTCAGTCTTTCATTATCTCATCACTTGAGCTATGGTTATAGGGAGAGTCCTCTTAGGTTTATTTTTTTCAAATATTGGTGAAAAACCCACCATTGAATTTATTTTTATCAATTTGTTTAGGGTTGCATTGCTGGAAATCTGTACAGATTCTATAGAAATATTGACCAATTTTGGCTTGTTTTTTTAACTATAGAACCATTGACCAAGATTGCGTCGGGTGGAAAATAATACTGCGAGTTTGGAAGTTTCCTAGTCATGCATCTATTACCAGCAAGAAATCGGTATAATCCTGGAATGTCAATTTTAAACACCTGCAGGAGTATAGCAGACCACCATGTTTAGATCCATGGTGTGTGATTCCAAATAATTTTCCATTGGATTGTGCTATAATGACCATTTTCAATGGACTAATGGGTAGAATTTATGTTTCCATTTCAGACAACAGGGTCGCCAGACCTCTTTTTTTTCACACTGCCATTACATATCAGTAATATGTCCTGGTAATTAGAGACATTGATGAAACAGATTGCAGTTACTGATTAGATAGTATCTAATAGATACAACTCTGTAAACTCTAAAGCATCCAGATATTGCAGTAATTCCCATATTCCAAATTTATTAATTTCCGCATGGTGGATTGCTGGCAAGTCCTGTGTCTCAAGCCTTAACTTGCTGAACAGAGAAACAACATCGAACACACATTTTGATTTCGAAGTGGGCCCAAAATCCAAGCTGACCACAAGCACAAAACTAGCATGAGAAGAGAAATTTGCCAATAGGAGTTAGGTGATCTCACCTTATCCACACTCCAACCATATCTTGATCACATCCATCATCCCCTCCTTCTACATCACTCCTTTATCAAAAATAAGCAATAAACCTCTCATCACCATTCGTCTCATCAAAGTTTTTTTTTTTTTTTTTAAAGAAGAAAGTAGATTCTCAATTTTTTAATAACACATTTTGCAAGCAATGGCAGCCATGAACTCCAGTGTTTTGACATGCAACTATGCCATCTCAGGCACTGGATCATCTGAGCTTAATGCAAAGATTGTTTCCATGCCTGCAGTTGCATCCCCAGTTGTGTCTGGTCCCAAATTACCTATAATCAGAGCCCAGCAGGCTAGAGCTGATTCTAAAGAAATGAAAACCAGTGAAAGAAGAAGAGCTGCACTGGTTTATCTTGCAGCTACCCTTTTCACCTCAGCTGCTGCTTCTGCCAATGCCGGAGTAATTGAAGATTACCTTGAAAAGAGCAAAGCTAACAAGGTTTGTTTGCAAATCTGCGGTTCTCACAACCCTATTGATTCTCTTAAGCATCAGATCATTTATTTCTGTTGTGATGTTGATTGTGAAGGGATATTGTTGTAGGAATTGAATGACAAGAAGAGATTGGCCACTAGTGGAGCAAATTTTGCAAGAGCATACACAGTTCAATTTGGCACATGCAAATTCCCCGAGAACTTCACAGGCTGCCAAGATCTTGCCAAGCAAAAGGTGAAACTAATACGTGCAGTTTTGTTAGTTATCTCAAGTTGATTAGGCCGTATGATTATGTCATTTAACAGGCTCCCTTTGGTTGTTGCAGAAAGTGCCATTTATCTCTGATGATTTGGCTTTGGAGTGTGAAGGAAAGGACAAATACAAGTGTGGTTCCAATGTTTTTTGGAAATGGTGAAGAGGGAGAGCTCTCTGTAAATCTCCGTTTGCCAAGATGTATCTGGTTTTCCATGTAACAAACTTTACACTCCATTTTTCTCTGTGATTCTCTCCTATGTTTTCGATTCTTGCTCAATATTGCTTCAACCCTGGAGAGTGTATGGAGAAACAAATGGAGTTTGTACCCAAATTTTCATGATTAATTATCACTGGACTACCCATCACATGGCTCTATTCTGGACCTTAACGGGTGGGTGTGGGAAATTGTTAAACCTTGAAACCTTTGATGATGAAATGTTTAACCCAATAGTAAGTATCACATAAGGGTTAAAGGAAAAGTTTGTTCCCATATTCAGCCAGCCATGTTCAACGCATCGAAGGTAGCGCAAACTTTTTGGATGGCTCAATCCAGCGCATCAATTCAGACACCATATTCTTGCTAGTACTAGTCTTAATTAGTTTAAGATGAACAAATTTGTCCTCAACAGTGAGACGTATAGTAGGAATAAAGCCTGCAAGTTCATCAACGTCAAAGCTTTTCATTGAGTAAACAAGACAAATCAAGTAGCGGTTTCATTATTTTTGCTAACCAATACCTCCTTTTAGTCTGCCGCTAAACTCTAGTTATATCACCCTAATTATAAAATAAATGCAGAAATCAGAATTTCTGTATTATAGGAACTTGCAGTGCTATAGCCCGTTGAAGGAGAACTTGGGTTTGCCAGGGCGGGTGAAGGGATATACGCAAGTCAATGAGGAAACTCGTCTATCTCTTTCAATACAAGAACAGAAACCATGAAGGAGCTGAGAGCTGGAGTGGTGACTCCAAATCTTGTCAGAAATAATATCTGAACAAAAATGACCTATTCTTCCACAACAGTTTGGAGCACAAAACATGGTGTACAAGTGAATGGAGCTTAAGCTAGAATACAACATCTACTAAATTCCTACAAAACTTTCCTAGTATTTTTGTTTTGTACAAGTAATGATACTAGAATACTGGAAAATGTCACTTCTATTAAATTTTCCTGTATTCTGTTGGTACAAGTGACCGGTCCTTCGTTCTCTCTGTGGTTGGGGCTCAGTTGAATCCTCAGATATACATTTTGGTATATTCATATGCTGCCACCGGCGACCAATGAGATCCAAAGTTGGAAAATCACTTAAGCAAGGAAAAATTGCACAAGGCAATCACAAATATGTGAAAATCAAAGTTCAGTACCTAGCAAGCAGTCCACGCAGCATCTTCTGAGCTTCATCACTCCAGACATAACTTACAAAATGCTCAATCCCTAAAGTGATCGATTCAACCCCTTCCGTAATATTGTCTTCTGCTTGTAATTTTCTCAATGCAAACTCGTCTTGAAAACAATCAGAGCAAACCACCAGCTCCAAAAATTCAATAAAGTTTGACCGAAGAAGATTAAGAGTATGAACACCAAGATGAAGAGTTATCAATCTGCAGCTGAGGACACGGTGTTGGAAACACGTCATTTGCAAAACCTGAGACAAATTCACAGCGCCATGAAGGAGATGATACCACTCCAAGCAAGCTAATATTCTTCATGCATATACCACCAAATGGTGCATCCTCAATTCCCTCCAATACTGGGGCTTTTGTTGAATTAAAACTAACCAAATTAGTGATAGAAACGCCCTTCACAAATGGAACTGCTTTAGGATCCCATCTTTCATCAGGGTGGTCATTAGAGCCACTACTGAACCTTATCGGTATCTTAACTCTCTCCATTGTTATATCACTTATAGTGATATTTGCTATATATCCTCCTCTGCCTTTGTCAGTTTTTATTCTCACACCGGCAGCAGAATCCCAGACATGCAAATCTTCAATAGTTACGTTAAAAATCCCTCCAGACATCTCACTACCTATTCCAACCCCAGAGCAAGTAGGGGTGGTACCCGATACTCTCCTAATTATAATGTTTGAGCTTGGACGAGCCATTTTTATACCGTACTGGTCCCAGCCACTCTTCACTGCCACAAGATCATCCCCACTCTCAATGTAACAGTCCTCAATACACACATTTGTGCTTGAATCTGCACAAATAAATGAAAAACATAAGAAAAACCATATAATTCTACCATTTTTGTTTCAGGCAGCTTCAGTGCAATGAAAACTAGGGAGGTGAAAAATAAAAGGAAAGATAAGAACCATACCAGGGTCTATACCATCAGTATTTGGGGCATTGAGAGGAGCCAAGATTGTCATGTCTTTAACAACAAGATTGCTGAAACAAATACAGAGCTAATAATATTAGTTCCCAACTACAATTTCCAGTTGGAAAATATAATTATGACAAGATAAAAAAACAGCGAACATTGGACTTATGCTTGTTATTATACTTCTATCCTAAGCCTCCATAGCAAGTACGGAAAACATGGCCCATTTGCAAAATTACATCAGCAATATGATTTATGTAGTCTCATACCATTACATATTTTATAGGCAAAGCATTTACTTTTACAGCACAAGGGAAGCAGAAACCAAGCAATAGATAAAAGCAGAGGGAGTGAGCAACCTGCAGTAAATTGGATGGATGGTCCAAAATGGAGAATTGCGAAAGGTAAGGTTGGAGATGAGAATGTCTTGAGAATTCATTAGTTCTACAAGGTGGCCTCTGGTGTGCTCCAATGTTCTATTCCACCATAATTCCCACCACATCTTCCCTTGGCCATCAATTGTCCCATTGTTTCCTGCAAAACCAATCAAATTGGTCAATTTTTTATCAAGCTGTTTGATAAGCAAGACAGGAATCTTCGGCAGAGCATGATCTGAAACTGGCTTTTGGATTATGGATTTTCCACCTTGTCATTTAATATTTTCCATAAGAAACAGAAGATCAGATGGCTACTAATTCTCACTGTGTCAAAGGAATTTTTAAGTTTAGGAGATGGCATGCAATGTAGACTGCAGAATCAGAAACTAGTTACCGTTTTCTCTTCCATGGTTTCTCATGTATATGCAGAAGCTTATTTTTATGCTAGCTTCTATAAGCAGACAGTCAGATAGCTACAAGTTAGTTGTTTAGCGCCATGAGTTTCCTGAGGGAGATACAAAACTAGTAAACCAATGATTAAGAGTTACCCCCACCCCTCTAATATTATCGAACTGCATTAGCTGCTGCTCAAATAGAAATTTTTCCCTCCCAACACAAGCATCAGCAAGAGAATCATAACTCAAAATACTTTGTTCTTGTTGGATGAGTTAAAACTCTCTGTTGATACGTGAAAATGTAGTAGTTCAATATTATCTCGCTTTATGCACATTAAAATTTTTCAACAAACTGACATTACACCACCATATGAATATGTTGAGCATATAGAAAACAACTAAACTCTGTGCTGATTAAAAAATTTGAAGTTTCCAGACAACTTGAAATGAACTGAGCAGTTCGGAAAAATCATGCAATCGAAACGAGCATTGTTTTTCTATGTTTCAATACAAGCGAACTCTGGAAGAAGAAACGAGCTGAATACCTGTGATGACGACATTTGCGAGGCCATCTCCATGAATAAGGCTAATATGTCTCCCCCCTAATCTCTCCCTCCCTCTTCCATAAGAAGGCAATGGCTCTATGATAGGCCATTCCTTTGGGTCCTATCATTCAAAAACATAACATAATTGAAGCAGCAGAAATTTAAAAAAAAAATGATATTGGCAAAAGACATTATCATAATACTGATCAAAATGAAGCAGAAAAAAGAAAAAGCTAATAACTAGTTAATGCTTGCTGACTCGATTACATACTACTCACTGCTGTATCACACATGCTTTGACTATTTCTTTGCAGAATTGCAGTAAAGAAAAGCAACAAGGCACTTGCAAGAGAAACCAAAAGTACACATCAGAGAATCTAGACAAAGTGTCATGCAGTTTGATGGATGCTCAAATGGGGTCCTTAGCATCATCAGCATCAACCTAACCATGTTTTCTCTTTTGTAAGAAAAGGGCTAAAAAAATATTAGCTGCAAGCGTTATAACCGTGACCTAACTACTTCACAAATATTCAAACATGCCAAAGTTTATTCCCATTTGCAACCTAAAAAAGATCAACTACAAAAGCATTCTTTCTCTTCACATCTTCCCAGGTCTACCATCGAATTACTGTAGATCCATTAACACAAGCTTCATGTTAGAAATCATAAATAAATTTTTTCATTAATTCAGGAGTTTGGATGCTTAAGACACGTTAGAAATCCATTGGAAAAGGAAAAGCTGGTCAGAGAATGCATTTTCACATAAAAAAACACCCAGAAAACAAAAACAAACGAAAAAAGACAAAACATCCTTTATCAAAATCAAAATACCTGAGAACCCAAAATAACAGCACCTTCTTCAAGAAACAAAGTGAAATTACTTGTCAAATTAAAACTCCCGGTAACCCATCTTCCTTCGGGCACATTCAACTGGGCCCCACCTCTCTCCCCGAAACGTTGCACGTACCTCATCGCCTTCCGAAACGCTTCGGTATTAGACGTTTTCCCATCACCAACCCCACCAAAATCTTTTATCGATATCACAGCTTTTCTCTCTGGCAACTCTCCGAAGAACCCCACACAGGTTCTTGAATCGGCCACGATATCGTCTTTCGACGTCGAAGAAGTAAATGCAATCTTTATCGGGTAGACGGTCTTGGATGTGATTTGAAAGGATAAAAGAGCTAAAAGGGTGATCAAGATAAGAAGTGGTGGCCAATAAAATCTTGATAACTTGACCATCATTGCATTACCACCAAGAACAAAACTTTGCTTCTCATCAAAATCCATTTTCTTTAACATGCATGCAAATAATTCAAACACCAAAAAAACAAGAACACGAGAATCAAAGGCTTTGTGGGGGTGCCTAGAAGCTAGCAAAAACATATATAAAATTAATGGCAATTCTTGTTGGTTTCTTGGAACTAAATATATATAAATAAAACTAAAAATATAGAAGAAATTTTATTCTTGGCAAATAGAATACTTTTAAGTTAAAGAGTTCGAACACCGTGTGCTAGAGAAGCGGCAGCTGTAAGAAGGAAAGAAGACGCGGACAGGAATGTGAAACTGGAAACCGAGGAGAAGAGGAAATCTATGCTAATTTTAATATCCAAGCAGAAGACAAGAGTTGTGTATGATGCCAAGTTGGCGTCTTTTAGTGTGTATTCGGCAACTGGCAGGTTTAAGAAAAAAATCATAAACTATAGTTTTTTTAATTAATAATTAAAAAAATTGTTTGGTAAATATCTTAAAACTTATGGTTTTAACAACACGTATCATCATATTACATCAAAAAACAAACTGAGCTCTTTTTAATTAGAAACAGGAAGTAATTTACTGTTATTTGTTGAATATATCTAAAAGAGCTAGGGAGTTAACTCACCGACGTGGCTTCTTCCTTTTTTTTTTC
>Ga0325403_1001843_pt1 | contig 18197 bp, 11 predicted proteins | sample PopdelMetagenome_19_FD_205665 | JGI IMG/M metagenome (GOLD analysis project Ga0325403, IMG submission 205665) | Populus deltoides microbial communities from Bellville, Georgia, United States - Xylem-PdKOR-R4 | ecosystem: Host-associated > Plants > Phyllosphere > Stem > Wood/Secondary xylem...
GTGTTCATGTTAAGATCATGTAACTCTGCTGGGATTTGATGACAAATATGTGCTAGAATTGAAAATGCATGTGTGTGTCCATGTTAAGATCATGCAACTCTGCTGAGATTTGATGACGGATTATGTACTAGAATTGAAAATGTATGTGTGTGTTCATGCTAAAATCATGTGACTTTGCTGGAACCTAATGACAAATTAAAGGAAACTGAAATCAACTAAGAGGACAAGGAAACATAGATGAAATGAGGTTATTTTCCAGAACATCTAACAAAGAAAAATGAATAAAATGGAAAGAACAAAACATGATACAGGGTCGACCATAGCTATGGGGTTGGCCAAAATGCATTGTGTAAGAGAATGCATGTGTGTGTTCATGTTAAGATCATGTAACTCTGCTGGGATTTGATGACAAATATGTGCTAGAATTGAAAATGCATGTGTGTGTCCATGTTAAGATCATGCAACTCTGCTGAGATTTGATGACGGATTATGTATTAGAATTGAAAATGTATGTGTGTGTTCATGCTAAAATCATGTGACTTTGCTGGAACCTAATGACAAATTAAAGGAAACTGAAATCAACTAAGAGGACAAGGAAACATAGATGAAATGAGGCTATTTTCCAGAACATCTAACAAAGAAAAATGAATAAAATGGAAAGAACAAAACATGATATAGGGTCGACCATAGCTATGGGGTTGGCCAAAATGCATTGTGTAAGAGAATGCATGTGTGTGTTCATGTTAAAATCATATAACTCTGTTGGGATTTGATGACAGATATGTGTTGGAATTAAAATGCATGTATGGGTCCATATTAAGATCTTGCAACTCTGCTGGGATTTGATGACAGATATGTGCTGGAATTGAAAATGCATGTGTGTGTCAATGTTAAGATCATGCAACTCTGCTGGGATTTGATGACAGATTACATACTGAAATTGAAAATGTATGTGTGTGTTCATGCTAAAATCATGTGACTTTGCTGGAACCTAATGACAAATTGCGCGTCTGCAACAAATTAGCATTCACTGCCGAAAGTGTGTTCTGTAGCGAATTTGTGGTTCGCTGTTGAAATTGAGTTATCTGCAGCGAATTAGCGTTTGCTGCAGAAAGTGCATGTTTTGTAGTGAAATTATGATTCACTACCGAAATTGAGTTGTCTACAATGAATGCCAAAAGTGTGAGTCTGCAGCGAATTTATGATTCGCTGTCAAAATTGAACTATCTGCATCAAATTAGCATTCGCAGACGAAATTGTGTTGTTTGCAATGAATTAGCATTCGCTACTAAAATTGTGTTGTCTGCAGCAAATCAGCGTCCGCTGCTAAAAGTGTGTTGTCTGCAGCGAATGTGTGATTCAATTTCGGTAGCGAATCAATGTTTGTTACCGAAAGTGTGTGTTTTGCAACGAATTTGTGATTTGCTGCTGAAATTAAGTTGTTTGCAGCGAATTAGCATTCCTTGCTAAAAGTCTATTGGCTGCAGTGAATTAGTGTTTGCTACCGAAGTTGTGTTATCTGTAGCGACTCAGTGTTCGCTGCTGAAAGTGTGTTGCCTGCAGTTAATTTGTGATTCGCTGCCGAAACTGAGTTGTCTGCAGAGAATTAGCGTTCACTACCAAAAGTGTGTGTTTCACAGCGAATTTCTAATTCGCTGTCGAAATTGAGTTGTCTACAGTGAACTAGCATTCGCTGCTAAAAGTGTGTTGGCTGGAGCGAATCAGCGTTCGCTGTCGAAGTTGTGTTGTCTATAATGAATTAGTGTTCACAGCCAAAAGTGTGTTGTCTACAATGAATTTGTGATTCGCTGCCAAAAGTGAGTTGCCTGTAGCGAATTAGCATTCACTACCGAAAGTGTGTTGGCTGCAGCGAAGTAGCATTCACTGCTGAAATTGAGGTGCCTGTAGCGAAATAGTTTTCGCTGTCGAATTGTGCAGCCTGCAGCGAAATATGAGGATCGTATGAAAGAAAGAACTAGTTATGTAAAATTGATGTTCAGCACTTGGGTATAAACTCATGTTGATAACAAAACTAGGACAAGAATGCAAACTCATGAGTATGGCAATATGTAGTAACGTAAATGTATGAATATGAAAATATAATATTGTGGGCATGTAGTATTGATTTTTCGTCTTTTAAGAATGTTGATTTATGAAAGCTATATCCATATGATGCCATGATAAGAAAGGGAATCTAATGGAATGTCATTGTGAGAAGTATTGAGAACTAAAAAAAATTCCATCGATTTTGGCTTTGAAAAAGCCGAGTTGTTACAAGGTCATTTTTTATATCATTTGGTCTAGTTTTCAATTCTGGTATGTAAAAAAAATTGTTTAATGGGTGAGATTTGCGTCAAGTTTCAAAACATGATCCTTATTATTTGTTTTTTTCTAAATCTTTTTGTTTATATTATAATTGGGCTATTTAGGAGTCAAGTAATTGTTTTTACTAATTTTTGCTTCTTTTTTATTTTGTGTCTTGGTTTCGTCCACAATTCATATGAATTTGCTTTGTTACTCAATAAATCATAATCGTAGTTTTGTTTTGCTTTGTTTTTAGTATATTTTTTGATTCTTGAGTCTAAAAATTATAATTGGATTGCACTATGGAGACTACTGACTTTGATTTTTTTATTTTAGCTCCTAAAGAATCAAAAGAAAGCAAGTTGTAAAGTAAAAGGCATAGTGAGCTTATTAGAGTGGAAAACTTTGTTTTTTTATGTGAAACACAAAAGGTGTAAGGATATATTTTGTGCTACTAACAAAATTTTACAGATTCAAAGAAATTCTAAAAACGAATCAATGACACAAAACACTGACGTTACTTTCCAATTACGAGCCATAGGCCAACAACTTGAGCTCTTGTCTAGGATGTACAAGTATCTGAAAGATGAGGTGAATTTGATAATGCATTAGAATAGTGGGGCTAATCATCGAAGAAATACGATTCTAAGGGCTGTGCGGAATGTCATATCTAATTTTGAAAAGTATGTTGATGAAAATGCAAATGCATGTGAAGATGACTATGATTTTGCATTTGTTGGCCAAGGAATTAGGTTTCAACTAAATAGGGCTACGAGGAATGTGAATTTTAATGGCATGGGGAATTATAAAGATGTGGACGGCGACTTGGACTCCGTTAAACTTAAAATTCCTAACTTCCAAGGTAAAAATGATCTCGAGGCTTATTTGGAGTGAGAGAAAAAGGTAGATTGGATTTTTTATTATTACCATAGCTATTCTGAACAAAATAGAGGGAGGAATTATGAAGGGAAAAAATAGGAGAGGCCGGTTGCATTGAAAGAGAGGGGGAGCTAAAAATCTTCAACCAAATCAGAATTTCAACCCAAATTTTCTCCAGCTAAGAGACCAGCTGCATGCAAGGAGAAGGAAAGTTAAAAATATTCAACCAAATCAGAATTTAAACCCAAATTTCCTCCAGTTAAGAGGCTCTAAACCAATTGTGAACATCAATTTTGAAATTTTAAAATTAGGGTTCTTATTGAAATTTAGGGGAATTGCAGAATTTGTTGGAATTAGGATAATTAAAGTGTTATAAGTTGCCTTGAACATGAAATCATGCAAGAATACCAAATAAGAAAATCAATGGACAAGGGACATGAGTGGCCGGGCATACGAGGGTAGAATGGGGGAAAAGGACTTCTGAATTTTGCTTGGTGAACCTTTATAATATATTGTTATGATGTGAACAATGGGTAAATGAGACAAACAATTGCATTGAAAGGAAAAGGGGACCCTTTATCCCCTTAGACCGAGTTTCGGCCAAGACCAAATGGAAAAAAGGGAGGAAGATTTTTGGGATATCATGTGTTAAGGATGCATGAATTAGGTGTGGAAGAAAGTTTACTAAAAAGGGAAAGCATGATAACTTGGTAGTAAGGGACTTCATGAGTCAAATGCGTGTGTTACGTGAGGAGGAAATGAGGGGTATTATCATTACATACATATCTTAGGATAAGTTATGAAATGTAGAAATAGTTTTCTTGAGAGAAGAAAGGGAAATGGAGATAATTGAACGTTCATCTAAAAACTGTTGATGAAACTTAGCAGATTCATCACCCTGATTCCATAGAGGATTTGGGCCTAAAAATGATGAAATTAAAGGAAGGCTTCTCATAGTAGTTATAGCCAAGGATGTTAACTTTCCAACAAGTCTAACCTCGCTTAATTTGAAGCTCTAGAACTCCAAATATAGATAAGTAATGAGGAGAGGTCGAGCTGCCACCTCTGCTAACAGATTCAGCAAATTACAAAATAAGAAAATTTAGTCATGTTAGGGGTAGAATTTGGTTTCCTTTTTTTTGGAAAATATATAGCGTTATGTCTTGATGTTTGAAAGAAAATAAACCATAATTGAAATTGAAATTGAAATTGTGATGTTAGTTATGATTTCATAATGAACCGTAATCTTAAGCGATGTAATGGAAATGTAAATGTAAGAAAAATAGTTATAAAAGAGGGAATAAACGTTGTCGGTAATATTATTGTTATTTTGAAAAATGTGACATGAGTAAAGAATAATGTAGTATGCTTGTGGATTTAAAAGGAACCGTAGGGGGGGCATAACAACAGTAAGGGAACGCGAGCCGAGCTTCTACAGCAGGTAGGTATTCTACACCTATATCTTCCTTAAATGTTGGTAATTTTAGTAATCTATTCAATTCATGGATCTTGTGCCTGCGGATGAAACCAAAAGGAGAAAAGATAAAATGACATGAAGATTTGATTTATGGACCCGAATGAGAGTTATGAATAGTGGAAATGAATTCCCCAAATAATTATTTTTTGGATTTGATTAGCCGGTCCCAAATATGGAAGGCTAATGATGTAAGTAAGGTTTGCTAACATCGTCATGACCATTGTCGAAAATGAGGAATACTGAATTTGATTAACTATTCAGGTTAAGAATAGTTAATGATATCAACGGATGATGTTAATATCGGCAAACCTATGAAACTTGATTAACTATTCCTGATGTGAAAGCTAATAATGTTAAGAATCCTTGATATCGACATTCCCGAAAATATTTCAAGGTATAATAAAAATTGATTAACTATTTCGAGTTGGAAATAGTTAATGACATCAATCGGCTGTATTGATGTCGGCATTACCATAAATGTGGTTAGTCGGTCCCAGCGAGGGCAACTAATGACACCAATAAGATTCATTGGTGTCGACATTACTTTCCCCATGTTTTGGGAAGAAGTGGTACGATTGGTATTCTCGGTGGAGAATAGTTTGATAATATTAATGAAATGGGAAGGTTTAATGATTCCTGGAAGGAAAAATTTTGAAGTATTGGAAGGAGATTATGTGGGAAACTTTAAGGAACTATGATAATGTGTAGCATTGATACACACACACACACATATAAACATGTATTGTTTGATTCTTTTTCTCTACGATGTTATTGCTCTTAATATAATTATTTCCAAATATTATGTTGGTACAGGTCCATCATTTTCATGACAGAAGTAATATTTTAGATCTTCTAGCTTTTCTTTTGTGTTATTTAAAAACTAAATGAACAATGATGTATTTTGTCTTTCAAGGAACTATATGACTTGAATTGTAATAGTATCCTTTAAATTAAATGTCCGAACATAAATTGTATTATTATCTACTTAAGATCTTAATGTATGTTTATTTTTGTTTATCTAAAGAATTAATTTTATATCCGATTTTAAAAGATAGATATTTGAAATGTTGTGCTTGTACTCTCGAATGATTTGATGTTGGAGACTTATAATGAATGGGATATGGTTGAACAATGGATGATAGATGTGTACAAAATAATTGTCGATAACTTGGGACCTCCCGGTGTAGGGGAGACTCTGCTGAAATTTCGATAGAAATTTCGGTAAACCTTGTATGAAATTGGAAAGACAAAAAAACATTTCACCATATTTTCCTCTCTTTATGATTGATGTGTTGGTCCCTGAAATAGGGATGTTACAGATTTTGTACCCGAAGCTTCAATTCCTAACCGATCAACCTATAGAAGATTTCCCGAAGATACGAAAGAGTTTCAAAAGCAAGTTGATCAGTTGATGGAAAAGGGGTATATTTATGAAAGTATGAGCTCATGTGTTGTACATGTGCTACTTGTAATTAAGAAGGATGAAATTTAAAGAATGTGTGTTGATTGTAGAGCCATCAACAACATAATGGTAAAGTATAGACATTTCATTCCTAGGCTTGATCACATGTTAGATGAATTACATAGATCTTGTATTTTCTCTAAAATTGACTTAAAAAGTGGGTACCATCAAATTAGGATAAAAGAAGGTAATGAGTGGAAAACAACATTTAAGACTAAACATGGTTTGTATGAATGGTTAGTAATGTCGTTTCAACTAACAAATGCACCTAGTACATTTATGCGTTTACTGAATCATCTGTTATGTGCTTTCATAGGTAAGTTTGTGGTTGTGTATTTTAATGACACTCTGATCTATAGCAAGAATTTAATTGAGCATCTTGATCATGTGTGTAATGTGTTGCATAGTGAGAAATTGTATGCTAATTTTAAAAGGTGTACCTTTTGCATGGAGAAAATTGTGTTTCTTGGCTATGTTGTAACTGTACAAGGTATCAAGATGGATGAGCAGAAAGTTAATGCCATCCGGGACTGGCCTACATAAAAATTGATAAGTGAGGTAAGGAGTTTTCATGGGTTAGCTAGTTTTTATAGGCGTTTTGTGAAAGATTTCATTACATTAGCTGCACCTTTAAATAAAGTTGTTAAGAAGTCGATTGAGTTTAAATAGGGGGAGGAACAAAAGTTGGTTTTTGTTCTTTTAAAAGAGAAATTATGCTTTGCATGCACCTGTTTTGGCTTTACCTGACTTTATAAAAGCATTTGAAATACAATGTGATGCATCTGAAATAGAAATATATGTTGTTTTGACGCACGATTGGAGACTTATTGCGTATTTCAGTAAGAAGTTAGGTGGAGTGACCTTGAACTATCCCGCTTATGACAAAGAACTATATGTGTTGGTAAGAGCACTTAAGACATGACAACATTACTTGTGGCCAAAAGAGTTCGTAATCCATTCAGATTATGAGTCTTTGAAGCATTTGAAATGACAAGGTAAGTTAAATACAAGACATGCAAAATGGGTTGAATTCATTGTTATATAATTAAGTAAAAGCAATGCAAAGAGAACATAGTGGCTGACGTACTTTTATGCATGTATATTCTTCTAAACACCTTGAATACTAGATTGTTAGGCTTTGAATATGTGAATGCATTATATGCTGATAATTCTGACTTTGCTGAGATTTATAATACATGTGGATATTCAGCTTTTGGTAAGTTTTATTTGATGAATGGTTATATGCTTAAAGAGAATGGATTATGTGTTCCTGTTAGTTCTTTGCATGAATTTCTTGTTCGTGAAGCACATAGAGGTGGTTTAATGGGTCATTTTAGGGTTGCAAAAACTGTGGATGTATTGCATGAACATTTCTATTGGCCAAAGATGAAAAGGGATATGCAACGAAATCTGTGGATAGTGTATTGCATGTAGAAAGGTAAAATCTAGAGTACAATCTCATGGACTACATACACCATTGTCTGTGCCTACTGGACCTTGGGTATATATCTTTATGGACTTTGTTTTAGGTTTACTTATGTCAAAGAAAGGTAAAAACTCTATTTTTGTTGTGGTTGATATGTTTTCTAAGATGACACATTTCATTACATGTCGTAAGACTGATGATGCATCTCATATCGCAAACTTGTTCTCTAGGCAGATTGTACGTTTGCATGACATTCCTAGGAGTATAGTGTCAGATCATGATGTTAAGTTTCTTAGGTACTTTTAGAAGACTTTATAGAGGGAAAGTTGGGAACTAAGATTTTATTTTCGACAACTCGACATCCTCAAACAGATGAACAAATTGAGATAGTGAATAGAACTTTATCCCAATTTTTGCATGTTGTTATTCAAAAGAATCTGAAAAGTTAGGAAAAATGTTTACCTTTTATTGAGTTTACTTATAATAGAGATATGCATTCGACCATTGACTTTTCTCCTTTTCAAATTATTTATGGGTTTAATCCACTAACTCGTATGGACTTAATTCCTTTACCTTTTGAAAAAAAGGATAAGTTTAGATGGTGAAAAGAAGGCAAAGATGGTGAGACAACTTCATGATGGAGTTCGACTATAAATAGAGAAAAAGAACAGATTGTACACTTTTGAAGCAAATAAAGGGATAAACAGGTGATTGAGTTTGGGTGCACATGCATAAGGAACAATTTTCTAACAAACAAAAATCAAAATTATAGCCTCGTGGTAATGATCCATTTCAGGTTTTAGAGAGGATCAATGACAACACATACAAAATTGATCTTTCGGGTAAGTAAGTGTTAGTGTTATCTTTAATGTTGTAGATCTTACTTTGTTTGACACGGGTTTTAATTTGAGATTAAATCATTTCGAAAATAGAGGGGATGGTGTGGATCAGCTCACAAATATCAGCAAAGACCCATTACATGTGTCCAAATAGGCCATTGACTCGGTCTAAGACAAAGACATTGAAAAAGGCATTAAATGCATTGGTTCTGAAGGTTTCAACCAAGTCAAATTTGAAGGATCCATTGGAGTATCAATAGGAGGCCTTAGTACATCTTATCCATGTGCAAGAGAGGCCCAATCCAACCTTGTTTAGGCCATGAGGTTTTGGCATTAAGACTGGTAATTTTCTAAATTTTTTACCAGCCTTATCCTTTTGATGTTTCTATGTGTTTTATGGATTTCTAATTAGTTTTGGACTTCCTATTATAGGAGGAGAAAACATGGTAAAGGAAACAAAAGAATCCAACTACAACTTGGAAACAATATGGGTGGCTACCTTTTCCTTTAGTTTCTAGGATTAATGCACTGCATGGAAGGCTATAAATAAACCTTGAATCAGTTCTGTAATATTTTATTTCCTTCTCTTCTTCTCACGACAGAACATGGATTTAATATTATGAACTTTATTTTATTTTGTTAACTATAGCCCAAGGCTTGTTTGATCTTAATTAATATTTTATTTTCAACTAAGATCCAAGGCTTGTTTGGATTAGGTTATGAGCTCTTTAGTTTAAAGTTTTTGGATCAGTTTTGTAAGTAGGCCAAATCAGTCAATTAGGATATATCCATTAAGAGTTAATTTCTCAAGAACTATTTAAAGTCATGTAACCTAAATTTCAGCAGCCATTGATGAATAATACTTTTGAATTTTTTAGTTTTAACGTGTGAGAGTGATTCTTTTATTCTTCAGTTCTTGAACGAACTGAATTTGAATTATCGAAGAACAACTGGCTTCGTGGTGTCATTCTACTTTATTTTAATATATGTTGGTATCTTAAGGCATGTTTTTATTGTGTTATACTCATATCAAACCTATTTCAACTTTTTAAGATCATATCTTAATCTTGATTGTGAGTTGCGTGATCCAAATTATAAAGCCATGGCTTAAAAGTCATGCATGAAATTGTTTTGGTGTAGAATTTGACAACCTGATAACTCGAGCACAAAAAGGTTTGGGCTGAAAAGATAAAGAGGACTAACATTTAGTTGTAACCAGGAAAGTCTTAAGTACCTTGGATTACAAAAATCCACGTGGTGAGCTTACAGATAACATCTGCCTTTGAATTTAATTAGGTTGTTGATCAAAAAAGGTAGCATCAAAATCATGCAACTTTTTGCCTCTTATTTCCATCTTTATATGTCTAGATTTTATTTTGGAATCTACTACAGTTTCATGAATAGCAAGTCGCATATATTATTTGCAACTCATTCACGTATTGTATATAGCATTTATAACTCTTATTTAGCTGATGTTGTTTGTGATTTCATTTGAAATTTAAACCTAAAAATCATTTTCTTTTTTTTTTGTTTCTTTCCTCCTCTTTCTCCTCAATCACCTAAAAACACCCACATCAACAATACATCACTCATCTCTCTCTAGCCCTAGATCAACGTCCATTTCTCTCTCTCTCCACTGCAACGACTTTCTTTTTCTCACTTACTATATATATATAACTTAATTTTGGACCCCTTAAATTTGTTTTATAAAAGGTGTATATTTTTTTTATTAAAAATCCAAAAAAAATAAAAGATATAAAATTTAAAAATATTTTTGGGACACAAGGAGATAAGCTTTCGAACTGCAAAAGACCAAAATACCATAAGAATAGTTAGATTGGGATGTTTTGACAAGATAAGATGAAGAAAGGAAGAAATTTGAGGTTGAAATCCAAATTTGATCAAAATTGAAAGAATTAATTAAGTCTAAGGAATTAAGTAAACTTTTAACAAGTTTAATTGACTTATTTAAGGACTTAATTGAAGAAAAATTAAGTTTGAAAGTTAAATGGACAAAAATTGAAAAATTTAATTAAGTTCAATGACTTAATTAAACTTCTAATGGGTTTTGTGGATTCAATCAAAGACTCAATTAAAAAATCAAGTTTGGAGGCCTAATTCGGATCAATTCGCAAAGATTAATTGAAAGATTAGGGATACAATTAAAACTTTGAAATGCTAAATTGGTGTAATCATGAGGTTAAATTGAAATAAATTTGATGTATGAAGTTCAATTGAGAACCACATTGAAGAAATCTAAAACCAATAACTACTTTGTAAAACACGCTAAAATTTGATGGTCGAATTGAAGAAAGATAAGGATGAAATTGCAAGGAATACAAAAGATTATGGCTGATTAGGCACTCCATTGCAAAGTGTCAAGGGTTCAAGGACTAAATTGAGAAAGACCATAATTTCATTATTTATTATTTTCTTCCCCTAAAACAAAAGAACAAAGATGCTTAAGTGCTCACCTTTTAGTTCTAATTGCTCCCTCACCTCTTTATATACCATACAAATCTTATATCAATTTATATTATAGTATTTTTAATTCACTCTAAACCAAAGTTCCAGTTTTTATTGCATTAAAAACAACTACAAATTCTTTCCTAAAAACACCACCCAGATCTGTTTTTTTTTTTACAAAAATAATCTTGTGTCCTCCCTTGTCAGTTTTAGGACAAGCTTTTGTCTTAAACTTTAATAAATGGCTGGGATCTATTTTTTAATATCAAGGGTCGAGTTCTCGTCAACCCAAGAGCCCTAGAACCTCCTCATCTCTCCCATTAAAATCTCACAAAACCCTAACCCAAGCAGTCCAATACCAGCGAAGTCTCCTCCTGAGCAGCAACGAAATCCTTCACCATGAGTAGCGGAAATTCCAAGACCAGCTACCTCTCGTCAGTCTCGCTAGCAGAGGTTGTGCTCCTCAGGCTGTGACCGTCATATCTCTCTCAGCAACTCCACCGTCAGCAGAGGTTTGTTCTCCTCATTCACGCCATCAGCTTCATTTGAGCAGCAGCAGCAGAGGTTACTCCTCTCAGACCAGCAAGATCGTGAACCACAGTAGCACATTATTCCTTCAGCAGTCTTAGCTTTCCTTCGATCTTCATGGAAGGTACAACGTTCGCTAGCTATGTAATGACTGGTGTTTTGAAGTCTTATAGTGAGTTCTGGGCTGGGCTCTTATTTTTTAATTACTTTAAATTTTCAAGAACAAAATTTCATGTTAGCTTTTGTTTTTCATCAGGCCTTAAATCTCTCTTGGGCTATAACGTTTTTCTCGGGCAACACCATGGGCCCTTCTTCTTTTAATTATTTTTGTTTTGGGCAAAGTAATTCACTGAGCCCATTTCGTTTTTTTTTCCTATGGATAGACTTGAATAATTGGGCTGGCATTTAATTTAGAGTCTCTAAATTTTATTTGGGTTTTATATGTGTGATATAGGCTAATGAATGCTTTGTTTGTACTTAGATCCTAGCATAAGTTTTGGATTAGATGTGTTGGTTTTAGTTTCAGCCAGAGAGCCCAGCCATGCGGGCGGGCTGGGCTAAGCCTATGAAAGGCGTTAAGGCCATGTTTAACTTGACAAAAATTTTTATCAAAGCAAAATGCAATTTTTGGATTCATAAGGCTTGTTTTGCAAATATACCCTAAGAAAAATTTCAAACTTTGCATTTCTATTTTTTGTAGTGTTTTTCCAAACATAGTCTTAGTCTAATTTTAATATATTTTCAAAGTTTTGAAAGATCATTTTGTAATTAATTTTGAGTTTCTCGTCTTTTTTTACCCTCTCATATTTGATATTTAGAATGGCGATCTCCACACAACCAGTATTAAATAAATAATTTTTTTTTTGCAAAAACAACAAAAATTTTCTTTTAAAAAAATGCATTTAAATATTTTTATTATATATGGACAAGTCTCTCAAAAATAAAGTATATTTACATATTTTAGCATATTAAAAAAAATCACAAAAATAGTCTTCATTTTTACATGAATTTTTAGGTTTAGTAATCAGTTTATTAAAGTAATGAGAACTTAACCTATGTTTAAAAAAAATACCAAAAAAATTATTTTTTATCCCAATATAAAGGATTATAAACTTATATGTAAGATGTATTCCCAATATTAAAAAAGAAAAAAAATGCATTTTAACTCTAAAATGGTTAAGCTTTAAACTTATAAGATAAGGACTTCCTTACCGAGAAAGACTTTTCTTAAATTTTAGATAGATCAAAAGTTAGAAAACACAACAATATCTCAATTTATATGAGACAAATACACAATGCAATTATTTTAGGTAAAGTGTACTGAGAGTGATACATCTTTCTTATACACAAGCAGTCCTCTTGTTAAGACTCTAAGACTTGTTAGAGTTCATAGTGACCAAAATAATATGTGTCAACTCCATCCCTTTTTTATTAATAAGAAACAAAAATTTCTTATTCTTCCCCCATCACTAAAGAGATCTTGACTTGGGAAGATAATCGCCGCAATACCATACATGTGTAACATGGCTAAAATAGTTCATTTTAAAACCCAAAATGGTAGGCTAATTAATTGTAAATAAATAAGGGGGAAAACCAAAATTTTATTTCTTCTCATAAAAACATCCAGTTAATAACAGAGAAGAGAGAAGAATAAAAAAGAAAATTTGGGATTAATTGAAGGAAGGAGCTGAGAAAAGAAATTAATTAAGAAAGAACAAAAATAATGATTCGATTCAACACAGTTAACCCACAAAACTCATGATTCAGGTCATGAGATTGAGATAACACTATATAAATCAAATCAAGATAAATTATTTAGCTCAATACCCAATAAACTCAATATTAAAGGATAAAATTAAAAAAAATAAAAATTATGAAGTACAATACCTAGTTGGAGGATGAAATTTAAAAATAAATAAAAAATAAAAAATCCCAAAATATTTTAAAATTTAAGGATCAAAATGAAAAAAAAAACTTTTCAGTATTTATTGATATATGAAATGCCAAGGCTTTCCAGAATATGTTAATGAGGATCAAAATAATGCAATAGATTATCAAAAAATAAAATAAAATAAAGGTGAACTTGACTTAGCTTTTTTTTTTTTTAATGATAAAAATACTTTCGAATTAACCGAGACTAAATTCTTCTTTGAAAGGATATTAAGAGTGCACACCTCATATCAGCTAGGTGCTTTCAAAAGAATTTTAATAAAACTCCATGGGTGTTTTGAACTCAAGAAATTTGAGTATACCTCGTTGACCACCAAGCCAATCCTATGGAGTTAAATGTAGACTTAGACCAATTTACATGTTAATCAAAACTATGTTCTTTTTCTAGATAATTTTAAAGACACTTCCATGCACAACAACCTCGTACATTCAAAGAAATTTAATAATTTTTCATAGGTGATGTCCCTGAATTTGAATCTAAGAAATCAACAAAGAAATTTAATAATTTTTCATAGGTCAATCCCATCAAAGTTAAAGTAGGCTTAGATAAAATGCAAGATAAAAAGTGAAAATCAAAGGGCCTCAAGTTGATGTCCATATGTTAATAATGTGGATAGAACAAGATGTTAATATAAATTTTAAGCTTTTGATCCACTTGCATGTCAAAAATGGGTCAATTTGTAAGATAATAAGAGTAATAATTAAAATTATTAAATCTATTCCGGTTCAGCTCGGGTCATGATCTAAACCAATTCTTGGTTTGCATGTTGGGTGAGTAACCCTAAACAATCATTTATTTTAAAAAAATTAAAATGATTCTGTTTTTAGAAAAAAAAAATAGTTTGAGTAAACTATTTTTGAAATCTGCTCCGGTTTGGCTCGGCATTGTTTAATAACTGTAGTATTAATATTCTAAAGTTGTCCGACTGATCATGGCATGTTTATGGCAGCCTTCAAAATTGATCGTGAATTTGTGTCAAAGCACTGATCATTCAAATCAATATGGACTAAAATTGAGAGGCTATGGGAAATTAAAGGACACCTAAATTTATGAGATGTTAGAACATTGCAAGCTCTCCTCAACCCATGAGACAACGTTGCCAAGGAAACATAAGGGACATCAATAAACTTGTGTTTGAAGCTGGGATTTATTACTAGAAAATTAATAAATATAAATAAAATTATTATATTAATATATTGCGGTGATATTTATTGATCAAATTTTTTATTATTAAATCTTTCAGTAAATATTAAAAAGAATATTCTCACGGTATATATCAAGGAAGTCATAGTAGAACAATAAAATAATAAAGTCAAAAAGCACGATGATGTATAAGTTCTACAAACAAAGTTATCAAAGAATTACTGCTACTGTTAACTCACTGGTGAAATTATTGATGATATTCTGTCGGTAATATGTAATTTTACTAATGTAATTACATAAGGTTCTTTTGTCAGTGATATGTTACATTGTACCGAGAGAATTATCGATGAAATGAAGTGGAATTATTATTTTTTTGACGTGTATTTTTTATTTGTAAAGTTATCGGTAAATTTATTAATGATAGATTCACAAACAAACTAGAAATGACTAACGGGTATTTTTTTCTGATAGATTTTTTTTTTTGTCAATGATCATATTGCTAAAATAATTATAAATAAATTTTTAGTATAAATTCTAATAGATATTTTCGTACATGAAACTATTACCAATGATTGATACGATGGTGATGTAATTCCTCGTTAATTCTTTGCATCCAACCTGGTTTTCAGAAATAATTACGATTTATATAGTCCAGACGTGGATGCTTTGTTTTCTTATAGGATTACAAATACGGACTTGGTCTTGATACGACTGTAAAATATACCTTAAATAATAATAATAATAATAAAAAAAAAAAACTAGTGTTGGAACAAAAAAGAAACTTGTTGGGTCTAAAGATTAGGTAGGGAAATTAGCTATAATGATCTCAAAATGGAAAAAAAAAAAAGTATAGAAGGCTGTAGCTAATTGATGACAGGCATAGTTTGCTATTATGTTCAAGAGTATCATCAATATCAATTTGAACATAATTACGTGTCGTGCCCTTCACAAACCTTGTGGATGCATGCTCATAGAGAATTTTCACAAAATTAACACATAAATATTCTATCCAGTAATAATTGACAGAAGCATAATTCAAGATATATGCACATAAATAATATAGAAGACGGTTTTCTACCTGGATCAGCTTCCATGCAGGCTATCACATGAATTTATTTTTCTTTTTTTAAGAACTATAAGATATTGTTATAAGTAGAAGTTGGCTCAAGGGGAAATCTTTAGCATATCTTAATTAACCCAAATATATAGATTTAATTGCTCATCGTGGAGGTCTACGTGGACGAGTTATATAAAAAGCTATCAACAAATTATAACAGCTTCCTTGAGCTCCTGCCCAAAGTTTAAAATTTAATAGAAATATTTTTTTATATCCAAAATTATCATCCTGCATGATGGGCCTCGATGCGTTCATGCCCAACCTCACGTTGGGGTTGGCCGTGACCGCGTCCACCTCCATGTTGGACCTGCACGTGACCGCGTCCAACTCTATTTGAGCCTCAACACGTTCATGCCCAACCCCACATTGGATCTGGATGCGACCGGGTCCATTTCCATGCAGGACCTGGACATATTATTCTTAAATTGAAAACATATTATTATTTATAATTAATAAATTTAAAAAAAATATTATTATTCATATTGAAAACATGTTACTATTTATATTATAAATTTTTATGTTATTGTTTATAAAAATAAAAAATGAGCCAGCAATATGTCCACTTCAAATGGAGAAATACATTTTTTCTCCTCACTTCAAATGGCTAAATTTTGTTTCATTAGAGTATATAAGAAAAATTAAACATTTCCACGTTTGCACGAGATTAAATATGTTAATCAATATATAATTATTGATTTATTTTTACAAAAAACATGTTTTGAATTTTTATTTTACACTTCAAATTAATATTTTTTTATGTTAGAAAAATAAATATTATCTACATATTTTTTTTATATTATAAATTTATTTTTTATCCTACCCACTACAAAACACAAAACACGTACAAGGAAGGTGGCTAGTTGCTATCTAAATTCTTCTATTGTCTCTAGTGTGACCCTAATACACCAAAAGAAATTTAGTCCTTTTTCGGTTCATCTTGTTAATGTAACATTCGGCATATACAGTCGGCGTGTTTGGATATAATTATAATGAAGATGCCGAGAGTATGTGACAATCATGCAGATGGTGTCCTCTCTCTATTTTTCTTAATCCACTTGATAATTAAATTTTCTTCGAAAAAAAAATATTCTGAAATTGGTGTTGGTGACATTTCCTCTATCAAATAATCGAGACCAAAATTACTTAAATAGATGTATGTGGTATTGATTGTTTTTTAAAATATTTTTTTAAAAAAATATATCAAAATTATTTTTTTTATTTTTAAAAAATTATTTTTGATATTAGCTAGTATATCAAAACGATCTGAAAACATCAAAAAATATTAATTTAAAGTAATACAAAATATATAAAAAAATCAATTATTTTTAATAATATTTCTAAAATACAAAAACAAACAAGAATTAAATTATATAAAAAATCGTCCATCGATATGAGGTCATGCATGAATAAGCCTTGCCACACCCAGTTAGGGTTCAGGAAAATCTAGCAGGCCCTTCTTTCTCTCTCAATTATGACAGATAAGTTGCCTTGCTGATTCGAAATTCTAAACCTAGATTGAGAGGCCAACTTGTCTTCACACCATTACAATATGGATACAACGACGAAAAGACTGGAAAAGGATATGTGATTTTGAGTAAAAATTATTCTTTTTGTCTCTGGGTTGAACTAAATTATATGTTTGAAAGATTTAAACTTTGTTTGTTTCTCAGATTTTTTTTTATTAAAATATTTGTTTGTTTTTTTTTGAATTCCAATATATCATTTGACAATTTAAATTCATGAAGAAAATCATATAACGAGAGATTTTAGAGAAAAATCTAATATATGTTTAATTTTCCAATTTATATTTTTTAATTATATTTTCCAATTTATCTAATATATGTTTAATTTATTTGGTATTTTTCTTGGTTTAACGCTTGATCTTGTTTTTTTTTTTTCTTATAATATCTTGCTCTTTTACGAGTCTTTGAACTGCAATGAAAGTGCTAATATTTATTTAAAAAAAAAACCACTTATATTCACTATCAACATATTTCGTAAGTCACAAACTCAAGAAGCTGTAGGCAACGATGAATTAAATCTCTCTGTGTGTATTCTTTATCTGGTATAGAACAACAAATAAATTTATTAGTTCCAAGCTATAAAAGATTTTTTTTTTTTTTTTTTTGCTGTAATTATTAATTGTGCCTTCTTGGGAGGCCAACTTTCGAGATGAATTATATGAAAATTAAGGTAAGATCAATCGAACATGGGGTCAGATCATGCTAGAGATCATTCAATCAATCAATGAATCTGCAACCAAGAATTAAATATTGATTAAATTAAGGACATGTAAAACATTGTAGTTTGCCTGAGATTACAAGATTGATAAGACACATATTTAATCATCTTTGTCTTCTTGTCTTGCTGCCTCATAAAGTTTGATATTGTGATTATCTATTTTAGTGGGTATTGTTTGATATTGTGATTAAAATATTGTTTTGATGTGTTAATGTTAAAAATAAAATTTAAAAAATAAAAAAAATATATTATTTTAATATATTTTAAAATAAAAAATACTTTAAAACATACCATCTACTGCACTCCCAAAACTTAAAATTATTGAAAGTCTTGAGCCGTGTCATTTGTGCTTGCCAGCTTCTCC
>Ga0325403_1001846_pt1 | contig 18179 bp, 10 predicted proteins | sample PopdelMetagenome_19_FD_205665 | JGI IMG/M metagenome (GOLD analysis project Ga0325403, IMG submission 205665) | Populus deltoides microbial communities from Bellville, Georgia, United States - Xylem-PdKOR-R4 | ecosystem: Host-associated > Plants > Phyllosphere > Stem > Wood/Secondary xylem...
GGATTAAATGATGAAATTGAAAGCAAATAATTTTTTTTGAAAGGGACAAGAACAAAAGTTAGAAATCAAAATAATAAGAACTAGGGTTGAAATACCAACAACATAGAGGGTCAAGCTGTAATTTTCAAGAGAGGAGAGAGAAAAGTCCACTGACAACAAATTGTCTTATAAACGCCGACACGCGTCACCCCAACAAGAAAAAGATGTAACACCACTTCCAATGACATAGTGAAAGAGCATTTTTTTAATGCCAGGAGGCGCTACAAACATCGTTCAAAGTGCGCAGGCAACTCCCACGAGGTGGCAAGTACTATATATGTAATTATACCACTTTGTTTATATATATATATATATATATATTCAGTCAAATATTAAATTATCTCAAAACTCACCTAATAATAATGGAAAAAAAAACCATTATAAAAAGACAACAAAGCTCCATGACACTAATTTTGAAAATATTGTTTTTAAAAGTATGTTAGTCGTTTGATTGTATTTTTTGTTTTTATTTTTTATATATATTCAAATACTAAGTTGTCATTTTCTGTAATATTTTAATTGTTGAACTTTGTTTTAAAAATGGGAAGATATATAATTATACTTATTCAATTTAATAATGATTAATTAATTTTGTGAAAAGATTGTCGTGACTCCAGTAACTAAGTGTGAAGTTTTTTATTTTATTTTATCTTCTGAGAAAGGTAAGGCCGTGAAACACTATGGTTTCGTTCACATGCGAGGATGTTTTTCATTTCTGTTCCAGCTTTTGTTAATTTGACGTTCTTCATGTTAATAGATGCAGTGCTCATATTTAAAATAACAATAAAGAAAAGTCGATGCTAGGCTGTTGTCACATTCTCAGGCATGGGGCCTCGAGAAAAAAAGAGAGGCACATTGGGTCATGCATAACTGCAAGGGGGCCAGTGTGCCGATCCTGTAAAAGCTTTTTTAGAGTGTGCTTGTGCTTATTTTTGATGTAGTATTAATGGGTGTGGTTTTAAAAAAATATTATTAGATGTGGTTAGTTGAATTTAGATACGTGTTTAGTATAAATTATGGTTGAGGTTTATGTACAGTAAAAAACATGTATAAAATATTTGATTGTGGTTGCTTTTCAAAAGTATTTTTTACTTGGAAATATATTGAAATAATTTTTTATTATTTTTGATATTAGCGCATCAAAATAATCTGAAAGTACAAAAAATTAATTTAAAGTAAATAAAAAAATAAAAATTTTAAAATTTTAAAACATAAAAACAAACAAAATTTTACAAAACTCAATTAAAAAAACATATAAAAACTACATTTAAAATTCGATTTTTTGATGGGCTACATTATAAAATGCAATTTGATGTCTATGTTTTTCACACGGTAAACACGGATAAACCAACGCACCTCTGCATGGGAGGGATTGTTTTTTTTTTAAATAAATATTTTTATCTAAAACCTTCAACAAAAGGAAGGGGCACTCACTTCAGTCTCCGAGTTCTTTACCTTTTCTTATCATCTCATGGAACTTAAGAGACTGTTTTTTTTTTGTGTTTTAAAAGTAATTTTGATAAATTTTGAATTTTTTTTAATTTTTTATTAATTTTAAATTAATATATTTTTAGTATTTTCAAATCATTTTGATGTGCTGATATCAAAAATAATTTTTAAAAAATAAAAAAACATCATTGACATGTATTTTGGCACAAAAAACTATTTGAAAAGCAACCGCAACCACACTGTCAAACATACTTATAGACCCTTGTGCTGGTTCAAATAACTATAATTCTGTTGCTTTTATTATATAGTTCTAATGTCTTATTATTTTTACCTGAATGACATCAAAATTTCATTGATTAAGACATAATATCAAATCCCTTATATCACTTGTATATTTTTTTTTTTTACGGAGTTCCTTTTCTCCAGTCTTTTTTTAGAAAACATACATTTTTTTAATCAATTACAATGATACAATCTAAATAAATTCAACATGTGAATATAATAAAAGAATTCGATTAAATATCATTTTAGCACAACAAATAAAAATTATACTGAGCATAATTATTTACAAATTATAAAAAATGTTTGGTTGGCTGGTTGGATTATGACACACAATGATCACCGTATAAATGAAACTTGAACTCAAATTGAATACAATACATGCCGACGGCAATCTCATTGATTGTGAAGAAAAAAAGAATAGATGAATTAGACAATCAAAGCATAATTATTTTCTAAATAATATACAGTGCTTGAAAAAATATAAGCGCTAGCAAGAAATAAAGGTAAATCTTGAAATTTAAAATATAGGCTGGAGTGTGAATGTATCTCCACTATAAATAGGAATTGGAGTGTAATTTTTGCTGCGTAATAAAAACTCATTTAAATGCTCATATTTTATCACATTACTAGTATATTAGTAGCTGCATATTATTATTAATTTTTTTTAACTATAAAAAACATTAAAAATATAGCAAATATTTTAATCATTTTGGGTCTGGCATAAACGTCTAGAGCCTGGAATGGTTACTGGACCCATAGTGTTTATGGGTCTGGTATTTTTACCAAACTCAATTACCTTGAATTTAATGTGGATAGGCAATCAAGTCAGATCCAAGATGCTAAACTGACAGATAAATCAAAAAGAAAAAAAAAACCAAAGATTCATCTAATTAAAAATTATAAAAAATTAAAATTAAAAATAAAATTATTATTATAATTCATAATTAAAAAAATCTCTTGATATACAAAGATGTTTTCATATTATTTAATTTTTATTATAATAAGTTTTTTTTTTTAAGAAAAAAAGCCAATGCATCAGATTAAAATGAAATTCTCGAGGCCTCTTTTTCCCTCTCACAAACACGATTAAAATCCTATCACCAAAAATACTAAATTAATTCAAGCCACATATCAACCTTGTTATTATAGATGTTTGTGTAATCAATTCTCAAGATCGAGGCAATAGTAAAAGGAAGTGCTCAAGATTTATTTGATGTCTGACGTGGGCATCTTAATTTAATTCCCATATTTTCTCTGCATGTTCCCCCACCCTACCTTGCATTGAAAAGTTTTTCTCTCTGAAATGTAAGACCACCGTAAAATAATAGCCTGAAACCTAACAAACGGTACGTTTTCGTCTAGAGCCCCTCCCGTCCAGCTCACATATAAACAATATTATAAAAAGGAAGAAAGATCGACCGGAGTATTATATTTCAATCTGGACTCAATGATCTTTTAATTATTGTATTTAAGAAATCCATAATTGTTTTTAAACACGGTTACAAAGTGGCATTGGATGGGATTTGTCTTGGCCCACCATCATTTTATACTTGTTTTAGTTGACTCTAATCATATAATATAGCAAAGCTAGCCTTGGTCAAATTATAATATTACGACCTACAAGATTAATTAAGAGTATATAATAATAATAATAATAATAATAATAATAATAATAATAATAATAATCACATTTGAGCAGAAGGACCAATCATCGAGGCCGATTAGGATTCGCTCAGACATTGTTTAATCAGGACACATTGTTCGTAAAATATAATGTTTAATCAAGGCCACTTGGCAAGTGGATTGCTTTGTCTGGTTTTAATATATAGTATGTACTCGTACCAACCACCTAGGTGTTGGAAACAAGCATGCTTTAGTACTTCTTTTACTAGCAACTAAGATTTTTAAATCTCTTCGTAACAATTAAGTACTGTGCAAATCCGTCGTGTGATGGAGCATGACGTGTATTCTATTATTATATCTTTTCAGTATAATATTATTCCATGGGTGCATTTTTTTCCACAGCAAAAAAAAAAAAAAAAAGAAGCTTGCTTTGATTCGAATCATTCTTGCATAAAATAATGTCTCTGCCGTCCCTTTTCTAGTACAAAGTATTATTGGATGTTTTAATATTAAAAATAATTTTTTAAAAAGAAATATATATCATGGAAATTACATGAGTGAAAGACTGGAGTTTGAGCCTGTGACACAATCGTGGCAGTCAGATCCTTCCCGGCGGTGACAACGATAACTCCAAGAGGATCAGAGTGTTTGTCCTTTCTTTTGCCGGGGGGGGGGGGGGGGTAATCCATCGCCACCCTTGCAGGGCCACCTCATGGACAGCCTGTAAATAATATTCAAAATCCCATCAGCCTTGATTATTTTGAGACTTGAAAAGGGTCTGTAATTGCAGAATCAAACTTTTTCTAAAGTTGAAAAGTGGAGTTAGGTTTGATACCATCACGAGTAGAAAATTGGGCTCAGACTCGAAACTTTAAATCAATAGCATACCAAGTTTGAAGTATTGCTGCACAAGTTATCAGATTATGGGCCATGCTTATCATTTGACTACGATGTTTTCATCAAATTTAAACATTTCCGTGCTAGCTGGACTAAAAACAAAGAATAAGAAAAAAAAAAACTACCAGCAATCACAATTAATATTATTAAAAAAAATAGGAAATAGTAATAAGAGTTTGAGATCAAGAGATTTATTTTTCCTATGATTTTAGATTCGAGCCTCTGTGGTTGCTAATATGATGGTTACTGGAGGCTTATATGGTCTTTAACTTCAGGGCCCATGAGATTAGTTGAGTTGCGTATAAGCTGGTTCGAATATCAACATTAATTAAAAAAATCCAGATAAAAAAAAAAATAAAATCCACGCGTGTTTAATGAGGGCAGGTTTCATTCTTGGGCAAATTACAAAACTACACCCACGCATCCAGTAGATTTTGATTAGGTCCCTCATTCATTGATTGCCCCGGTTTTACCCTCATATGCCCACGCTATTAAATCGTGCTAATGTCTTCCTTGTAGACATAAGTCTTTCTAGATAAATTACATGAACATTATAAAAGAACTTGAGTTTTTTATAATGCTTCACTGTTATTCACTTTAATATATTATTAAAATTTGATTAAAATTGGTTTTTTATAAGCCAAGCGAAGACGACTTTTTCTCAGTTCATGAACTTAATTAAAACATTTGGCAGGACCTGTTCTTTACTTTTCTATCACTGCCTGTGGTGTTGTTTTTTTTTCCTTTAAAAAAAAAGGCAAGAAATTAGAAAAGCGGGGAGGCTGTGGCGATATCGAGATCCGAGGCCAGGCCATCACCAGCGGATACAAGCTTTTTCAACAGCTACTGTTCACGTTCTGCGAATGGATCGTGCTTAGTTTTCCCACGTGGCTTGCCTCTGCTAAGAAACCTCTACCTGCTATCAACATTCAACACCCGCTCATGTTCACGCTCGCCTTCTAATAAAAAAAACTAATTGTTTTAACCGCCGGTCTTTTTTATTAAAAAACTTGAATATATATATATATATATATATATATATATATATTAATGTATTTTTAATATTAAAAAAATGCATAACATCATTTTGAAAAAGCTCACTACATTAAATAATCAATAAAGAGTATTTTAAGATGAAAACTGTATAACCTCTCAATGTGCATGTAAGTTTTTATTTTCCTTCTTATTCTAATCTTAATCTTACAGTTATTCCTCGTTTTATTCCATCTATTTTTATTTTATTTTATTTTTAAAGATTCTTATCTAACCCTTATCGTTAGAGTTGATCAGTTACTTAATATTGGTTATTTCCCTGAAAGCATGTTACACGAATATATGTATATATTCTGATGTGTACATGTTTACAGTCTTATTCATTAGTCTTCACATCATCACATACTAATCAATTAATTCTTATATTAGCAAAATTAACATCATTAACCTCCACTCACATGGATGACTAATTAATATTTATATTGGTGGAACCGATATTATTAGTCTCCAATCATATTAATTAATAGTCATAGATAGTATCAACATAACTGAAGTCATTAGTTTCTATTCATGTGGATGAGTAATCAATGTTGATATTAGTGGAATTGATATCACTAGTCTTTAGTCGCATAGATGACTAATCAATATCAATATCAACAGAACTAATATAATTAGCCTCCGCTAATATAAGTGACTAATCAATCATTCTCGATAAACTTTTCAATATAATCTCTTTTTTTCTTTTATCTTCTTATAGAACCATCAAACATTTAAACAAATAAAAATTACATTGGACTACTTAAATTAATAGTAATTAATGAGGTGCCAATTTTTTTCATGTTATTCAACATAATCATTCTTTTTTATTCAAAAGTTTTCAATTTTCCTTTTACCTTTCGTTGTTCAAACCCACCAACACAAACCCGTAAACTTTTCTTTCAATTTCAACCATGATTTTACCCTAAACAACATGTATCACATAGTTTAATAACTAATTCAACACAATCCAACTCAATTTCTCACTTCATTGATGCTCATTTCGGCCTAATAGAGAATTTCATTGTCAAGAGATTTTTCACCTCCTTTAAAATGCTTACATGCATCAAACACATAATTTAAAGTTATTTTTCATCATTCAAACAAAGGATTGCACAATCATTAACTTATTTAACCCCAACCCTTCAAGCCACGCATTAATTTCTATAGTTTTCTTCACAAATCAACAAAAAAAAAAGTGTCAAAACCACTTACCTATAACTTCTTTAGCAAGGTTGAGTGGTTTCCTTTAGCCATTTCATCCATTTTTCCTCTCTTTATTTTTGAATTAAACGTTTTCCCTTTACAACCCAACTTCTCAACTTTATTCCCTCTTTAAAATTGCTTTTTGGTGGTTTCTCTTTGCCATATTCACTCTCCAACACTCTTTAAACCCTAACTTGGAAGAAAATCATAATTTTATAAGGAAAATGAGAATATTTGAGCTTTATTTCTTTTTTACAGGGAAGAGATTTTTTGACTTATTTATAATAATGCCATTACTAATTGCCTTAATATTCTTTTCTGTATTTTTATGCAATAATTGGCACTACAATAAGGCCTTTCCAAGCTCCAATTTACTCGAAATTTCAATCCACGATAGAATAATATATCAAGAGATTTGTTATAAAAGTCAATCAGATCCAATTATTGGATTGAGAGATGTACTTGATATCGTAAAATCGAACAATAAGTAATTTTATGCTAAAAATCGAAATTTAATTACTATTTTATTTACTTAAATTGTCAAGATTTTTAAACGAAATTCATCAAGAACTCCCATCCATAATCATAATAAAATGTTTCTCAAAGTTTTCACGACTTTTGGTCAAATGAACATCACTATACATTGACGATCAACATTTTTTGCACGTAACATCATGCATTATTTTATTTAGATTTTTCTTTATCATTTTTCAATTGAGGATTACACTATTAACAAATTTGCACAACACAAGGTGACACATCTAACAACACAATGGAAGGGCAAATTTGTCCATTAGGAGACATCACATGTGCTGTGCAAACAACGTGGATGCCACCCATATATTAGCGCGTAATGAGCACGTGCCAATAATTTTCTTGAATAAAAGATTAATTAGCCAACAAAAAAAAAACCAAAATATCCTTCATGAGTTTGTAAATTACAAAAAAAAAAATTATGTGAAAAGATAAGAATGCCCCTAATCGCATGCTTTATTTTTTTTTCCTAAGGGTAAATATATCGTTTTATTTTATTCTAAAAGAAAATTAAAAAACCTTATGTGACTATAATGTTTTGACCTTAAAGGTAAACCAATCATTTAACTGTTATTGTTTTTTTTTTTTAAGATGAATATACCTTTTAAATTTTTTTGAATGATCAATGAAAAAAAATAAAATTGCCTCCGACATCAAGGCTTTCATTTTTTCAATTGATAAGCAAAACAATAATTTCATTGTAGCAAACCACAATAACATGTGTCTAGTGCTATAGTGAAAAACCATGCCCTATATATTTTTGGTTAGTGTATGTTTTTTTTGTGCTTTTCACTTAAATCTAAATCCAAGGTTTCGTTAGGTGATGCAACCAGAAAAACAAATAGTCTCTAAATCACATACTTTTATTTTATTTGAAAAGGTAGGAGAAGACCACCTATTTTCATAGTTCAGTACCGTTTGATTTTGCAATTAGAATTATTTTTGGATGTGCTTTAAAAATATATTTGGTTTGAAAAAAATATCAAATTGATTTTTTTAGTGTTTTCCTATGTTTTTAACTTATTAATATAAAAAAATAAAAAATAATCATTTTAATTTATTTTCGAGTAAAATATATTTTTATAAAAAATAATATACACCACAATACCAAATATATATTTCAAAGACATGGTTTGGATGACCCATCTAGAAAAATGTTTGGTTTTTTTAGTTACTTTATAGTTCATTGAGTTAATTATTTTTATTAAAATTGTATTTGTTTTTAATTTCTGAATTGACATCACCAAGTTTAAAACAAGGCAATCGGATTACGAATGAAAACACCTAAATCAAACGAATCTCACCAATTTAATAACCTTTTCAATTTAACGTAAAATCTAACTACTTAAGTTATTCTAACATGATAAATGTTTTTTACATTAAAACGAGTTTATCAACTATAACTACATTACACAACTTCTAGAAAATCCCATAGCAGGAGATGAAAGGATTGCGACCATTGCTTTTCTATCCCCTCTTATCATGGAGCCGGATGCACGCTATTTTTCTCTGGATTCAAATGGGAGTGACATCATCTTACGGCCACGTCATCAAGGCCAGAAAGTCTGAAGACCTCCTATCCTATCGGTGGTCCCCATCGCATTCTCACAACTTCCGTGACCAGACCCTGGAATGCTGCGTTAAGAATACGGACCGTCTGATTGAACCATACGGACGTCTCGGGCTTCTCCGTGAAGCACGAGGTAGTTGGTTGTGAGGTGCCAGGTCAGACTTGCTTTTGTAATTGAGTCCGTCAAAATTAAGATATGTCCACGTCGGATTCTTATTCAATGGTAGTTGTGGCTTCTATCAGCAAAACAAGCAATCTTATTCGCCAACTCGATTGCGGGTCCCGCTAAAGCACTTTAGTTGTGAAGTGGGCCTTGCTGATTTTGACCGGCTGGAGAGGTTGTTTCGGGACAGAAGCCCCACGTGATTATTATATCCTCTTTTTGTGGACTTTACGTTCATGCTCTCAATTTTCCACGGGTAACCGACTGCAGTCCACGAATAAGATATTTGTTTTCGGGGTTTCTCACGAATAAGCACTCGACAAGTGTACCTATCAGTTGAGTCCACTTAATGACCTGCAGCAACCTGAGCTTAAAACGAGTGCGCTTCACGTGGCTAAGGCGCGTGCGCGTTAGAGAAGATGCTGATCGTGAATGAAATGCAGAAAATAAATAAAATAACACGTGGCCATTCACTGGATGCAGTGGCTCCTAAATTCTACAGAGATAGGGACATTTCTGCCATGTTGGCTCTTGCCATCGCTTGCAGTCCGATTAATGTCAATCCAAAGCTAATGACTAACCCGAAGAAGAAAGTGATTAATCTGATCCGTCCATCATTGGTATGGGGTAGGTTACGCGCTGAGTGAATGTACATGATAACGTTCGCTAATAAAAGAAGAAAAAAGGGATGAGATTTATATGAGTGCCCAAAAAAGAACAACCAGTGAAAGAAAAAAACGAGAGAAGGTCAGTCAGCCAAAGCCGCAGAAGAGAAGAGAAACAGGGCAACTTTTAGACAGAAAGAGAGAGAGAGCATTAATTCATTTTCTGATAAGGTGCTTCTTGTTTGTTTCTCTTCCGGATAACATACATTTGTAGAAATCTTAAATTTTTCCTTCTTTTTGTCGCCGCCGATTATGGTGAATTTCCGGTAGCTGTTAGATATTGAGTGTTAGGAAGAGGTGGTCAAATTTATGGATAGAAATAGAGAAGGAAGGAGATCATCATCAAACATGGCAGCCTCTAACGGATTATCAAGACGGCGACAGCAGAGAACTACAAGAGATTCTACTGGTATAAAGCTTAAAGTTTCTCCAATATATATCCGAGTTAGCTGTTTATGTAACTAACTCAAATAGTCTCTCTCTGTCTCTTTTTCTTGCAGAGGAGGATGGACAGATAATGGTACAAGAATCGGCGAGGCTGAGAGATAGAGGAGGGAGTAAGAGGGAAAGAGATCGAGAATTGTTGAGTAGGAATAAGCGTAGTAGAAGAAGAGGAGGAGGGGGGGGAGATAGGTCAGTACAAGGAAGTAATAAGGAAGAAGGAGAAGAGACTACAGAAGAAAGCATCGGTTATGAAGATGGTTATGAAATTGAAGACGGAGAGGTTTCTCGGTTGCGGCCGCCGCTGGGAGCTGTAAAACAAGCTCCCGGTTCTAGAGTCGCTGCTGACGAAATGATTGGTGTCTCTGTACCTAGAAAGGCCCGGTCAGGTAAAAGAGTTTGTAGATGGAGTAGTTGTGTTTTGTTTGGATTTTTTTTTGTTGAATTAATAGTGATTTTTGGCTTTGAAGCTTCTGTGAAGAGGTCACATGAGAGTTGGGTATCAGGAAATGGTGGATTTGGTTGTGAAGACAGGCGAGCTTCGACTTCACCGGCGGCGAGCAGGAGCTTTGAGGCTGCATCACCTTCTTCGTCGATTGTTTCGGTCATAAAAAAGACGGTTTGTATTTTTCTTATGTTGATGTTTTATTTTTCTAATTTTTAGACTACATTTTAAGGATGGCGATTGTTTTTTGTGTGTGTTTATCCTCAGAAATCAAGCGGACCCAAGACTCGGCTTCCAAAAGTGTCGAAATCTTCTACAAGTTCAGTTCAGGAAGATTTTGAGATTGAGATCGCAGAAGTTTTGTATGGTTTAAAGAAGCAATCACACGGGCCTAAGAACGAGGAGAAGGCTGACAATGGTTTGCGGAAGATTGATTCAATGGATTCTAATGGAATCGTTCATGATTCTAAATCATCTCCGAATTCAAACTTTTCTCGGACATCGATACTGAGTCAAAATAATGCCTCTGCTTCGGATACTTTAATTGGTTTAGGTGAGTCTATTTAGCTTTCAGTTCAGATTTCGGTGATGGATGTTTAATGATATTTGTGTTTTGATTTCATTTCTAATGACATTTGCATCATCGAAGAAGCAAAAAATGGATGCTGATTGAGTTATGGTTCATAATAGTTTAATCGCTTCTGCAGTTACAGGTGAAAGGGAGGATGCAAAAATGGAATTTTCTGCAACGAAATCGGGGAAACCATCATTGTACTCAGAATCATGTGAGGTTTCACATGACATGGTTGCTTCTAAACTTGCGTCTGGGTTGGAGTCACAGGAGGAAGCAATGACACAACAGGATTCAAAACCGGCAATTGAAGAATCTGGGGTATCGACTAAGGAAAAATCTGTATTGCCAGAAGAGAAATCACCTGTGAGCAAAAAATTGGATGTTGATTTCTGTGATTCCGTTTTGAAAAAATCGTGAGTATAATTAGATATCTCATTTTTTTATTTTTTTTCATTTCAGATATATAATTAGATATCCCATTTTCTCATCTTTTTCCTTACTGTATCTGGTGCGTTTCTTAAGGACCTCAACCATGTCAAAGGTAGACAGCCAGCGAGAGGAGAAGTTCGAGATCGATCTGATGGTGAGGATCTATCTTGTTGCTATCCGATTACATTTCCCTTGGTATTTTTGCTGTTGAGATTTCTCAAGTCGAGTTATGGCTTTCCAACAGGCTCCTCCTCCCATGGTGTCTTCTCCAGAATGGGATGGCTTTGTTGATTTGTCTTCGAATCCTAAGCCCGCAGCCCAAGATGCGGAAATGGTGAGCATATAGTTGTTGTTGCTAATTCACCTCCCGTGTTTTAGTCAAAACTTGGATTTGACTATTTGACATTTTGTGGTATTTTGTTTTTCTTGGAACTTAGCCAATCAATTCTATATGCTGCAGAAAATGGAAAATATGGTTAAGAATAAAGAATTGGTGGACAGTCCGGTGAAGAAGGAAGGGGTTCTTTTTGAAGATAAGGTGACGAAGACAGTTAGAGAAAAGCGTGGATTAAAACTTGATTTTGAGAAGCCGAATCGCAATGTGCAGCAGAAACTGCAACCTAAAGCTACCGTTCCTAAAGTGGAGACAGCTGGTAATTCAAAGCTTCAGCTTGGTGTTCAGCGTGATGACTTTAAGAGTTGTCAAATAGCTTACGTTTTTGACCCATTGATATTATTGACGATTTCTTCCTGCACTTTTATCAGCTCAATCTGGTTCGTTGCCTTTGCCAATTGCCATACCTAGCTGGCAAAGTAGCAATCTTTTGCCTCTGGGGTGCGATATCTAGACTTCATTTTCTTGTCAATCTTTGTTTTATATATTCCTTGCTCAAAGAATTGATTTATAATTAGAAAGTAACTCATGTTTATTTGCAGATACACGACTTCCTTTCAGACAGTTGTACCCATGGATGGGACAACCAGATCATCCAAGGCATTACAGGTATCATATACCAGTTCCTTTTTCCAAAGCCTCAACCTTGACATTCATCTTCGACCTTCATTTTGAATTCTCCATTGAATTATCGAAATATGTTCAGCCTCCACAGTTTATCCCTCAACCTCGGCCAAAGAGATGTGCAACCCATCATTATATTGCTTGCAACATTCGCTTGCAACAGCAATTTACAAAGATGAACCATTTCTGGCCAGCTGCAGCTGGCTCTGCTACTCTATGTGGAGCCAATCCCAAGAACCTCAATGCAATGCCTTCTGCGGAAAACATGATAATCAGACACCCATCGCAAGGTAGCTTTCCAGTTGTGAATCTAAATTCTGCCCAGGACAAAGTGCAGGCGGTGCCAAACATTCCAGATTTTACTAGAAATGATAGAGGCTCTGAGAGTGCCACCTTCATAGATACAGCACAGAAGAAGCAGCTTGTGCTCCAACAGCCTCCACAGCCAGCCCCAGCTGGTAATTTAATGGTATGCTCTTGCCCCGTGCTACGTGATTTAATTTATTTGGTTTATTATGTAGATCCTTGCTAGGATTGTCATAAAGTTTTGCTTTCGTAAAGTTATTGATGCCTTCTGTTTTAAATTGTAGCATGGCCCCGCTTTCATCTTCTCCCTCAATCAGCATCAAGCGTCCACAGCAGCAATGACAAGTCAAACTGGGCCTTCTAAATCTGCTTCCCCAATCAACAATGAATCATTGTCTGGCAGCGCTGTAGCTGGAGTAACGACAAACTCTTCAGCATTGCCAGGGATGGCTGCAGGTGTGAGCTTTAGTTACCCAAATTTGGGAGCCAATGAAGCTCCGTACTTGACAATTCTACCAAACAATGGTTATCCAATCCCCATCTCCACTCCTGTTGGAAACCCAACATTCAGAGGTGGAACCCCTACTCAAGCATTGTCTTTCTTTAACGGGTCTTTCTACTCATCTCAGATGTTACATGCATCCCAGCTTCAGCAGCAACAACCTCAACCTATAGTCCAACCAGGACACCAGAATGCAAGTACTTCAAGTGGCTCATCATCATCTCACAAGCAACCCCAAAGTCAGCAACCACGGGGGGCACATGTTAGCACCAATAACTTTTTGACCTCGACAATGAGGCAGTCACAGCAGCCGCCAAAGACTCGTATACCTTCCCATCACACTCGGAAGCTTGATTCTGAGATAAGTGGGGAGAGCACTCCAATAATTGCTGATACCCGAGCCTCTCACTCGAAAAAGAGTGTTAATGGCCCTAATTTCTTTATTCCTCTTCAGCCAAACTTTGGTTTAATGGCTTCTACAAATGTTGGTGGCGGTGGAAATCATGGTGAAAAGCAGCAGCAGCAGCAACATCAATTGTCACAGGAAAAGAATTTAAAGGGTGGAGTAGAGCTTATCCCCTCTCAAGCATTTGCAATGTCATTCGCCTCTTTCAATGGAAGCAAGACAGCATCGAACCTTAATTTCTCAGCTATGGCACAAAATCCTACCATCTTACAAAGTTTCCCAGACATGACATGGCAGGGGTACCAGGTTGTATCAGCAGGTCAGGCCATGCAAAAGAAGAACTACCAGCTGTCTGAAGGGAAGACTGGAGGCAGTTCAACCAATCCTGACGATGGAAAAAAAGCTACAATGGGAAGGCCATCTACAAGTATTGGGCAGACACTTATTTTCGATAATTCAGCTACAACTCTTGACTTTGTGCCGTCTCCTTTCACGGGACACTGGCCTTCTCGCTCCATCACCACACCTTCAAGCATTCAAATGGCTGCTAACTCAAGCACAACTTCTCAGCAACAACAGCTAGTTCAGCTTCAGAAGCGACATATTTTGCAGCAGCCTATTGGCGCAGCCGAAAGCAAAGCACCAACATCCAGCAGCCTGCCTTCGCCCTCCATTGATGCCAAGTTTTCAAATAATACTCCCATTTTTTCTCAAACTCAAGCTCAGGGAAGTACTCCACAAAATCCCCAGTGGAAGAACTCGTCCAGAACCCCTTCCACGCAACCCCCACTTGCATCTCTCTCAGCATCCAACACAGTTCATAAGAATGCTTCCCAGCAGCAAGGAAGAGCACCACAAGGCCGTAGCCTAATATCATTTGGGCAAAGTTCCAAGTCTGATTTGCCACCACAAGGGCAACAAATATCCTCTAGTAACCATTCTCCATCTAGTGGTGGCAACTCGATAACAATTTCAAAGAATGCCAACGCTAATTCATCGGTTCCTGTTATACAGCCACAGCAGTGTGACAACTCCTCAAGTGGGAACGCCCAGAAGTCCTCCCCGGTTTGTGGTAGGAATGTGCCATCAATCTTAAGCACATGCCCCAGCCACCTTTCTGAGCTGAAGTACTAGAGTCGTTTTCAACAGAAGTCCATCGATTTGATGTGTTCGTCAAGGACCAGTTGCTCCAACTGCCATCCGGGTCTCAAATCTGGATGGTGCAAATGATGGTTGTGGCCAATTTAAAGGCGTTCTGCAATTTGCTCTGCTTCTATCATTGCTGCCCATTTTACAGTGTAATCTTGTATCATTTCTTTCTTGCTCAAATCCAAAGCCATGAGAGCTGGATAGCAGGACTAGAAAACAGTTGATTGTCTCCCTGAGGATTTTGGGGTCTTGCATTATACAAGTAGAGGGAGGCTAATTCTTGGTGGGGAACCGGCAATTGAAGACATCTGCCGGCATTTCATGGAGTAATGAACTATTGGTGGCAAGGAATTCATTGCAAGGGAGATTTTTTTACGAAGGTATAACTGTTCTTATCATACGTGGATGTCTGAGGCCACTTTGCCTTCATGAGTTCGGCAAGGATGTAAGAAGACAGGGTTGTGGAAAGGGGAGATAGGGTTCATATTAGGCGTACAGTTTCTGAAGTTAATTTAGTCGGGACCTGCCATATTTGATCATCATTCATCGGCAGACCTATCATATAGTTGCACGTAAGGTGGTTCGCAGTGACATTTTTAAGGTTATTGGTAGTTGATAGGGTCCAATTTAATTTGATTTATGTAATGTGATGCTGATGTGTAAATATGATAAGTGGTTAACATAGAATAGAAGGCAATGTCCCTGAGAGTTCTGTTCGTAGATTACCTTAATGGCTGAATAATTTGAATGCATTTATGCTAAGGTTTGGTGATTGACCAGGCAGAAGAGAACGGGTGTGGGGACCATAAAGATTTGAACTCAGAAAAGGTCCAAAAATGACAGTATGATTAAAGTTTTGGAAAAATTACTCGTGATAGAAAAATATTTAGAAAATAATTCAGTTTTAATATGATTGTTAATATTGAATTTGTAACATCTGTTGTTATATTAGGTTTTGTAATTACTCATAAATCAAATATTCTTGTTTTTTACAAATTTATTAACATGTATAAAAATTAACACAAAAATGTATAAAGATCTAATGGTTGGATACAAGAACTAAGATTCAATCAAGAAATAAAAATAGAGATAAGATGAGGTGGAACAAGGGAAGAAATAGAAGGGAAAGAAATGATCGGAAAATAAGATGAGGTGGAATGAAAGAGAAACAAGGAAAGAAATAGGAGGTAAAGAAAGAATGAGTCACTAGTAAGACCTTAGTGCCCTGTTTTTTATACTTCTAATATCATTAAAAATATCTCCATAAAATAATTCTAACCACAATAAAAAACTAATAGCTTTGTTTGAGGTTAATTTTGGGTTAAGGTATTTTAAGTCTTGGTTAATCTTAAATAAAATCATTAACCAATTACAATTTTATTTGATAGTTTTTCATGGTGTGGTTAGAATTGTCTCGTCAAAATCTTTTTAACAGTACCGAATATGAAAAAACAGAACTCCAATGCATTCTAGAGAATCCATTTTTTCCCCTTCTTTTTCTTTCTCATTTCTTTTCATGTCACATCAAGTTATCTCCTTCCATATTTTTTTACTTTTAGATCTTGAATCTTATATATTGACAAAGAGATCTTTATAGAATCTTATGTTATTTCTTGTACATGTTAATTAATTTTACTTTTGATTTCTGCATAAACAACCATAATTTTGTTAAAATTAATATTCAAAATCACATTTGCTTTTAACCTATATTATTTTCAAAATACTTTAATAACTCGGGTTATTTACTCAAAATTTTTATCGTGAGAAGATAAAATACCCTTGTATTCTCGTCTCTTTGTGCACCACATTATTAGTCATTACCGTATTGGCAAGGTCTTCTTTCTTCGTTAAAGTTGATGGAGATTGTCTTGATGACAATTATTCTTATGCACAAGGTTTATTTTTTCCCTCGCATTTCCTGGGATAGGATGTGAAAGACGTGTGCCGAATAGATGATTGCCTGTCCGTGGAACTCTAGCACAGGAAAGCACCAGTGACGGAGCAATTCCAAAAAGCAAAGAAAAGGACATGATGATGGGGGCACTGTTCATTAACAAAGACAATCTGTCTCGGTAATTGCATTATTATGGCTCGCAGGTTAATGAGCATGAAGTTAATACAGTGATGCTGCGAGGTCATTATTTCTGCTCATGGAGGTAAAATATTTCTAAATTGACAACACGCCAAGGAGATTCTTAATTTCCTCTTACTGCGATCAAACTAAAATTCTTCAGTGTTTTACTATGTAAATTATGTATAATATAATTTACAGTAAAATAATTGATGAGTTTTTAATGGTAAAAAAAATAAACACACTTAGAAATAAAATCACGTCTAAAGGGTGTTTTTCAATTTTCATATTTCTTGTATGGTGTAATTACTGTATAACATCCAGCATCAACTTTTTTTTACATAAGATCAAGATGCATTTTAGGTTTTTTAACGTTGGTTTTCTTGGAATTATCTCGTGAGGTCAAGGATATTATGATCTTTCTATAATTAAAAAAAGGTTAGCGCGTGCTCAACAAGTAGGAGACGCCTGTGCCCTTTGGGTGGCTTGTGCGGCACTTCCTAATAGCCTTTGGTAGCCTTCCACGGTGGCGTTCGAAGCATCATGACACTCTCTACACGGTGGGCCGATACATGTTGGCCTTCATGATACCTAGGAGCTCCTGCGATAATTTTTTTCTTCCTCCTTTCTCTCTCCCCTCCACCTCAAAAGGTGTGATGGCCTTGTAAGGTTGCAAAGTAGTCCTCAATCATTTAATTGTATTGAATTTGATTTATTTGTTTTTCAATTTCATTCACATTTGATTTTTTTTTATCAAATTCGATCATCATCTTTTTGATTCCTAATTATTTTTCTTTTAATCTTTTTTTGATTGGATTTTATTTTTCAATTTAATTCCTAATCATTTGATTTTAATTTTTTTTTCAATTTAATCATCATTCTTATGATTACAATTGCTTTTATTTTGAGTTATCTTTTTGATTAATTGTTTTTTATTTCAATTCCATCCCTTATTGTTTAATTTCACTGAATTTTCATATCGTATTTGATGCTTATTTTTTTATCATACTTTTAATAACTGGCCCAGTAGTCGACCCCCATCATGTCTCGGGTCACATGTTGGGTCAAATAACCTGGGTTACTGGAATCAATCGGATTTTTTTATTGTGTAGGAAGTAAAAATGACATTATTTTGATTAAAAAAACTAAAATAAATAGGTGTTAACATGATTTTTTAATTGCTAATCGCTTGATTTTTTATTCAGCTAAAAAGTAAAAATAGTATTATTTTGATAAAAAAAATTCAATTATGATCCTTGTTTTCTTATTGGTCTTTATTTGTTTTGGATTCTTTTTTAGATTTTTTTCCAGTTTCATCTATTTTCATTTGATTTTGTTTATTTGTTTTTCAATTTCATTCATTGACATTTGATTTTTTTTT
>Ga0325403_1001847_pt1 | contig 18178 bp, 12 predicted proteins | sample PopdelMetagenome_19_FD_205665 | JGI IMG/M metagenome (GOLD analysis project Ga0325403, IMG submission 205665) | Populus deltoides microbial communities from Bellville, Georgia, United States - Xylem-PdKOR-R4 | ecosystem: Host-associated > Plants > Phyllosphere > Stem > Wood/Secondary xylem...
CAAAACACGCCAACGTATTAACATTACGAGGACAAGACAATAACGATTCTTGTGGGATGATGCATTCTTTGTTGTTTTGACAAAAGCCTATCGGTAAGGTTAATGGATATTTAAAATCCTGATTTGTTAATTTTAATGGTTTTCAAAAAAAAAACTTGCTCGACAATTACAAAACACGCCAACGTATTAACATTACGAGGACAAGACAATAACGATTCTTGTGGGATGATGCATTCTTTGTTGTTTTGACAAAAGCCTATCGGTAAGGTTAATGGATATTTAAAATCCTGATTTGTTAATTTTAATGGTTTTCAAAAAAAAAACTTGCTCGACAATTACAAAACACGCCAACGTATTAACATTACGAGGACAATAACGATTCTTGTGGGATGATGCATTCTTTGTTGTTTTGTGAAACTGAAGAGAATGTGGAAATTGTTCTTCTCTTTATTATTTAGTTGTGGTTGGTTGGTTGTGTTACGGGTTAAGTTTGATTTTTAAGGAGGGGAAAAAGGGCAAAACACTTAGGTCCCACCGAGATTTGAACTCGGGTTACTGGATTCAGAGTCCAATGTCCTGACCACTAGACCATGGGACCACTTCTTGTAAAAGTTCAGGCCTTTAAATTAACATAGGTGAAAAGACAGATACCTTATAGCACCCGTAAGCCCTCATGGTGGCTTTGTTTTTCTCCTTTCCCGTTCAATATGATGGCTTGTTGTATTTTTACAGCCTGAGATGCAATGCTTGCGCGGGCCGTAGGCAAAGCAAGTTTCCCACATTTACCTTCGGTTTAGTTAATAAACCGTCATTTCGAAAAACAATTTGATGCAACTTAAATTTCTCCCTTCTCGGTATACTTCGGCTATGTTCTCTCGAATTCTCAGTTCTTCATTAACTTGCTCTCGTGTATTGTGGTATTTATCACAAGCACCGAAACAATTTTAAAAAATATATATATAAAAAAAAAAAAAAAGTAAACAGCCGAGACACCCACTCGTCGCAAGTCCCAAAATAAGTACCATAACTTTACAGCAAGCAAATGAAATGCAGCCGGTCACAAGCTGAATATATGAGGGGCACAAACGACCGTTCATTCGAGGAGATGGCTAGATTTTTGCGATCTCTGTACCTTGAGAAGAACAATGCAAAGCCTTAATGAAAATAAATGCACAATGATAAGTGGGGCAAAAGAAAAGAAAAAAAAACCCTTTTAACATTTACAATTGGGGAGAAAACGAAAAACGTCAAAGCAATATCTATATAACTCTTATCTTCACTTGCTATAAGACTACTGTAACCCTATGTTGTATCCCACTGTAGTGGAAAACAAAATGAGAGGATCCACTGTTAGACCGACAACAAAAAATGGATAAAGAATGGATCATCGTCAAAGCCAACTATGCACGTATCTTATCTACTAGTCAGAAAAGCCTATATCCCTTTGTTATCTTGTTGAACCTAGTCAGGCAAAGGCTCGAATATTCATCTGCAACGGCAAGCAGCTAGGAACCTACGGGTAGATATCTGAGTTTTGCTGAAAAGGTTCTATAGGTGATCTCTGGGTTTTACTGAAAGAATATCTGCCAAAAAAATTTTAAACTCTGTCTTCACACCATAAATAGGTAATTCAAGTCATCCACGGTTAGGCGAGTCTGACGACCACCATTTTCATCCTCTCCAAAGGCAGATGCCACCATCTCTCTCTTCTTTTGCTGCAAAAAAAATGACCCCATTATTTTTGTTTTACAGAAACAATTCAGAGCAAAAGTAGTAATGTAGTATATAATAAAACAGACAATTAAAAACACGATTATCCAATAATAAACATTCGTGAATGCTAGATAATGCACTTATCAAAAAAAAAAAAAAAACACTGAAAGAATATGCAACAAAACTGAAGGTACAAGAGACGCTGGTCATTATGTTGGAAATTTGGCCAAAGCTTTGAAATCATCAACCAGAAAAGTGTTCAGAAATGCATTCGAGTTTTGATTTTAGAACATTGCTAGGTCAAATAAACTAAATCGCAAACAAGCCAACAGCCTATTTGGCTGAAGCTACTTTAGCAAAAACACCCCCTTAAATGCTTTGGTTAAAAGCAAGCAAATGTTGTTTCTATGGTACATTAGGAACTACAAGGACCAAAGCAGGTAGCTCAAAAGCACTTCAAAAAAAGGTTTGACTCCTTTAAGCCAAAGCATCCAAAAGGCTGCTTTTGGCAAGAGCTGCTGCAACTTGCAGGCCCAAACATGAGATCAAAGTCATAACCCATTGATCATGTTAAGCATGTTCGTCCAAAACAAACATCTTTTTCACAGCCCACCCACTTTTATTGGCTAAAACCAAAGAACTAAAACATGCACTTGACCACACTGAGCTTGACACCTTGAGCCCATCCAAACATAACGTATTTACAGTGACCATTAAAGGAGGTCCGGTCTGTCCACAAGTTCAACCACTTCAATTATTCTACGAACATTATGTTGATGGCTTGAGCACTGTTAAAGCAAAGTTCACCTAATATCACAACCCATCCCCTTTTTCTGCTCCCCTTACTCTGCTAGTTAAAGTTGTTATAGCAACATTACTATGTTCACTTGAAATACTTAGTTGAGCCAAGTTCACCTAATACCCAAACTCCAAAGATCACATATGATATACAGCTAAATAGTGCGATTAATCAATGAATTCAGTTGGCATCTGAACAACCATTGACTTTAAGAAGTCCAATCTCCATGGCATAGGTGAAAAACGTTTGCCTCTAGCCTCACCAAAATGAGAAACACAGTTCTTAATTCATCTACAGTGCTGCAAGCCTGTAATATCAATTCATTAACAAAAACTAAGCAAATAACAATGGCAGCGGAAGAACCAAATACTCCTTACAGACCATTGAGAGCACCACATCTATCATCTCCAAGTAATACTTTCCATTGTTAAATAAAACTATTGCATGATTAACCATGAAGGGGCAATTTAAACAATTTATGATGGAAAAAGTGATGAGCGATGTCCCTTTAAATGGTGGGGAAAAAAGTTGGCTACTTGATGAGGAACTGTGTAACAAAAATTTAATAGAAAAAAAAGTACCTGGAGAGCTAATATACGATCTTCAACAGTGTTTTTTACAGTTAATCGCAAAACTGTAACTTTACGAGTTTGCCCAATACGATGTGCCCTATCAATTGCCTGATCCTCAGTTGTAGGATTCCACCAGAGATCCAGAAGCAACACATGGCAAGCTGCAACCATGTTCAGTCCAAGACTAGCTGCTTTCAGAGACATTATCATAACAGATACCTGTGGTGCAAAGGGATCAAACATCAAGGAGAAAGAACATGTGAAAACACTTGAGGGGCATAAAAAACCATTGAGCATAGATCTTAGAAGTTCAAATGGTTAAAATCCCACAGACCTCTGGAAGGGTATTGAAATCCTTCACAGCTTTATCTCTGGCAACAACTGACATTGTTCCATCCAGTCTTCTGTACTGAATGGAAGAACTCTTAAGACAAGCTTCAAGCAAATCTAGCATTCCCGTCCACTGGGAAAACACTATGGCTTTCTCCCCAACAGCCTTAGCTGGGGGGTGTCTTTTATCAGTTCCATCATTAAGTGAGCCTGTAGAACCAGATGAGGTTTCATGACAAGCAACATTTCCATCAACAGAATTCTCTGACAAATTGCATTTAGACAAGCAATCTTTTGGTTTAGTGAGCGATTGCAGGACTTCAAGAGTTGCCCTGATTTTTGATGAATTTTGGGGACGGTTGTCAGAGGATGAGCTAACTGCAGCAACAAGCTCAGAACCAGAAGAATCTTGATCGGGCTCATCAGATAGAGAACTATTTAATGTGGCTTTGGAAAACACTGAAGACACATTCAGGCGAACTTTGCAGTTTGACACAGGGCATTGGTTGTCGTCACCAGTAAGATGCTCACAGATACATTGTTTGCAGAATACATGACCACAGACTGAAACAACAGCATCTTCAGGCGGATCCTGTATGAAAATCAGCAGAAAAATCAGAAAACATAGAGCACTGACAACTGTATCAGGTCACAAAAAAAAAGTTAATAAAGCAGTTGGGGTAAGCTACATGGAAAAGCAGTTTAAGAAATAATAAAAGAAAACTAAAATATAAAATAAGACTGATAAATACACTACATTATAAAGAAACTATTAGTGGCAGCAACCCTGTCCAACAATTTATACAGGTGGGGGGGGCTGCATCATGTGCTTAAGCTTTGACTTGAAGCTCCTATATATTGATCTCGCACTAAAATTTACCTCAAAAAACTAGTTTTTAAAGTAAAACCAACCATTATTTTATCATTTTTTCTAAGTTATATTGCAGCTGGGATACTTTTATCTAAATTCTCTTAAAACACCAAGACTTCTGAATGGCATGTACCAGCAACAATGATTCTTAGTTGCTTTTATTAAGCCTTTATATGCTTTTATCTAAGTTTTCTATGCAATGTTTGCTTTCCTAACAAACATAGTAGCATTACTATTAGATAAAAGAAGAAATGATACTCCTAACCAAACAATAGTCCTGTTGGAAGTACCTTAAAGTATCCTAGAGGCTTCGAAGGATTTGGAAAACTATTCTATGTGTAACTGTGAAAGCTCTAGACAAAATAGCACAATGATCTAAGGAGCTATTGAGCACTTTGGGATGGAGCAATCAACTTATTTCCTGGAGGAAATTAGTTAGGTATGGTCAGTATGATACGAAGGTTAGCCTCAATACAAGGAACCTTTCTCCTCAAAAGCTGCAAACTGAATTCCCACAGAATTCAGCCAATACAAGAAGCCTTTCAAATCAAAGATGTCAACACCAAATCAAATAAAAGCCTATTCCCCCATTCCTGCTTACAAAACCCTAAACCTAAAAACATCTCTACTATTAATGCTTGAAATTTAAAGATCCTGTTTCTTATACATGTAAGAGACATGCATCTTCATGACTATCTTTTCAGAAAATCCAGAACATAGCACTTGCAACAGCATCCAATTATCTTAAAATCATGTTTCAGGTCCCTTAACTGATTGAACAAGCTGACATTTAAATGAACAAGAAAGACAAATTAAGATGAACATGTTACAATAAATGTATGTGCACTGAGAATTATTTTCATAATAAGCATCCACAATATAAATGTACTGATGGAGTTAACATATGGAAACAAACCAGTGAAGTTACAAGAGAGAGAAAAGGCAAACGTAGAAATAAGCAGAGTGATCAGACAAGAAAAGAAACGACATACACTACAGATGCCACAGATTGCCAAAGATGCTTCTAAGCATTTGAGAAGGCATAATTGTTTCTCCTGGGGAAGCTTCTTGGCCATCTCAATTGAGGATCCACCTAGAGAATTTGAATCTAAACCCTTGACAAGAAGAGGATGATCACAAGCTTGTCGAAGACGCAACAGCATCAATAAGATGTTAACATAATTTTGTTTAACAGTTCCAGCAGCTGCATATTCCTGACGAACAAATGGAGAGGTTCAAAGAATTGGTTAATTTGCATACAAAAAGAGTATAGAAATAACATGTTTACCACATAACAATGTTACGATTAAATTTTCTCAAAAAGGAGGGAAAGGGAACGTGATAACCAGAAATATGAAAGAAAATTGAAATAATTTCTAAATTACTCTTCCAGTAAAAGCATACTTTAAACTGAGCTCGTGAATCAATTTCTAGTCTGGTGTAGAAATCACGTTCTTCCTCTGTAAAGTCCACTTTTTTCAATTCTACTACTTTGGGTGGAAGGTTAATAATAGGTTCCCCGTCAAGAAGAGTGCCTAGAGCAAACATTAGCCATCAGATGAGTCAAAAAAGAAACTGCAATAAGTTGCACAACATCAGCAGCCTAGCTAAAATTTACAATCTATATGACGCAAACCAGACAAGAAAAAAGCATGTAGACAAGCATGCAAAGACAGAAATTTTGCAGGCAACATGTTTCAAAAAGATCAAAGGAAACTCGTATGTTTATGCATTACAAGACTTAAACAAGTTGTGTGAGCAGTAAAATCATATTTGATGGCACCTGTTCATACATTGAAACATCAAAGGATAGATCATTTTACTTGTAACTAAACTCCATCAACTAATCACAGTATTAATCTTGAAGATGTAAACTTTAGAGCAGCCCACAGCAAGACCCTCGAGGCAAAGACAAAAAGAACTAGAAACCACATCACTAATTTAGACCCATTCTTCTAGTTAATACACAACTAATCAATTTGTCAACAGAGAGAAAGAATGGAAAGAGTAGTTGAAAGCTGTGAAAAAACTTCCTAACTATAAACCACATTCTAATTTAGACCAATTCTTCTAGTTAATACACTACTAATCAATTTGTCAGCAGAGGAAAAGAATGGAAACAGTAGTTAAAACCTGTGAAAAAACTTCCTCGCCTATCAAAGCAATCCCAATGAATTGGAAGACAGACAAAACATTCAAACAAGGACAGATAATCAGCTCCCAGCCAAGCAACAAACCTCGAATAGAGAACAACTAACAAAGGATCTCAATTATACAATAAAGGAGATAGATAGGTAGAAGATGCTGGGGTTTTTTAATTTATTTTGTAAAATAAATTAAGGATCTTTAGGAAAATCCAGAACAGAATGAATTTCACCACATTGACTGACAAAACATACAAAATTAATGCACGGGAAAATCGTAAGATATTACCTTTGGTTCGACGAAGCATTACTGTCTTCAAAACAGCTTGTAACTTTCTGTACCCTTTTGCTGGATTCTTTTGAATTGGGACCTTTATTGCTGAGCAGAATAGCTTGAAGACCGCATAAGGTTCATATCTGAGGAATCTGAAATAGCTATAGAGATCATCGATTGCATTTTGGATAGGTGTACCGGACAAGCACCACCTGCGTTTTGCCCGAAGACCCCAACAGGCCCTAGCCACTTGAGTTCTGTGATTCTTGATGCTCTGGGCTTCATCAAGGACAACCCTAAACCATGCCACCTTTGCAAGTGGCCGGGCAATGGACTCAAGCATTGCACTGTCCATTCCCTTCTTATTCTTCAGACCTTTTTTGCCAGAAGTGGGAGGATATTTCCTTTTCTTACCATATGAAAGTCCTAGGTGCGGAACATCATCACCTTCCATTCTTTGTTTCTCTTCATTTTCATCAGCCAGAGGCTGCTTCGGGACCTCCATGCTGACAATTGAATATGTTGTAACAACAACATCATACTTTGCCACCTCGGAAGGATCTTTTGTTCGATTGCTTCCATGGTATACTAGAACAGAGAGATTGGCTTCAGTAGTTACCTTCGTATGCAGCTCATCAGCCCACTGTCGCAAGACACTTGTGGGGCAAACAATGAGAGTTCCAGCAGATGGCCTTCCCTTGGATTGCCCAGGAGAATTCAGGCTCTTTGTTGAACTTCGATTTGACTTGACTTGAGAACCATCAGCACCTTTTTTCAATCTATCAATCTCAATAACCCCATCGTCATCGTCATCCAAATTTAAGGTCTCGCACTCTTCTTTCTTAACAGCCACAGCATCCACTCGACATAAAGGAGCTCTTTCCTTGAGTATAAGCGCAATGGTTGATACTGTCTTTCCCAATCCCTGAGAGAAAATGATCGTATAAATGCCAAAGCCAAAAGATAAAAACAATTTCTCAATGCCAGAACTATTAAGTGGCTTTAGCAAGTTAATAAAATCTACCTGATCATCTGCAAGAATTCCTCCAGAACAGTGCAAGCTAGATGTTTCCTTCTGAACCATCCATGACAAAGCAATTCGCTACACAGGAAATTATTGAACATCAGTGGGATAATAATGCATAAACATGCATATCCATAAGCACATAAAAAACATACATGCCCATTAGAATAGAAAAGGGAATCCATATATAGTTTTCAAACGCCATCTTGGAAGTAGGAGTGAAGAAATGCAGAACATCACAAATAGAAAGCATATAACAATAAACAAGTACTACAAAAACAATAGTTGACTTCAAATGCAGTTAGTCAATGCCAGTTGATTTTAAATTGCTAAAAGCCACCATAAAAATCCACTTAAAATGTCAGTTTTGCCAATCCCAATTGATTTTGGATAACTATACAAACTACCGTAAAAAACAGGATCCACTTCAAAAGTAAATTTTGCCAATGCCAGTTGGTTTTGGATCACTAAACAGGTCAGACTGAACTGAAATCTCTGTCATTGCATTAAAAACCCAACTCATCAATATTTCTAGCTCTATAAATGCATTCTTTCCACTGGCACAAACTTGAATTTGATTTTGTATATATGGATTAATATGAAAAAAAGCAGAACACAACTCAAAACAAATTGTGGCCAACCAGAAATATCCATTTTTGGCTGCCACTATAGGCCTTTTTCCTTGCTAATAGAATGGAATATAGGAGATAAAAGTACATTCTAAGCTTGTTGATCCACATCTGGTAACTGCAAAGAGATTGTCTGAATATGGAAAACTATTTCCTCGTGCATAGAACTATTGGGAGGAATATATTAGAGTCTGCTGATAGAAATCAATTCCATAATACATACCGATTTCATGATGCGTCTAACGCATCAAGAGTCCTATATAGCCTTATTTCTTTTATCTTTAGAAAAAAGAAAGTTCGAACCTGGTGTCTCAAAAGTGGTACTGCCAAAACACCATTGGGTGGAACAGCTTCTGACCTTGGTTGAGCAAGATCCTGTCAGTGTGCCATAAAATTAGTCACGTCAAATACTCACAATGTAAGTCATGATCTAAAAATCATGGAATCATGAAAAAGCTCTTTAATTTCAAGATGTGGTATGTAGCAATATAAAAATTCTGAAACATGAACTAGTTGTGTGTATTTATTCAAGATGGCAGGACCATGTCTCTATTCATACATGAGAAAATCAGTTAAATTTCATTAGAGGATCACAGCATTGTTTTTATTTTTTTCCAGTGAATATTTGCTAGCAAGGACAAATTCTCCATAAACAAAATAAAATTATGTTCTTCCTAATATGTGAGCAAATTCCTGCACATTGTACTCATGCTTGTTGTAAGGACGTTTGGTGAGAATGTGTCTATATGTCTGTGACACAGCCTGTGACACAGCCTGTGAGCATCCAAACAAAATATTTTGGGCTGAGGGAAGGAAATCTTGTATCAATGCAATGACATCTGACCAGAAAGTAAATTGTACTCCGGCTCCAATGATTTCCAAATTATGTATTTATTAGTTTCAATTTCTTTTGAATTCAAAAGGAATTTAAAAAATCATTTTTTTTGGTTTTAGTGCGCAACATAGCAGGTAGATTCCCTAGCTCACAATACTCACCTGCAATGCAACTCGAAGTACAAGTCGCTCATCATTGGCCTTGAACCTTGTGCCTTCTACTGTGGAATGATGAAGTGAATCATTGTATGTAGGGTGTTGCAAAGGAACTATGGGCTTACTAGGAGCAAAACATTGGTTTGAGCAAGCAGGCTGACTGATATCGTCAAGAATACATATATCAGGATCATCATCAACATGGGATTTGCTACCAGATGAATTACTCTGAATTGATTCAGGGCTCACTATTGAAAGATGAGAACCCAAGGCCTTAGACTGAATAGGCAAGCCTTGTTTTTCATCCTTGCCACAACCCAGCTGCATCTTGCTTATATGGGATGTCGGAGCAAAGGGCAAATACTGCTCTGAAGCACTTAAATTCAAATATGCACTATTGAAGGGAAACCTACCAGCAATCCCCTCAGCTTGAGCTCTTGAAGATCCAAGAGCCATGCCCCCTCTGTCATCGTTGGTGTAAATCACATGCTTCTGACTTTGAACAGATGATAAAACACCAGAAGGTGACTGCTGCTTGTCTTCGTAAACCAAAGTACCGTTTCCATCGCTCCAAGAACACTTCCTGTCAACAGCTTCGGTAACATGTTCACCAGACTGCCATGTCATGTTCCTACATGCAACCAATCCATCGGCTTTTTCATCTTCTACACAAACTGTTTGGACCTCACTGATGCCTAACTGAATATCACTGGGTGGCATAACCGATGCTTTGTCATGGTTTAGCCCATCATCAGCACTTGATGAAAATTTCCTGGTGTTTGGAAACGTATAGCCATTAACTTCAGATTTAAAATTCATCCCATTTACATCAGAGCAAGGCATCATCGAAATCTCTGGTCCAGAGCATGCATTCTCGGGTTGAAATTCATTAATTTCTTGATTAATGGGAAATAATCCAAAATTAAAATCACTGGAAAAATCAAAACCTGAAGAATCAGTATAATGTGCATCATATCCATTCATGCCAAATTGCATAGCTGAATCATGATCCCTAAGTTCGCTATTAAAACCAGGATAATGCCAGTCAGCAGACTTGGTAGAAATCATATCATGAGAAAAAACATCTGTATCCATCAAGGGCATGACCATCGATCTATGAATATCAGTTTTAAGTTCTAGAATTCCTAAGCTATCATTGTCTAAAGCATCACGTGATCCAAATTTCTCATCTGAACCATCCATCCAAGGACCATGTGAAGAACCTGCAATTATTAGAGAAACATAAATGAGAACTCCAATAATAAATCACAGTGATCTAAATCAACCTACCATGTACACATCATCAAACATGCAATACAAAAGCAAAAAAGAAAAAGAAAAACGAGTTTACATGCCTTTCGATTCAACATTCCCTTCCGCGTGCCTCAATTGGTTTCCATTATCATCCAAAAGAAGCTTTAGGTTCAAACCACCTGCATGATCTGCAACACAGCTAGACACTCCATCAGCAAAAGTAGTAGGTTCCGTAATGCAACTGGCTATCTCTGATTGTGACGCTCCTACCCTCATTGTTCCCTGATCTTCTTGAAGCGGGAAGCAAAACTCTCTAACACTTCCAGAGCGAGCATGCATAAGAGAGCTCATTTGTCTCCCTGTGTAATCAATAGAACCACCAGAATGCCCTGCCCTAGCATCCGAACCTTCTGGATTGTGCAAAGAGTAGGCAGCATGATCCATGGATTCTCCCCCTAACCCATCTGCCCCTTCTGTCTTCTGAGACCCTAAACAGTATATGAACAATAAAGGTAATTACAATCTACACAGCGACACCCAACGCCACATCGTATTCCAAGGATTTCAGTTCAAATCTATTACCACTTTGGAGCAGCCAGTTTCGGCTATTTCCAGCATCCAGCACCGTCTCATCCAAAAAATCTCCTTTACCACTCTGCAATTTGACATAACAGAAAAAATATTCACTCAAGAAGCAGAAAAACAGCAAAAGCATCACTCTTTTTCTCTCAAGCAACAATATTCCGCCTTTAAATAATCAATCATACAGCATCAAATTCAATAATTTAATCACAAAACAAGTTAAAGTTCTCCAAATCCTAATATCCAGTTCAATTTAACCTAAAAACACAAAATTCTCAAGCAAACCCGAATCTTACCGGAGAAGCAGGCGACGGTTCTTCTCCAAGAATTGTATAAAACAAATCGACATCCATTGACAAGTCCTCCTCCTCTCCATCGCCGCTATTACCGTCACCAACGGCCATAATTTCACCACCTGGCATAACACTCCCCGACCTCCCGTCAGCCATTATCATGATTGCCGACTCAAATCACAAATCAACCAAACAAAGATAGAAACCCTAGCAGTGAATTCAATTAAACTGGTTCTAGAAATCCGAATCGCATTTTGATTGTAACCGCTTTTAAGAGAGAGAGAAATTGCAGCGGAGTTTCGGGTTTGGGGTTTATATGGCGTGTGTTGTTGTTCGTGGACTTTTTTTCCCGATCAGAGAACCGGAAAATCAAATAAAATAAAATTGTGTACAAAACGAAGAAGAAGAAATAAAAGAAGGGGAAGTCTCGTGTAGAAAGCGAGTGGCGGAGATTTAAATAGAGGGTGAAGAGGGGTGGGTGGGTGCGTCGGTTAACGACTTTTTCTTTGGTTTTTACCTCTCTCTCTTTTTCTTTTTTTTTCGGTGATGGAAATAATGGGTGAAATATACTATTTATTTATGGCGAGATAACTGATGGGGAGGGGAAAGTGCAAGGGTCGGAGTAGCTTTGTGCTGTGGCTTTGGGTTTGGTTGCTCTGTTTCTACCTTCGGTTTGTCATTTTCACACTTTAGATTGGTCGAAGACCGTGCATGTGAAGGGTTTTTGGTGTTGCCTAATGTCATCTGAAATCTCGTTCAAGTTTGATTTTTAAAAAAAATAAATAGAAATTAATTAATTTAACTCAAGTAATTTAACGGATTTATCTATCATCAGGTTGATCCGATCACAATCATGATTGATTTTTAATTTTAAAAAACATTAAAATTAAAATGATTTGATTTTAATATTTTTAAACACATCTAGTAACTCTGTTTTTTAATATATTATATATATATATATATAGCGTGTTTTATGAGTTGAGAATGATTCCATTTCTTAGAACGGGATGTTACAGGCCAGCAGTACTTGCATCGACTAGAATGCGCTTCATTTTCAGCAAGAGAACTTACGTATGGCGGTTTGCAAGAATTAATTGAACTTTCACGAAATATCCAAGAATACGACTTGAGCTCGTGATCTTTCCATACTGTTGACAAAACGGTGGCCACTTATATTATTAATATTTATCGTTTCATTTTTTGTATTTTTATAACCAATCGGTTGCTTTACCTGTTGGATCCGCGCATCAGCGCATGCAGAGAGACTCGCCATCTCCGCCGACCAAAACAAGGAAGAAAGAAAGAAGAGGCAGAAGAGGTATGGTTATCGGGTGTTCGAGGCTGTGATAAGTTATTTTTTAAAATGTTTTTATAATAAAAATAAATAAATAAATTTTATCCGACTTCTTCTATTTAGAACATAATACCAAACGGAGTGTAAATTTTGTAATTTATTATCAAAGTTGATCTTAAAAACATTGCCATATTAGAAAGATATGTGCTAAATCCCATTCTTTATAACAACGTGAAATCTTTATTAATGCTTATTATTATTATTATTATGGAGAAAATAATGGTTCGATAGAGCTTGTCGACAATGGTTTTATGACAGTTAATCAAAGGACCATATTGTCAAGCTATGGAAAATTAGAGGATGGGATTAAGCCAAAGCAAAGAGCAAGGAGAACAAAGCAAGTGGGATGGGTAAGAGGCTCCTAAAGTGAGAGTCGTGAACGGGCGATGATGGCGGGGGGATTGGGTTGGTATCTTCTACGCTTTGAATTCAACGCTGATTGTGCATGTGATGACGAATACCAATTGCCAGGCATGAAAACACGCATTTCGAATGGACTTTTACCTTATTTGTTTTTACGCATAAAGACGGTTTTTAAAAATTAAAAAAATAAATTAATATTATTTTAATATATTTCTGAAAAAAAATGAAAATATTATACTAATTACAGGATAAGAATTTTTGATTTGGGATGGTGAGCGGAAACCTAGCCCAATATCACAGAGAAGTATAAGGGCGAGACTAATCCCAACACAGAAGAAAGGAGAGCAAAATTGAAGTCGAAATTAAGGGGAAAATCGAACCCAAGGAGAAAGGAGGAGGAGGAGGAGGTGGTAGCTCAAAAGGGAGCCCGTTAAAGCTGGAAAATGGATCCAAGTCCGAGTCCATCATCCTTTTGTTTTTCTTGTAATTTTCTTTGCTGACATGACTCTTCACTGTTATGAACATGTTAAACAATGTCTAGACATAATCATCCCGCTCCGATTGCCCACCGGAATGCCCCATTTTGCAAGACAATTCTTGTGGTTGCTCACTTGAATGTTTTGTGTCACAAGTCAACAGTGTGATTGCTTACCTCATCGTCTTGTTTTACAAGTTAGCTCTGCGGTTTTTCATGAGTAGGATAATACAAGAGATAATCGCGGATAAGAAGGATATTCTCCTTCATTTCATTCTTTTAAAACTATGTTTTTTCTTGTAATTTGCTTAGTGAAGTATCGAAAGACCTCATATCCTATGTAGGAATCTTGTTTTGTAGGAGAATATTGGGAGCCATTAGTCAAACCCAGCTTGAAAAAAAAAAAATTCAAAGTTCATTAAACATTTGTAAAAAGGACAAGAATTTTTAAGGTTTTCTCCAAGCTTGTCGATTTGATAATATCTATTGAAAGAATTTTTTTTATCGCATTTAATAATTCTTTTTTTGAATATAGTTTAGAATAGGGATGATTATTTCTGTTTCGGTTTGCTTTTTATCAAAAAAATAACCAAACCGAAATTAAAAAAAAAACAGAACTGAAATCAGTCCAAACCGACCGGTTTCTGTTCGGTTCGGTTTGTTTTAGGACAAAAACCGGTTCAAACCGGTTTGGCTTGGTTTTTTCGATTTTCGCTCGGTTTTTTCGGTTTGGGTCGGTTCGGTTCGGTTTTTTTTGTTTTATGCTTATAAAACCGAACCGAACCGGCTGGTTTTTTCAAAATTTTAATCGGTTTTTTTTATAGTTTTGTTTTTTCTGTTATATTTTTTCCGATTTTTCGGTTTTTTTCTCACCCCTACTCTAGAATTAGAAATATAATTAGGATATTTGTTTGAAGACCATCTTAAATTACACGTCATTAATATTTTAAAAAATGAGAATTATGTGAAAGAAATCATAATTTCTTGTCCATTTTTAAGTATGAGCGAGAAGAAATTAGTGAATTATGCTGCATGTGTTGAAGCTTCATATAAGATATATATTAAGTTCGTTATTTAATATTTAAATGGTCTTGTATTCGATAGTTTTATCTATATATTAATTTTTAGTATTTAATTAATCCTTCTAGTTATTATTTACCAATTAAAACTCCAAACATTTTTTTTATTAATAATGTAAGTTTTTCGATAAATTTTTTCCCTAATTTAAGATTTTATGATAATTCGAAATTATCAGCAATCTTTTTAAGATATTAAATATATTTTATTGATTGATTTTTTTCTTTTTCAATACGAAATACACATAATATTTTTAATTTTTTTTAAAAAAATTACTAGTTCGAATCCAACAAATTTCAGGATCAGTAAAAATTTACATTGTTGTTAACTTCAGGACCCGTAGAATTAATCAAAATACATGCAAGCTGGCTCGAACATCAACATTAACAAGAGAGAGATAGAGTCCATGGTATTCCAACTCCTCACATGTCTCTCTATTATAGCTCTATGAACAGTACTCATGCTGGAGCGCTCCTCGACTAGTGGAGGTGACAATAGCGGAAAAAGGAAGAGAGGAGGACTTGCTAGAGGCTGATTCGGCTACTGTTGCGGTGGTTCTGTGTTGATGTGGAGGTGATCGTATAGGAGCGGGGTGGCTTGGATGTGTTCTTGAGAAAATGAAAAGGATTACAACAAGAAGAAAAGGCTAGAACAAGAACAATTACAATAAAAAGATATTACTTTGCAGTAGTATAATTTATGGAATCTTAGTCAAAGTGTTATATCCAGCCTTTGAAACTAATCCATTACTTTGCAGATAGCTACAATTTGTTTTTGAGATTAGTGATGGAAGATTAACAAATTTATTCGGTTGGTTCCATTTTTTCTCAACCAAAGTACAAAATATGACCAATTTAGTTGAGACCTTAAACTTGCTTGAAAAAGTAGAATGTAGTTGAAACAGAGGGAAAAAAAGGTTTGATTTTATATTTTATGACCAATTTAGATATGTTTTAGTTTAAATTTGGTTTGTTTTTGTTTTTATGGTGTTTCTTAAGTGTATTGTATGAAAATAGATTAAAAATAGAATTTTAAATCAAGAAACACCCCAGCATGATTTTCCAGCCATCATAAATTATCAAAATTTAAACTAACAGACAACACGTCATTTGCATAGTTTTTAAAAGAGAAGGGGGCAACATGTCACTCATCTCTTAAAAAAATAAAGGGTCGGTCACGTGGGCCTAACTTCGGCTATCCTTGTAAACCCCACACATGCCTACCCTCAATTTGTTAGGTAAAGCCAGATCTTTTTTCTGTTTTAAATATTTTAAAAAAAATTTAGATCTAAATGCACTAAAAAAAATTAACATTTTATTATAATTATTTTTTAATTTTTTCATGTTTTTTAAATAATATTATAGATTTTTATGGGCATGCTAACATTCTTTTTTTAATTATTATGTTCCACATGACAAAAAAAAACCCATGAATATTTAATTAATATAAAATTTCTAATTTTAAGCTTTTATCAAAAAAATTTTCTTCAATCATATATGAAAAATACTTTGTTTGGATTTTTTTCTTTAATTTGCTTATAAGACCATGATGGATTTTTGTTTAGAAAACAGTGCTTGCAATTTATAAAGCGTTACGGCATTGAGTTAATCCTTGATTTTGAGAATGTTTATTTTTTATTGTATTATTAAACAAAATATTGTTTCAAAAGGACGATATTATTAAGTCTAGCCAAGTCCATGACCCGAGTCACAGGTTTAACATATAAGTTCAGACAGCCCTAGTCGATTGAATATATCATAATTTTAGTACTTGAAAAAAAAATAACCTCATATATATTAAATGATGAGTTCATATTTAAAATTTTACGTGTAAATAGAAAATACATTAACAATGTCTGTATTTTTTTTAGTTTTAAATTTTTTTTATTCGAACCAAAGTAAAGTGTGGAATGATTAAGTAAAAAATGGTTAGAACAACAAAGATATTAAACCTAATGGATTATGTGACCTAGATCGAGTGTTTGGTAGGTTTAGTCACAAAACCCGATTCAATTAAATATGTTTTTATCTCAATATTAAAAAAATATAATTCTAAACTTTTTTAAAATCAAATCATGTATTTATCTATTGTTCGGGGTTGTTTTTTAATCCACTAGGTCAATTGAGTTACATCGAGACAATCCTAACATAATTTTTATTTGGAACTTGATTTAGATAAAAAGTTAGGTTAAAAAGTTTTAAAATTTACCTGTTATATCAAATTTAATAACAATACCAAAAAATATTCTTGCAACCAAAACTTTTTTTCTTTTTAGGTTCAAAATTTCTTAATCCTATCTGCAGCATTATGCTAGTTAGTAGACTAGTTTAATTGCTAAAGCAAGTGGCCGAAATGACAATTTTTTTTTTGGATTTGAGAAACCCCACCTTCCAAAAAGCGCACTTTGTGGATCCAGATAAACGAGTAAAACCCCAGTTGTTCCAAGTTCTTACAAAAGGTACATGTCCTGACTTGAATTCGAGACTTGCTAAGCAGATCTTAAGCCTTTTGCCATCACGCTATACCTCCTGAGAAAAAAAAAATGTAAGCAATGTGACAAGTTCTTAATAAGAAGTGAAAATCTTTGTTTTATTTTTCTTTACTTTATGCGCAATCTTACCATAAAGTAAAAAAAAAAAAAAGAATTAAGTAAAGTGATTGCAAAACTCGCTCAAATTTAAGATGTCTTTGTCTTTGAGCTTGGTAAGGATATTTTTTTAGTGGTTCAAGATTCTTACCCTTAAAACTTTAAGAAGGAAGGTAAGCAATGTGGATATATTTAATTATTTTTGAAAGAAAAAAAAAAAAAGTCTACGATCTACGCAAAAAGCAGATAGAAAATAGTGGAGAATAGAATGATGGATGTCAGTGCTTGCCTTTACATGGAGGCAAGATACGCGCACTAATAACACTAAAAGACTAGGCTTCCTAACCATCTAGAAGAAGGTAATTAATAATAAGAGTTTAGAATTAAAAAATTTATTTTTTTTATAATTTTATATTTTAATTTTATAATTACTAATATGATAGTTATTAGATTATTATATAATCATTAGTTTTAAGACCCGTAAAATTAATCAAGTTGCATATAAACTGATCCGAATACCCATATTAATAAAAAAAACTAGGCTTTTCACTAGTTCAGGATTATAAATTAGAGATTTATTTGATTATTAATTTTAAATTTTAAAAAAATTAGTTAAGATATGTGTAAAATAACTTGTACTTAAAAAGAAAAAGTTAATTTAAAAAAAATGTGTAAAATAACTTGTACCCATAATTACTTAAAAAGAAAAGGTTAATTTAAAAAAAAAAGACTGGGATTCCATTTGTAGACAACAAGTTAGGCAAATTTCTCAAAGATGCCAAACGTGAATCCGAGTTTCTAAAAAAACTCTTCGCGACCCACGTTCCTAAGAAAGTACAGGGCTGGG